>Ga0207048_10231_pt1 | contig 18070 bp, 19 predicted proteins | sample Alteio_BWMinCont_65_FD_153301 | JGI IMG/M metagenome (GOLD analysis project Ga0207048, IMG submission 153301) | Enriched cells from forest soil in Barre Woods Harvard Forest LTER site, Petersham, Massachusetts, United States -... | ecosystem: Environmental > Terrestrial > Soil > Temperate forest >...
TGGACGGGCTTGCGGTCAACCAGCTTGCCAGTGCGGATTTTAGGCCCTTGCAGGTCGCCCAGGATGCAGAGGTTTTTATTTTCCTCTTTGGCGACGACGCGGATCATCTTGATAAGCGCGAGCTTTTCGTCCTGTGTGCCATGGGAGAAATTGAGACGCACCACATCAAGCCCGGCACGGACCAGTTCGCGAAACAGAGGCTCTGTATTCGAGGCCGGACCAAGGGTCCCGACGATTTTGGCGCGACGCTGGCTGGAAAAGGGGGAAACGGAAAGGGTCGAAGACATACAGTAAATCTCCCAGGCAAGAAAACGGTGGTGAATCAATTCTGTTTGTACGGACTTTACTGTCCATATCGCAATGTTTTGAATCCAACTTCATTCTACCAAGTATGGCTTCAGCCCCAGTTGGACTTACCTATATTTAACAGTTGGAATTCTCGGCTGTGAGTGTCCGCGGTCACGGATGGCTAGGTGGCCTCAGGGAGGACGTCTTCGTGGATGGATTGTTGGAGCGTTCCCTCCATGAAAATGCGTTGTATTCCGCCCCTGCAAGTACAGCAGTAAATGTGAGATAGAGCCAGACCATGGTGGCAATTCCAGTTCCAAGTGAGCCGTAAAGAACGCTGTAGTCGGCGATGCGGGTCACATACCAGCCAAAGGTGAGCGTGAGCGGGAACCAGAGGGCGGTGGCAAACACGGCTCCCGGCAGAATGTACGTCCAGTGTTCGCGTCGACGGGTTCCGAAATGATAGATGAGCGCGAGCACAGAGGCGGAGGTGGCCATGGCAATCGACCAGCGCGCCATCCGCCAGAAAACAATGACGATATGGCGCAATTCATGGCCAGCGTTATTAATCATCCATGTCTCTATCGGGTGACCAAAGATTACCAGCAACGTGGCAAACGTCATGGGAATCAAGCAGCTTGGAATGAGCAGTAATGCCGCGATACGTCTTCCCCAAAATCCCCAGTCCTGATTGAGGGGGATACGATAGGCACGGCGGAAGCCTTCCATTAGAGAAAGAATCATGCCCAGGCCAGCCAAAAGGCTCAAACCTCCGGCTGCGATCAACACCTGCATAGAACGGGCATGTTGTCCCTGGAAATAAGCCTGAACCAGGTCCATTGTGTCCCCTGGCAGAAACTGTTCCAGAGAGTTGCGGAACTCGTTGCTGATATGGGAGGTGCCGGGGGTAAGAGCAAGGATGGTTGTGAGTAGCAACAGAGCAGGAAAAAGCATGAGCATCCCGGAATAGGCCGCAGCCTTTGCCGTATTCAATACGTCATCGCTCACTGAGGAGATCAGAACTCGCCGGAATCGATTGAGAAATTTAACCATGCCAGAGCAAGACTATCTCAGGCTGGCATCAGGCAACCAGCCTGGGTTCGATAAAAAACTACAAAGCTAAATGCGAGGGGATAAAGAGGATGTCAGCAGTTCACGAAAACTGCGCTGCAACCGCCCTTGGCCGTGCTCCAGGTGACCAGAAACTGCTTGACCGAGGAGGGGTCCATTCGCCGCATGGCCTCAAACTCACCGTGGCGCTGGCTATAGAGGACCTTACCGTGATCATCCAGCACGGCAAGCGCCGGGACGCCCTTGGCAAGCGGCACACCATAGCGCGCGGCCAACTCAACATTCTTATCCATGTGCCCGATATTTACGTGGACAAGGAGGAAGTGCTCATCCAGAATCTTCAGGTTCTCTGGCTGGTGAAAGTAGATATCCAGCACCTGGCAGTCTCCGCACCAGTCTCCGCCAAAGTCGATAAGGATGCGTTTGTGTGTACGCCCGGCCTTGAGGAGCGCGGCTGAGATATCAGACGCCGCCTGCTCTGGTGCGGGATAGATCTGCTTGCCCTCCGCAGAGAGAGGCAATGCAAGGGCCGCAGTTAAGGTGACAGCCAGCAGGTTTCGCAGAAGGCTTTTCATCGCTTGATTTGCTCCTTGAAGAGGGTGGGCGTACCCGCCTGACTCCAGTTTGACATAAAAATATGAGGGTGTTTGGGGTAGGGCCAACGCATATACAGACCCAGCAAATTTGCAGGAGAAAAGGGTAGGTCAGGGCTTCAGCCCTGACAAAAGACGATCCGAAACCCACCTTTTTTTCGGTTTGGCGGCGCGCTTTGCGCGCCGCCAAACCGAAAAAACTTATGCAACTTCGATTGCCGGGGCTGAAGCCCCGGCCTACCCAATCAAAGCCAGATTTCCAATTTATATGCGTCAGCCCTGCTGCTTGGGGTATCAAGTTTTAATCTCAGAGGGAAAATCCGGTAAGCTATTTCCTGCCATGAATGAGCGAGAGAAGTTGGAACAGGGAAGCTACGAAAGTCTGGGCGCGATGATGCAGGCCTACGCCGAGACAGCGGTGCGCGTGGCGAAAGAGGAGTTTAAGCAGAAGCTTGACTTTAGTGAAGAAAGCATCGAGGTACTGGAGGAAATTCTCGCAATGGTGGCTGAGAAAGAACCAGGGACGGACATGGAATACGATGTCCGCATCTGGGGCGGCTACTTTGGCGAGGTCCTGCGTCGTCGCTATGCCGGCGAGTGGGAGATGACGCAGTATCCCGGCGGCGTTGCCTCGGTCCCTGCGCTCGATGTACGCGGTTCACGATTGTTTCCCCTGATGAAGGTCTATCGCCGCCTGACCATGGGGGAGAGCGAAGAGATTGGCAGCTTCTTCCACATGGTTACAGGCCGGCTGGGTGGCCCCTCGCAGGTAAATTGAGTTGTGAGTGGGCATAGGCCTTGCTGCCTGCAAGTCTCTCTTGTGCGACAATAAACATATACAGAATTGCGGCCCCGTGGGGGCCCAGAGGTTACTGATATGGGTGAACTTTTTCAACCAACACATTTGCTGGTAGTAGCTGTAGTGGCCCTGCTTATCTTTGGCCCGCGTAAGCTTCCAGAGCTTGGTAAAGGATTAGGCGAAGGATTGCGCGGCTTCAAGGAAGGCATCAAGGGCGGCGGAGATGCACAAAAGGCTGCGGATGCTTCCAAGGCCGCCGAGACCACCAGCGCTCCGATTGAGCCTAAGTAATTCGCACTATCCGTCGGGATGGTTAGATACTAGCGGCGAAGTTTGCGATATCAAAGACAGGCAGCAATGACCCGTAACTCGGGTTATTGGCTGCCTGTTTCGCGTTAGATTGTGACCAGAACAACAGCGGCCATAGCCAGCGCAATTCCTGCCCACTGCCTGCGCGTTGGGTGCTCATGCAGGATAAGCCCCGCCAGCAGAATTGTTCCTGCCGGATAGAGCGAACTAAGGATGCTGGCAATATCCAGGCGTCCGACTCTCGTAGCCAGAATAAACAGCAGATTGCCCGATGTATCCAGCACTCCCGCCACAATTGATAAAAGAATCCATCCAGGCATTGGGGCTTCCGTTTTTTTCTGCCGCACAGTGAACCGCCAGATTAGCAAGGTGCTGGTCAGAATTACGCTGCCAAGTCGCGCCGCTGAAAGCATCCAGAAGATGCCATGCGAGGTCGCACTAACTTTGAGCGAAATCATCATTAAACCAAAGCAGACGCCCGATCCCAGGCCTAATAGGAGCGGCAGAATCTCTGCCTCACGGGTCGAACTGACGTCGGTTGTCCTGGTGATGAGCCAGAGTGAAAGAGCGGCGACTGCAAAACCGGCTAGTTGGATGGGTTTGGGTAGACCCTCTGTCGCAAATTCAAATAAAACAGGTACACAGGCTGTGGTGAGCCCTGTCACTACGGCGGTCAGCCCCATCACACCGATAGAAAGCGCGTGGTAAAAGAGCATCAGCCCAAGTCCTCCTGCTAACCCGCCCAGGAGTGGCAGCAGCATGGCAGGCAGTCCCGGCCAGACTTCGTGGGTCAGGGGCAAAAGGGCGAGCAGAACAAGCAGGCTGAGACTGTGGGCGACCGCAACCACGTACAAGGAGGGAGCGCGACGAGCGGCCAGGCCGCCCGTGAAATCTGCACCACCCCAGATGGCAGCAGCAGCAAGCCCAAAGGACGCTCCGGTACCGGCAGCGGCCATTTTCTAGTGGTTGTCTGAGGCTGCCGGGTAATAGCCGGTTTTGGCGACCACCTCAAGCCCCGGACGGTTGATCAGAACTTCAATTTTTCGGAACTTGCCATCAATCAATGGCTGATGGCTTACGTAGCCCAGCGTGTAGCGGACGCGAGCCTCTTCGGCCAGGCGTGTATAGCTCTTTGAGATGCCGTTGGTTGAGCGTTCTCCATCGAGGGAGCCGCCGGTGGCAATCGCATACTTGGGCAGCAGGTTGTCATAGGCAAACAAGGGGATGTGGAAGCGACTTACATATCCTTCGCCCCAACGTGCGGATTCACCAACCAAAGTTCCATAAACGGAGATGTCGTGGGTCTGGAGATATTTGATGACCTCGGAATATTTGGCTTTGCTGCCGGATTCCTTGCCATCGCTGATGACGTAAATGATGCGGCGGCGACCCTTCTCCGCGGAGCTGAGCGCAATGGCTGCCTGCAGGATTGCATCGTTGAGGGTGTGGATCTCCTTCGGAGCCTGCAGGAAGGGACCACCGCCTGCGCTGCGGCCTGGTTCCAGGTTCGGGTCTACCGACTGGCCATTGATGCGCGGGCCACCCACAAGAGGACCGCTGTTAACCGGTACACCCATATAGCTGCCCGTTGACTTTGAAATCTCAAGCACGGCAGGAACGCGAGCGCTCTGTGCGCCAGTAAATCCGGTCCGCTCCTGTGCTCCATTGTTGTAGGTAAAGATGGCGATCTCGTCGTAGGGGGTCAATGCACCCTGTATGGAGCGCAAAGAGTTATTCACCTTCTCCATTACATCCACGGTCACGCTCTGGTCAATCACAAAGGCTACAGAGAGCGGAAACGGATCCACAGTAAAGAGCTTAAGCGGCTGTGCCCGGCCATTCTCCAGCACCTTGAAATCACGGAAGGTAAGGCCGGCCACCAGGTTCCCCTTCGAGTCCTTGATGGTGACGGGAACCTCGACAAAGTTGGTGTGGACCGTAATGGCATCCTGCATGTATGCCTTGAGTTCAGCAGCAGTGGGCATGTCTGGTGCCGGGTCATTATTGGCGGGCTGAATGGGGGCAGCGGCTGCAGGAGCGTGCTGTGCAGGAGCGGTAGTTCCTTTTCCCGGCGTCACCTGATCTTTGAGGTCGCCGAGGGAGTCCTGAGAGTTCTGCGTCTGGGGTTGAGTGGCCTGCGGTGCCGGAGCGTCCGGGACATCCTGCTTCTGCTGTGCAACTGCTGCAACGGCCAGAAGGGCGGCCAAACCTGCCACGCGGCCCATTAAGCCCGTGAACCCTGCGATCTTGCCTGACATATTCATTCTTATTCGATTCCTCGCGTGTCAGCAGGGGAGACCATCCCGCAGACCTTATGTCTCTATGGACGCAGCCTTACCAGAGTTGATTTGGCTGCCTTCAAAAACCATAGTCAGAGTAGCAGAATTGACGCCAGCCTCGTCTGTTCAAGAGAGGACAGCTCAGGGCCGACGCATATAAAAACCCGGCAAATTTGCAGGAGAAAAGGGCAGGTCAGGGCTTCAGCCCTAGACAAGCTCGATGCGAAGACCGCGTCCGATGGCATTAGCCGCGCGTGAGAGCGTCTGCAGCGTGACGGCGGCATTGCCGGGGTCGAGTAAACGGTCGAGCGCTGCGCGGCTGGTGCGCATGCGCCGCGCCATCTCTACCTTGGTGATGTTGTCCTTCTCCATCGCCTGCTGCACCTGCCACGCGACCGCTTCCTTAATGGCGAAGGTACGGGTCTCCTCAAGAATGCCCTCCTCCTTGAGGAAGTCGTCGAGCGATGAACCCACATGCTTATTCTGTTTCTTCATCTCGTCACCTCTGTCATCCTTCGTCTCGCCAGCGATAGATCGTCGGCTGGGGTCTTCTGCGTCTTCTTGATGAATCCATGCAGGACAACCAATGTGTTGTCGTGAAAGCACAGCACCAACCTTGCGATCCGCTGGCTGGGCAGGGAAGAACGTACCTCCCAGAGTCCGTCTTTCAGGCTTCGCACCAGCGGCATACCAATAGGCCACCCGAACTGCACCCGCATCAGGTCGAGTCCAATGGCGCGGCGGTCGCTGTCGTCGAGGCCACGCAACCAATCTCGCACCGGCTCCTTGCCCGTTTAAGAGCGATAGAACCGCACCGGCACTTCCGCGGGTAATGCTTTATTCATTGCGCCTCGTTATTTAGTATGTACCATAAATGGTACATGGTCAACCGCCTCAACTGTCAATTGAATTCTTGTATAGGAGCAATTGCAACGACCGATCTTCTCGCGTGTAATATGGCGCGAGTCTGTCGAAAATTTGCCGTATCGATGTTGCAAGCTCGCTGTTAAACGCGACGAGTTCCTTTTTCTTAAACCAGAGGACCTCGAAAATGGTGTCTTTGCTAACGTGGGGTTATTATGGGTTGACCAAAACTGCCGAGATTAGTAAGTATTGTTTTTTTGGAGCACCGGGTGGGAATTGAACCCACGAATACTGGTTTTGCAGACCAGCGCGTTAGCCACTTCGCCACCGGTGCTCATCTTTAGGAAGCCAGCGCTCTATCTTAGGCGTAACCGTAGGCTAGTCGAGCACGGACAGAGTGTCAACGACCCGATAAATTGGTCACGAAATTTCGTACATCTCAGTGAAAATATGCTAGCGGGCAAATTGGAAGATTTCTGCTGCATCGTGTTTGTTGCAAATTGGCGGATTTTCCTTCAGGAATTCACACGCTTTCAACAGATTTTAATAATCGCAACATCAATTGTTTGAATGCACTACCCCTCTCTGGTGTAGAAAACTACTTTCCAGCCCCCCTGACTTTCGCTGCATCTTCCCTCTTTCAATTGCACCGAATCAAACATAAGCTTGGCAAGCAATCCAGTAATGCGGAGCGCGGTAATCCCCAGTAAGAACAGCCCATTTTGAATTGAGCAGGAGTGGATACAAGGTTGCGCTGGCACCCTCAGGGACTCCCTGATTAAGACCTGCCATACAGCGGTAATGCAGTCCGCAAGTGAGACGCGGTCATCAGGCTGGAGACTCCTACGGCCCAGACGCAAGGCAACCCTTGCCAGGATTCCTGTTCCTCGTTGCCGGCTCCGCACCTGGAGCTAAAGAGGCCACGGCAATAGCGCTGAGGCAGGGTCTGAGGCTCAATGCTTCAGCATGTAGACTGCCTGGTGCAAGCCGCAATCTCTTTGCGTTTTAAGGGTGCGGAGGGGAACGAATCGGAAGAATTTTCGTGTCTTTGCAGTTGCCCAACCAGGCATGCAGAGAAGTTATTTTCAAAAGAACTTAACAGGAATAGGACACCAAACGATGCGCCCAAAGAAAGTAATTCTCTACATTGATGGGAATGAACAGTCCCTCTCCGTTCGCACATTTCTGCTGGAAACACGCGGTTATCGCGTGAAGGCGATCATGTCCCATGAAGAGGCTTTAGAACTCTTCGCAAACTCAAGCTATGACCTTGTTCTCTGCGAACTGGTGTTGCCTGCGATGGATGGCAATGAGCTGGTCCGCAAGCTCAAGAACCTGCGGCCAGAAGTTCCTATGATGCTTGTCAGCAATACGGTGAAGGCCTATGAACGTGCCAGCCACGCAGATGCCTTTTTGCCTAAGGGCGCATGCTCCTCGCTTGACCTGCTGGAGCGTATTCGCGTGATGATGGCCCGCAAGCGCGGCCCACGCAAGCAGGTATTGGTGCCCACTACGGTGCAGAGCATCGAGCAGGTGGAAATGGAAGCGCAGGCAATTGCCTCCTGAAAGCTTTTTGTACGAAAGTAAGGCAGAAGGCCCCGCAAAACGACGCGGGACCTTTCTCATTTACGGTTGCGAACTTATTGAGACAGACAGGTCCATACGCAACCTTTTCATCTCCCGCGCCGGATTCGCGCAGGTACAATCAGGGTTGTGAGCGCGAACAAGACCGACAGCAGCACAATCATCCTGGCAGACGCCCTGACCAAAACCTACCGTAGTGGCAAGCTGGAAGTTCCAGCCGTCCGCGGGATTTCTTTTGTGGTGGAGCGCGGCGAATTTGTCTCCATTGTCGGCCCTTCCGGCAGCGGCAAGAGCACTCTCTTCTACCTGCTGGGCGGACTGACGCACGCCACCAGCGGTCGCGTTGAGATTGATGATGTGGATTTTGCCACTCTCGATGACGCGTCCCGGACCAAAATGCGTGGGGAGAAGATCGGGTTCGTTTTTCAGAAGTTCAATCTGTTGCCGACTTTGACCGCGCTCGGCAACATTGAGATTGCATGGGAGATCAGTGGTAAAAAAGGTCCGCTGGACCGTGCCTACCTGGACCATCTCTGCGAACTTCTCTCGATTGGTAACCGGCTGGGTCACCGCCCCAATGAGTTGAGCGGGGGCGAGCAGCAGCGCATTGCCATTGCACGCGCGCTGGTCACACGACCTGCTATTGTGCTGGCCGATGAGCCGACCGGAAACCTCGATACTAAGAACTCTGAGGCTGTTTTGAAGATGCTGCGCCATGCCAATAAGGAACTTGGCCAGACGGTGTTGATGATTACCCATAATCCTGAAGCCGCTGCGATTGGCGACCGAATCCTGCACATGCGGGATGGTCTGATTATGAGCGTAGAAAAGGGTTTAGGGGCATTTGCTACAGCCTAAGTTTGACCCCATCCTGAGCACCGGGTATAGTAGAAAAGTTGAACGCGGGAGTAGCTCAGTGGTAGAGCATCGCCTTGCCAAGGCGAGGGTCGCGGGTTCAAATCCCGTCTCCCGCTCCAGACACCACGAGCGGAAAGCCCGAATAAAGTTAATCCGGCCAGCCGGATATCTTATTTTCCCGTCACCGCCCGAATAAATCCTTCCGAGGGCGCGGTACCCAAGTGGTAAGGGAGAGGTCTGCAAAACCTTTATGCGTCGGTTCGATCCCGACCCGCGCCTCCATTCCTTTTAACAACTTAAATGTCCTTACATCTCACGCATAAATAGGCACTGTGGGCTGGGTTACAGCCGTGAACTTCCAAGGAAGAATCATAAGGCTGTTTTCAGAGTCTGCAAGTCATGTCATTTTTCACTGAGAACAGTGAAGAAACAGTGGTTGCACGACCTGATTCTACCTCTTGCTTATTAAAGAAAACGGCCATACCTTTTAATAGCGGCAAGCGCTATGAAAGGAAGTTTGCATAAGCTCGATGCTAGTCCATCGCCAAACCGGAGAATATGCGTCCAGCAGCACTATGGGAGAGGTGGTACGCGCCTTTGTGCCTTTGCCGCTTCCACCTTCGCCGCCGCTGGAGTTGGAGACGCTCTACCCGCTGCTTGATAGGGCGAATCATGTGCTGGGTAGTCTTGATGCTCTTTCTACTTTATTGCCCTAAGTCATGTCTGCTGAGCTGTTTTTTGCGCCACCACCCATCCACGGTTCATGTACTCCTACTTTGGTGAGGCAGCGGCTGGAGCCTGCTGATCCTTTGCAGGCGCAGTACCGCCTGGATAGATGAGCACCTGCACTGTTCCCCATTCAGCATCTGTGGCCGCGTTCGCCTGTTTACCCAGGCCCAGCGTCTTCAGGTTACTGTCGTCAAAGCCGAAGTGTCCCACCAGTGATTCACGCACCAGCAGCGCACGTATCTGCGACAACTTTGTGTCCTTATCGCTGTCGCCTTCCATTCCGGTGGATACAACGATCACGGCAGAGCTGAATGGATTGCTCGCCAGATACTCACCCACGGATTGAAGAGTTTTCTCATTCTTTACCTTCGTCGATTCCTGCTTGTCGAAGAGCTGCTTGCCTGAGAAGGTAAACGTCTTGACAGGTTCGGCCTGCGGTAGTTTATCAATGGCATGACTGGTCAGATCAGTGGAATCTTCATAGCCGCGCTTCTTGAAGTATCCCGATAATAAGAAGTTATGCTTGAGCGCTTCCATATCTTCCTGGAAGGAGGTGACGCCTGCCTTCGCATGGACCATAGTGTCGCTCAAATCTGCCGTGGACTGATCCAGATTGTCATAAAGTTTCCTGTCATTCACCAGAGCGCCGATGGTTCCGTTACCGCTGTTAATTTTTCCGGTAATTGAGTTCAGGTTCGCCGTGATCAGCGTGGTGTTATCGAGGGCTTGCTTGCCGCTGTCCAGCAGGCCGTTGGCTTTCTTGAGTAAGTCAGCCATTTGGAGCGGCGGTTGGCTGGCGATGGTATCGCCTGATTGGACATCGCCGCCACCGTCTCCTCCAAAGGAGATCGAGACAAACTGGCTGCCTAGCAAACCCTCTGTCTGGATGCTTGCAATCGAGTCCTTCTTGACTATCCCATGGGTCGACTTATCAAGATCCATGACCACTGTAACTTTTCCGTCGGTTCGATGAGGGAGTTCGATACTGCGGACGGTTCCAGTATGAATTCCACCCACTCGCACATCGCCGCCGGCCTCAAGCCCTGCAACATCCAGGAACTGGGACTTCAACTGGTAAGTCGAGGTGAACAAGTACTCCTTGCTCCCAATGATGAAGATGCCAGCCACCAGGATTGCAAGGGTTACCAGAATGAACGCTCCTAAACGAGCTGCTCTCGACATAAATCCTCCTACGAATGGTTGAGAAATTCCCTGACAAAGCTAAGGTCGCTTTGCTGAAGATCTTCAAATGTGCCTTCGATTGCAACCTTGCCCTCATTCAAAATGGCGAGACGGTTTGCAATTGTCTTGGCGCTGTAAAGATCATGCGTAACGACAATGGCTGCCATCTGATGCTCCTCCTGGAGTTTGAGAATCAGGTCGTTGATTTCTGACGAACTGATTGGATCAAGGCCAGCAGTAGGCTCATCCAGCAACAAAAGCTCTGGCTCCAATGCAAGAGCACGCACAAGCCCTACGCGTTTCTGCATTCCCCCCGATATATCAGATGGCATTTTCTGAAAACTATTTTCAAGGATTCCAACTTCGGTCAGCAGATCTCTGGCGCGATTCTGTTTGTCGGACCTGGACATGTCTTTGCGGTGATGCTGCAGCGGGAAAGCGACGTTTTGCTCGACGGTCAGAGAGTCATAAAGTGCTGCGTGCTGAAACAGAAATCCAATTTTCTTGCGTATCTCGCTCATCTGGTCGAGAGTCTGGCCCACAATTTCCTGGTCGTCAATACGAACCGATCCAGTGTCAGGCTGTTGTAAGCCGACAATGATCCTGAGAAGAACGCTCTTGCCTGTGCCGCTGCGCCCAAGCACAGCGAATGTCTCCCCCCGACTCACCTCCAGGCTGATCCCATCCAGAACTTTCTGTGTTCCAAAGGTCTTATGCAGGTCCTTGACGGAGACAATGGGCCTGGTATTGTCCTCGGAGCGCTTCTTCGGGATTGAATTTATTGGTGCCATAGTTGCTTGGAGTTTCCTTCTGTCAGTGATTAGGAAAAGAGGAGGAGGATCAGTTTCACAAGCACAACATCGGCCAGGATGACGAACAGAGAAGAGAGAACGACAGCGCTGGTGGCGGCTCGGCCCACTCCCTCAGCCCCTCCTGTCGTTCGCATCCCCTGGAAGCAAGCTATGAGGCCGATGATTAAACCGAAGACTGAGGTCTTGAGCGTAGGAGGCAGAAAATCACTGAACTTTGTCCCTTTGAAGCCGGCGTTGATGAAGTTCGCCAGCGAGATCGGGTCTGCCAAAGTCTGGGCAACCCAGCCCATGAGAATACCGCAAAAGTCCCCAGCCAGGGTGAGCAGAGGCAGCATCAGGATGCACGCGAGAATGCGGGTAGCAGCAAGCAGGCGGTAGGGGTTTACTGCCGAGGTCTCGATAGCATCAATTTGTTCGGAGACTTTCATGGAGGCCAGTTCAGCGCCAATACCGGCGCCCACGCGACCACTCACTACCAGGCCGGTAATAATCGGGCCGGATTCATGAATGATGGCGTAGACAACCCCTGAGGGAAGCAGTGATTTCGCGCCAAATCGGACAAGGCTATAGCGAGTTTCCAGCGAGAGCACAACTCCGATGGCTCCGCCGGCCAATGCAATGAGCGGAAGAGACTTGGACCCAACCTCGTCGAGTTGACGATAGAACTCCCGGAATTCGAAGGGTGGCGTAACCGCTGCCCGTAATACTTGCCAGGAGAAGATTGCAAGGTTTCCAAACCACTCGAAAAATTCGTTGATCCTTTCGGAGACAGAACCGGCGGACGTGCCAATAACTTCAAGGAAATTCCTTGATGGGGGAGAGGGAATGGTTTCGTCTTTACCTGCTGCTTCACTTGGGGTCATAAATTACTTCTCTGGCTTTTAAATACGTGCCTGCAAAGGTTGGATGCGTAATTCGCAAAGAAGACTGTAACTTGCTGAATACTCCTCATAGGCCCTCCTTTGATCGAGCGGGAGAGAGAAAAGTTTGCTTCAGCAAGGTCTTACTCCTTCTGGCCTGTTGGGAAGACTGCATAGTCTGCAAAGGCAGACGTCGCTGCGGAGAAGGACAGTAAACGAGTGTATCTATAGCGGACAAAGCACTATCCGGTTGGATTTTGTATGGGGAGACTCTGACTCTGGCCCGGTAGAACCATAGAAGCTTTGTCAGATCAATCTGAACAACTTCAACTGCATTAAATTCATCTGAGATTTTTCGGAGAGCAAGCTGGAGGGCTGTCCTGGTGGCATCCTGCGATGTTTTCCCGAAGCACGTTTTGGACTTTCCCTGACCAATCCATGTGAAATTCCAACCCAGGGACTGGAGGCTCTTATCCATCGACATGGAGTCTCCAGAACACACAACACTCCAACCATCCTGGAACTCTTCCGTTACAACGTTTAGCCCATCGGGTAACTCAACGTGTTGGCGGAAGAGCAATATAAACCGGGAGATATTGTGCATCGATCCTCCTTCTTGCTTTGTTTTGAATGGTCAACGCAGGTTCGTTAAACATACGGGGTAATACATTCCATCGGTCGTCATAGAGCCGCATGGCAAGGCACATAGACTAGAAATAAAATGCTCTCAATGGGAAAGAGAGTCTGTTTCGTTTTGCACACCTATCTGTAGTAAATGCTTTATTGTTCAGAGTGTTGTTGCGAAACAGTAGGATCACTCTTTCCTGTACAACGTTTCTGCCCAGGGTGCGGGGGTGCAGAATCCACCAGGCGCAGAAGCTCAGGAAGGTTTGATCCCTTATGATAGAAAACTGCGGAGAGAAGGCCAGTGGGAAGGCTGTCTGCCGCGTAGGCTCCGCTCATTGCAATTACATAGATTGAAGGATATTTTTCGCGGACAATAATAAGAAGCTCAACACCCGACATACCCGGCATGTTTAGATCAGTAACCAGAATATGAGGGATTTCGTGTTGGATTTGAGCGAGGGCTGATACTCCATCCTCTGCTACTTGTACGTTGATTCCTCGCTGCTTAAAGATCGCAGAGAGAGAAAGCCGGATTGAAGGCTCATCATCAACAATGAGCATCCTGACATTATTAGCAGTCATAGCTGGGCCTTTCATGAATAGGGAGGGCTTGTTTGAAAGTGAATGTCTCATAAAAGCAGAGAGCTTCTCTGCTCACTTTTGCACAGTTTTTTCATTATTTTCTGGTTGTCCAACTAGCCCAAGGAGCGATTTAGTCGTGCAGGACTACGTTAAGGAGTGATTTATGGACCCGGATACGTCCGTTGTATTCAACAAATCCAAGCTTGCGAAAGCGGTTCATGAAGAAGCTGACGCGCGAACGCGTGGTCCCGATCATCTCTGCAAGGGTCTCCTGTGTAATCTTCGGGATGAGTGCTTCCGGCTCGCCCTCTTTCCCGAACTCAGCCATCAATAAAAGGATTCGTGCCAGACGCTTTTCGCTGGAGTTAAAGAGCTGATCTACCAGGTCGGCCTGGATTCGCATACTGCGGGCCAGCAGGAATGAGAGAAACATATCGGAGAATGCGTGCTCCTCATGCATGACGCGAATCATAGCTGAGCGCTCAATTTTGAGGGCTGTGCAGACGGTGATTGCGGTAGCAGTTGCCATGTGCAGCCCGGCAACTGCTGCGATGGATTCCTCGCCGATAAACTCTCCTGCGGTCAAGAGCGTGATGGTTGCTTCCTTCCCACTCTTGGAGACCACGGTAAGTTTGGCTCGGCCCTTTTGAAGATAGTAGACGGCGTCGGCTGGATTTCCCTGAGAGAAGAAAACGCGGTTCGGCTTGAGTTGTACAATTTTTCGCCCAAGGCCAGCATTTGCTAGAAAAGTGGCGGGGTCAAAAGCAAGCTTTTTTATCTCAATCATTGAGTGCTTCCTTCCCTTGGTTAATTTCCCCTGCTTAACGCTGGAAGCCCAATAAAATAACAGCCAGCGCATAGGTGTCTGCGTCGCGAAATATTATAACTTCTGGTAGGCCAAAATCTGCCTCTCACAAGATTCAGCCCTTTGGTCTTGCACACTGGGCGGACCATTTGTTTTTGAACCTTAAGTAAGCGTTTCATCCTCAATAGGATCTGCATGTGCAATATTGCACATATTCAATGAAAAATTGCTCTCAATAGCCTTGTGCCTTATAGCTCAGACGGTCATGTCACTTCCCCCGTATCTTGAAGTTACTTCGTGTCCCATACGTTTGCATCAAGAGGCGCTGTGTCGGAGTAGAGAAAAGGTGTTTTTCGTGAAGAAACTAATTCTGCTAGGTGCGTTAATCAGTCTCGTAGGCGTGTGTTCGGCCCAGTCGGACCGCAGTCCAGAGGTTGAGCGACTTAATAATGCAGCTGATGTGCTGCACGAAATCATGGTTGCTCCTGACAGGGGTATTCCGGAAGAAGTGCTGGAACATGCTAAGTGTGTTGCAGTAGTTCCTCACATGATTAAAGGTGGCTTGGTATTTGGTGCAGAGCACGGACGCGGTGTCGCCACCTGTCGTACTGCGGATGGATGGAGCGCACCAGCCTTTTTTGCGATTACGGGCGGAAGCTGGGGATTGCAGATTGGTGTTGAGGGGGTAGACCTTGTGATGATTATCCAGAATAACAAGGGAATGCAGCGGTTACTGTCCAGCAAATTTCAGATTGGAGCAGATGCCTCTGCTGCAGCCGGACCAGTAGGGCGTCATGCCTCGGCGGATACCAACTGGAAACTTGACGCAGAGATTCTTACGTACTCTCGTGCCAGAGGTGCTTTTGCGGGCGTTACGCTGAGCGGTGCTTACATCGGCAAAGACGACGACGCAACCTGGGCCTTTTACGGAACACATGTGAGCACGCGCGAGGCGCTTACGGGCCGTATTCCTGCACCCGGAGCGGCTGAATCGTTCCTGCATGCAGTCAGAGGAGCAAAAACACAGGCGCTTGTTCAGAACGATCAACGGTAGCAATTAACCAATGTAGGCATCAGGCACGCAATGACCTCTGGTGCTGAAGTCCTAAAAAAAGGAGAATTTATGCTTTGGACGATTTTTGTCATCCTGTTAATCCTTTGGCTTCTTGGCTTTAGTTTTCACCTCGCGGGTGGCCTCATCCACATTCTTCTGGTGGTGGCGGTAATCGTCCTCATCTATAACTTGCTGGTAGGTCGGCGCCCACTTATCTAGGCGTGCGATCAGTTTTTCCATGTAACAAGTAGCTCTAAGCAGTTTGAACTCTGGCTGCTTAGAGCTGCCGGCTTTTAGGTGGAAGAAGCAATGGCCACCTTGTTTGGAAGAGGGCTTGATGTTGTCTTATATGAACTTTCTGACAAATGGAGACTGTGGCGAACCTGCAGCACTTACGACAGATAAAATTGCACAGCTACCGCTGCCCACCCGCATGGCATTTCTAGGAAACTATCTACCGCGGCAATGCGGCATCGCTACCTTTACTACTGATTTATGTACTGCAATCGCAAAGGAGTATGGGGCGCAGCGTCTGTTTGCAATTCCAGTCAATGATCCGGACTTCAGCTATCAATATCCAGAAGAAGTGAGGCTGGAACTCGATCAGGAAGATCTATCCTCCTACGAGCGTGCGGCTGACTTTCTCAACTTTAATGGGAATGACCTGGTCTGCCTGCAACATGAATATGGCATTTACGGCGGCATAGCAGGCAGCTATGTACTTACACTTCTTCGCAAACTCAAGATGCCTCTGGTGACCACGCTTCACACGGTTCTGCGTGAGCCTGATCCGTATCAGCGTTCCGTACTGGATGAGATTGCTTTGCTGTCTGATCGTTTGATCGTGATGAGTGAACATGCGGCGACACTGCTTCGCGAAGTGTATAGCGTATCGAGCGACAAGATTGATGTGATTCCGCATGGTGTGCCCGACCTGCCTTTTACAGATCCAAACTTCTTCAAGGATCGCTTTGGAACTGAGGGTAAGTTTGTCTTGTTAACCTTTGGGCTACTCTCGCCGAATAAGGGAATTGAGAATGTAATCCGAGCGCTCCCTGCGATTCTGGCCGCGCATCCCAACCTGGTATACATCATCTCTGGGGCAACGCATCCTCATATCAAGAGACGTGAAGGAGAACGATATCGCGAAGAATTGCAGGCACTCGCAGTTGAGTGTGGAGTAGCCGAGCAGGTGATTTTCAACAACCGGTTTGTGAGCGCTGAAGAACTGGTGGAGCACGTTGGTGCTGCGGATGTTTACATCACGCCTTACCGCCAGGAGGCCCAGGTGGTTTCCGGCACACTCGCCATTGCGCTGGGTGCTGGAAAGGCAATCATCTCAACGCCCTACTGGCATGCAAAAGAATTGCTCGCAGAGGGACGCGGCATTCTTGTTCCATTTGATGATCCTGCCTCGATTGCGGAGGCGGCAAACAAATTACTGGATAACGATGCTGACCGTCATGCGATGCGAAAGCGCGCTTATCTGTATTCTCGCGGAACTACATGGCCTAAGACGGCACACGCCTATATGTCTAGCTTTCAGCGGGCCCGGGTTGAACGCATGTCCCGTCCCAAAGGCGCTTTCATGGTAGCTTCTGCAACCAGGTCTGCGGGGATTCTTCCGGAAATGAACACTGCCCATTTGCTGAGCATGACGGATGACACCGGGATGTTGCAGCATGCCATTCATACCTTGCCGAATTGCATGGAAGGCTATACAACCGATGACAATGCTCGCGCACTTATCACGGCAATCTATCTGAACGGTTCTCCCTATTCTGACGGCCCTCAACATGTGAGCCTTTCAAAGCGCTACCTCGGATTTTTGTGGCTTGCCTTCAATGACAAGGTTGGAAGGTTCAGGAACTTTCTCAGCTACGACCGCAGATGGCTGGAAGAGATTGGCTCAGAAGATAGCCACGGTCGGGCTTTGTGGTCGCTGGGAACGGTGCTTGGACACTCGAAAGACCAAGGACTTCGCGGTGCTGCGGGGAGACTCTTTGAGGCTGCTGCTCCTACCTCGCTTACCTTTACCAGCCCCCGAGCGTGGGCCTTCTCTGTACTGGGAATGCAGGCCTATCTTGATTGGTTTCCGGGAGATAGAGCTGTTCAGGGAGCAAGGAACCTGCTCGCCAACAAGTTGCTCGATATTTACGAGCGGAGCCATTCTGCTACCTGGCAGTGGTTTGAGAAGAGTCTTTCCTACTCCAATGCGAGATTGTCGCAGGCGCTGCTGATTACCGGCGCACGAAGTGAAAATAAGAGGATGATAGAGGTAGGGATTGAATCTCTGAGATGGCTCGTTGGTGAGCAGCATCGTGAGGACGGGATATTCGTTCCCATTGGTTCTCGAGGATTCTATACAGAGGGAGGCGAGAAGGCGCGTTTCGATCAGCAGCCGGTTGAAGCCTGTGCAACCATCTCTGCCTGTTTGCTTGCTTACCGCATAACAGAGGAAACGTACTGGCTGGAGGAGACATGGTGCGCCTTCCGTTGGTTTCTCGGAGAGAACGACCTACAGGTCCCTCTTTACGACGAGAGCACGGGCGGGTGCAGAGACGGTCTTCATCCAGATCGCGTGAATGAAAATCAGGGAGCCGAATCTACTCTCTCGTTCCTGATGTCTCTGCTGGAAATGCAGCAGATTGAAGTGGATACCGCAGCAATACCGAACCACGAAATGAGTCTGTCGAATTGAATGCAATTAATCTTACGGAAACACCAGCTACGAGTAATGCAGATACACAAATAATTACCCCGAACACTGAACG
>Ga0207048_10232_pt1 | contig 18034 bp, 9 predicted proteins | sample Alteio_BWMinCont_65_FD_153301 | JGI IMG/M metagenome (GOLD analysis project Ga0207048, IMG submission 153301) | Enriched cells from forest soil in Barre Woods Harvard Forest LTER site, Petersham, Massachusetts, United States -... | ecosystem: Environmental > Terrestrial > Soil > Temperate forest >...
CATCCGATGACATCAATCGAGATTTGGCCCGGCGCCAAAGGGGATACGGTCGTGGCGGAAGAATGAAGATTGAGCATGACACGGTGGAGATCGTCTCAGGCGTGCGGAAGGGGAAAACCATGGGAAGTCCGATTGGTTTGTTAATCCAAAACCGCGACTGGGAGAATTGGCAGGAACGCATGGCGGTGGAACCCGGTGAGATCAATGAGAAGCAGAAAGTGACCAAGCCCCGGCCCGGGCATGCGGATCTTTCAGGGGTTATCAAATACGGCCATGATGATGTGCGGAACTCCCTTAAGCGTGCCCGAGCCCGGGACACGGCAACCCGTGTGGCGGTAGGGGCCGTGGCGAAACGGCTTCTCGAAGAATTTGAGATGAGTGTCTTCAGCCATGTCGTGGAGATCGGCGACGTGGTGACGAGTACGGGAACGATGCATCCTGCCCCAACGCCTGAAAAGCTGCACAAATTGGCCGAGGAGTCCGAAGTGCGGTGTGCGGATCTGGAGGCCTCGAAAAAGATGATTCAAAAAATTGACGAGGCCAAAGCAAAAGGTGACAGCCTGGGTGGGATCTTCGAAGTCATCGTTACGAATCCGCCGATTGGATTGGGCAGCTATGTCCAGTGGGACCGCCGTCTTACCGCGCGTTTGGCCATGGCCTTGATGAGCATTCAGGCAATGAAGGGAGTGGAAGTCGGGCTGGGTTTTGAGTCGGCCCGGCGGTTTGGATCCGAGGTGCATGATGAGATCTTCTACGATAAGAAAGCACGTCGTAATTTTTATCGAAAGACCAACCGTGCCGGCGGCATCGAAGGCGGCATGACCAATGGAGAGGATATTGTCCTACGGACCGCCATGAAGCCGATTGCGACACTGTATAAACCGCTACAGAGCGTGGATCTTAAGACCAAGGAACCGTTCAAGGCCACGATCGAGCGTTCCGACATCTGTACCGTCCCCGCCGCGAGTGTGATCGGTGAAGCCGTCGTCGCCTTTGAGACCGCATCTGCGATGGTTGAAAAGTTCGGCGGCGACAGCCTTCAGGAGATGAAACATAATTTTAAAGGTTACATGGACTACGTGAGGCAGCGCTGAGGAACATTGTTCTCATCGGTTTTATGGGCACAGGGAAGACTGTGGTGGGGAAGAGGCTGGCGGCCAGGTTAGGCTACCGTTACGTGGATACCGATATGATCATCGAAGAGCAGACGGGATGTACGATCGCCGAGATATTTAAAAATCGCGGCGAATCCTATTTTCGCGAAGTAGAGCGTTCCGTAATCCAGAAAGTGGTGCGGTCTAAAGGATCTGTCATCTCGACGGGTGGAGGTGCGGTTGTCGACCCGGAGAACCTTGCTCTTCTCAAGAAAAACGGGCTGGTCATCTGTCTTAAGTCTTCGCCTGAGAAGATCATGGAGCGGACCGGGAGGAAAAAAAACGAACGGCCGTTACTCTCGGGAAAAGAGCCGTTGGAAGAGACCAAGCGGCTGCTCGAATTAAGAGCGCCGTACTATGAACAGGCGGACTGGATGGTGGACACTTCTAAAAAAACGGTTGCCCAGGTTGTAGAAATCGTTGTGGCAACCATCGAACAGAAGCTAAAGGCAGGGGACATTGGAGCAGATCCGAGTTGAATTGGGTGAGCGGTCCTACACGATTATGATCGGGAGTCGGATGCTGGAACGAATCGGGGAGGAATTGGAACCCTTGGAGATCGGAAAGAAAATCGGCGTTGTCACCAATGCGAAGGTGGGCCGCTTATATGGCAATACGATAGTCCGCAACCTCCGGCAAAACGGTTTTGATCCGTTGATTCTCCAGGTTCCGGATGGTGAGCAATACAAGAGTCTGATTTGGGCCGGACGCCTCTACGATCGTCTCATACAGAAAAAGTTTGAACGGAGTTCCGCTCTGATAGCCCTCGGCGGCGGTGTGATCGGAGATCTGGCCGGTTTTGTGGCAGCCACTTATCAGCGTGGAATACCGTTTGTCCAGGTTCCCACGACTTTGGTGTCTCAGGTGGACGCCAGCATTGGCGGCAAGACCGCGGTGAATCATAAAAGAGGAAAGAACCTGATCGGGGCCTTCTATCAGCCTAGACTCGTCTACTCGGATGTGGAGTCGCTGGAGTCCCTGCCTGATCGAGACCTTCGGTCGGGCCTGGCTGAAGTGGTCAAGTACGGCGTTATTGCGGATGAGAGTTTTTTTGCTTTTTTGGAAACCAATTCAAACCGCATACTGGCAAAAGAACAGGACAGTCTGCTGAGGGTGGTGAAGCGGTCCTCTGAGATTAAAGCGATGGTTGTACAGCAGGATGAACGGGAAGGCGGGCTTCGCCGGATCTTAAATTACGGCCACACAATTGGACATGCCCTGGAAACGGTTACCGGATACCGAAAACTGACCCATGGAGAGGCGATCTCGATCGGTATGGTATACGCGGCCAGGCTTGCCGAGCGGCTGGAATTGTGCGGATCAGCTGTGGTGAACCGCCAGGTTGCGTTACTGGCGGCTTTTGGACTTCCCGTGACATTGCCAAAAATCAGGTCTGCCGATATACTTGACTGTATGGAGAGGGATAAAAAGGTGAAAGACGGCAAGATCCATTTTGTCCTGGCCGACCGGATCGGGCATGTGAGTGTTCTGCCCGTGGAACGAAATGAATTAAAGAAGCTTTTTGATATGGAGATCGGGGATGAACGGTAATCCAGAGCCAAGGAGGAGGAGAATGACCAGAAAGCGGTATTACATAGTTTTGTTATTTAGTTTAGTTCTCTTATTCCAAGGCTGTGGTACAACAGACGATACCAACCCTGATGCCGTGGTGATCCCTCCCACAGCCCCAACGGGAGTGACTCTCACTGGAGGGGCTAGTCCTCCTTTTCTTTCCACTGTAGTCAGCCCGCTCCTGTTTAAGGTACAGGCGTCCGCAACAGATACAACCCCGGTTGCAGATGCAAATGTTAGGATTGATATTGGTCAGTCTGGGACATCTCCCATGACCCCAGGTGCCGGATCTGCATTTCTGTTGGATCCTAATGATCCTACTTATTCGACATGTATAGATGGTACCCCCACGTCTGCCACTCCACCGAGTCTTGGTTGTACCTTATTTTTCACGAAGACAAATAGCTTAGGTTCTGTGCCACTTTTTGGGATGAGAGCGGATGTTGCCAATTGCGGCAGTTCCACGACCGGCGTCACGGCTTCCGTGTCCGCGACGGTTACGATCTCCGCTTCTTCTGAAACCGTGACGCAGGACATCACAGTCAGTTGTGGCAGCACAGCCACAACGACCACGACCACGACATCCACTACAACCACGACCTAACCCTGAGCGCATCGGCTTCATTACAACAGCCACTGAGCTTTGAGGCTCAGTGGCTATGGCTTCGATATTGTAATCCTGTCACCCAAGATCGTGATCCGGGTTACCGATGCCTCCCGCTGGCAGTTGACTGCTTTTAATAACCAATTTTTTGCTTGACAACGTTTTTCGATGTATGGTAGTTTCCTGCCGTGAAATGATCTCTCGTCCCCCACAAGCATAATTGGGAGAGGCATGGGCCTTCTCACCACATAGATAACCCAAGGACTTGACCTGCCGAATAGGCGGCAATGAAGTCTTTGGGTTTTTCGTTTTTATCTGGAGGTTAATTATGAAATCCTCTAGAGTCCTCCTTACTTGTTTGTTTATTCTGACCGTTTTATTCCTCCAACTTCTTGGCTCATCAGGTTACGCCGAGACCAGCAGCGACAGTAGTAGTGGTATTAAGACCATATCGCTTTCGGGAGACGCAGGCGGTAGCGGTAGTGGAACGGTACTGCCCGATCTGTTTACCGGAACGATGAGCCATTCGATTCCCATTGAGGTGCCACCGGGCAGGCACAGTATGGACCCAGGGCTGGGCCTGACCTATCAGAGCAGTAATGGCAATGGCTGGGTAGGAGTGGGTTGGGGACTAGAGGTAGGGGCAATCCAACGGAGCGTCCGGTTTGGGCTGGATTACAATGGAGATGATTATCAGCTCAGACTGGCCGGGGCGACTGTGGACCTTATCAATATTGGGAATGATGCGTTGGGTAATCGTCAATATAGTGCTAAGATTGAAGGAGTATTTAACAGAATAAAAAAACTTGCAGCGTCCAACTCCTGGGAGGTAACGGATAAAACTGGCAAACGTTATCTCTTTGGCCAGACGAGCGCAGCTCCATACTATTCCCGTCAGGATAATCCAAACAAAGCAAGTGAGATCTTTAAATGGAGCCTTGATCAGGTCATAGATCCCGATGGAAATTACATAAACTTGAGTTATTTTAAAAATCAGGGACAAATCTATCTGGATAGAATTGATTATACTAGCTGCTGCTATCCGAATACGACGTTAACACCAACCAATTACGTTAAGTTTTATATTGATAATATCCGCACTGATGTGTCAGATATGTACACCATAAACTTTAAAGTTAGAACCGCCTATCGGCTTAAGGCGATAGGCGTCTACGCGAACGGTAGGCTCGTGCGGGCGTACAAGCTGACTTACACAGCAAGCGCAAGCACATCGCGTTCGCTGCTTTCGAGCGTGCAGCAGTTTGGCAAAGACGCGAATGTGGACACCGTGTATGGCAGCAGCACATACGGGAACATTACAAACGAGTCAATGGCGTCAAAGTTGCCGGCGATAACTCTTACCTGGGCCGAACCTCCTCAGTCGTTTGCTGCCGATAGGTTCCTTGGCACACGGACAGATGCCTCTAGCAAGCCTTCTACACAATGGTTGGCTGATGTGAATGGGGACGGGAAGGCGGATTTCATCTATAACCGTTTCTATACCAGGGAGCTCTGGGTCAAGCTTTCTATGGGTACGTCATTTGTTGACGATCAGCTTTACGGAGTCATGACTTATGATGCAGGGGGAATAGTGTGTGCAGGGGGTCAGCCGATGCCCGTGTATTGCGATTCGGCTTGGATGTGGCTCGCAGATGTGAACGGGGATGGCATGACTGATTTTATCTATATTCAGAAAGGTACAATGAACCTAAGAGTCTTGCTTTCCACTGGCGCTTCTTTTGGTACTGACACCCTGTGGGGTACACTATATAGCGGCTTCTTTCCCAACATGTCATGGGTCGATGTCAACGGCGATGGAAAAATGGATTTTGTGTACCAGGTATCGGGAAGTCCAGATGTGCGGGTCCTACTTTCCACGGGAACGTCATTCGGCGTAGACACTCTATGGGGCGCTACGGAGCAGTGCATTTACTACCAGATGACTCAACAGTACGCTCCATCTTACCCGATGTTCGGCGATGTGAACGGAGATGGAAAGGCCGATTTGATCTACATTCCAAAGGTTAACAATATGAACTGGTGTGGACCGACGCGTGACTTGAAGGTACGTCTTTCAACAGGAACGACCTTTGCTCCAGCAGTAACCTGGGGTAGTCAGGGATCTGTTGGAAGTTGGGGTCAGTTCGAGGACATGAATGGGGACGGAAACGCCGATCGCATTTATAGTCCTTCGAACACGCGTGAGCTTCATGTCCTGATTTCTATGGGCGCATCTTTCTCTTTGGACACATCCTGGGGTACATTGGCTTATGGCGCAGAGCTCCTATCATTAGCGGATGTCAATGGAGATGGCATCAAAGATATCGTCTATAGTGCATCTGGCACCAATGACCTCTGGGTCAAAATCAACACGGGTTCGTCATTCGGTGCAGATGCGAGGTGGGGTATACGGTTGTATAACCCATCGCGTTCGTATCTGTATACCCCACCATCTATTGGGATGTGGTTTGCAGATGTTAATGGGGATGGCAAGACCGATCATGTTTACAATACGATTGGTACCAATGATCTACGTATCGTCCCGTCTCAGGGCGCGATGTCGTTGGCGGTGGATTCCATCTCCAACGGTCTTGGCAGTAAAACTACCGTTAGCTACAAGCCTTCTACACAATACACGAACACGCAATTGCCCTTTCCTATCCAGGCTATCAACTCTGTGACAACCTGTGATAACTATAATGGCTCGAGCTGTGTTGGGAATTCATCCACCACCAACTATACTTATTCTGGAGGTTTATATCATATAGGAGAGCGCGACTTCCGTGGCTTCAATTATGCCAAGGTCACCGATCCCGTGGGCACCACGACTGAAACCTGGTTTCATCAGGGAAATGATATATTGGTGGATGCTAATGATCCTTATTGTGTGGGATACACGACCTGTGTAGGCTACATGAAAGGAAAACCCTTTCGCACTCGTGTCAAGGATGGATCGGGCAAAATTTTATCGGAAGCGACAACCAGCTATGTTCCTGATACTACAGTACCCTATTTTAATCCACCTTTACAGGTTGACAGCTCCATCTGTGATGGCGGTCCTTCCTGCAAACAGACCCGCATGGGGTATGGCAATCTGGCCACTGGTACATCTTATTATGACACCGATGGCAATTTGACCCGAGAAGATCAGTATGGGGATATTGCTGACCCCAATGATGATCGCACCGTTCTTCGGAGCTTTTCAACTACGAACACAACCGCCTGGATTGTGAGCTTTCCCACAAGTGAGATCATCTACAAGGATATCGGCACTACCACTCAGGTGGCTAAAACAGACTTTTACTATGATGGCGCGACCGACTGCACGACTGTTTCCACAAACCAGGCACCCACCAAAGGTCATGTCACCCAGGTGGTGCGCTGGCTCGATAGAGGAGGCACGAGTCCCCAAACCCAGATGGCGTACGATGCGTATGGGAATCTAATCTGCACTCGAGATGCCAATGGGAATACGAGTAACGTCACCTATGATAGCTCCTCTACCTTTCCCAAAATCAAGACTAATGCTTTAGGACATCAAACGACTACCCAATACTATGGCGTGGATGGCGTGCCAGCAGACAACGGTCTCTACGGGCAGGTAAAAAGTGTGACAGATCCAAATATTAAAACGACCTCCATAGTTTATGATACCTTCGGGCGGAAGACCCAGATCACAAACCCGGATGGTGGGATCGTTACAACCCTGTATTTAAATTTTGGGACTCCGGGTCTTCAAAGAATCCGAACCGTACTTCCAGATGGAACCGGGGATGGCCTCTGGTCTGAGACCTACTTTGACGGTCTGGGAAGAACCATTAGGACTAAAAAAGAAGGCACCACGCGGCCGATTTACACGAAGACTGAGTATAATATCCGAGGCCAGGTGGCCAAGCAGTATCTTCCGGCTTTTAGTGATCCTCCTACTCTGTTCACGTCCTTCAGTTATGACCCCATGGGTCGCATGATTCAGACAGTGAATTCTGATGGGGCAGTCGTCACCGCAAGTTATGCCCCGTGGGTTGTCACAGGCGTGGATGCGAATAATCATCAGCGGCGTGAGACTAAGGATGCCTATGGTCGCCTGAGCAAAGTCGAAGAATTTACTGGGACCTCTCCTTCCGCTACGCTTTATGCCACTACGACCTATACCTACGATGTGTTAGGGAGCCTACTGTCTGTCACGGATACAAAGGGAAACAAGACCACGATGCGGTATGACAGCTTGGGTCGCAAGATTGCAATGGCGGATCCCGACATGGGAAACTGCGGTGATCTTACGACCCTTACTCCGGCCACTTCATTTCCTTGGTATTCCACCCCCTGTTGGAACTACATGTATGACGCCAACGGCAGTCTGATCACGCAAAAGGATGCGAAAGGTCAGATCAGCTACTTCCAATATGATGCACTCAATCGTCAGCGACAAAAGGATTATGGTACGCAGAAGACCTTAGGTAGCGGAGATGTGGTGTACACCTATGATAGTAATACGAGCTACAGCATCGGGCATCTCACCACAGTGAGAGATAATGGAGGCAATGGGTTAGCAACATTCTACTATGACTCGATGGGGCGAATTACTAGGACCGACAAATTCGTAGATGCCAACACTTACACGACTCAGACGAACTATGATTTACTCGGTCGGATCACCTTGATCAGGTATCCGGACAGCAGTTTTGTCAATTATGTGTATAACGGCCCATTCCTTGACCGGGTCTATGACCCGATAACCACCTATGCGCAGTACTTGGGCTACAATGCCCTGGGGCAGCCGGACAGCATTAACTTTGCAAATGGCGTGACCACCACTTATACATACGCTAATTCGGGAAATGCAAACTGTCCGCTGAATAATTTCCGTCTCTGCACCATCCGCACTACCAAGTCTGGCCAGTCTACCCCTTATCAAAACCTACAGTACAGTTATGATAATAACTCAGCCGGTGTTGGAAATATTACCGGCATTATGGATAACGTAGCAACATCAGGCACGCATACAAATCAGACCCAGAACTTCGGGTACAACGATTCTCTAGATCGCCTTACCTCCGCTACGGGGCCTTACGGTAGCATCACCTATGTCTACAATGAGATCGGCAACATGATTTGTAATAGCCAAATCAGCGCCTGCTCTGCCACTTCACCCAATTATTTCTATTCCACTGGCGGTGCGGGCAGCGCTCAGCCCCATGGGGTGACACAAGCCGGGACGATGAGCTATAACTATGATCCCAACGGGAACATGATCTGTAACAACCGGTTGGGTGCCTGCTCTCCAAACAGTCCAAATATCACCTATGATTTTGAAAACCGGCCCACCAGCGTTACAGCATACGGAGCTACTACGTCATTTTTCTATGATGGTGATGGAGGACGGGTTAAGAAAACAGCGAGAAGCGGTACCACGATTTACATCGGCAAGCTATATGAGATAACCGCTGGGACCACCACAAAATATATCTTTGCAGGTAATCAGCGAATCGCGCTTAAGAGTTCGGATGGCTCCTTTTATTACTATCACGTGGATCACTTAGGCTCAAGCAGTGTGATCACGGATGGTGCTGGCAGCGTGGTCAAGGATCTAGCTTACTATCCCTACGGCAAGATCTATGGGAGCCTTGGTTTGTTGGCGGATGTGCACCACAAATTTACCGGCCAGGAATTCGATGCAGAGACCGATCTTTACTTCTACGGTACTCGGTATTATAACACGGTCTTGGGACGGTTTATCTCTCCTGATACGATTGTCCAAAACCCCGCTGACCCGCAAACTCTGAACCGATATTCTTATGTGAGAAACAACCCGCTTAAATACACGGATCCTACTGGTCATTGTATCCTTGGATGTTTTTGGAGAGATATTGGAAAATTTTTCAGTAGGGTTTTCGATAATAAGATAGTTCAAACTATCACGGGAGTGGCTTTGCAAGCCTTTGGTGGCCCCTTTGGTTTTGCTGGAGGAAGCTATTTATTATTCGAAAGTAAAACGGGCCATGATATTCTGGCCGGTGAGCTCATTTTTGCAACGGTTGTTGCAACTTGGTACTTTGGAGGACCAGTCCTAGGCGGAGCTTTATCAGGTGAAGCCTTTGGTGCATATGGCGCCACTGCCCATCATGGGGACCTACTGACAGGTGTCGCGATTGGTGGTTTATCAGGTGGTGTTGGTGGCGAAGTCGGGGGATGGGCGTTTTACAGTGCGGGAGGTGAGTTCTCAGGTTTCTTGTCTGCAGGAATCTATGGTGGTGCGTCCGGGGGCTTTGTTCAAGGAATGGGATACGCGCTTGCCTATGGTGGAACCTGGGAGGAGACCTTCAGAGCTGGGTTTCAGGGGGCTGCCCAAGGAGCTATAATCGGGGCGGCCACTTCTGCCTTTGCATATCAATACAGCCTGCTTCGCTCACAAGTTCCCAATATTCTTCCAGGTGGCGGACCAGGTAATCCTAACGTGACTGGATCCGACAGTGGTAGATTGTTTGGTCTCATACCGTGTGAAGCCGGGACGTCGATATGTAGTAAAATTTTGAATCTGATTCCAATAATCAATGGGATAGGAGGGTACCACGACCCTCTTATGGATTCGATACAAGCTGCCGGCTACTCATTTGATATGTGGAACTATCCTACGATGGTGCCTTCTGCAATTGTGACATATGGGGCAGTGGTAAATATGGCGCCGGCTGGGCCACTTGAAATTGATCAAACAAAAAATCGTCGCTAAATTTGCCTATGGTTTATCATGATGGCGCCTAATTAATTGAAGTGTAGTTATCTTTTTATTTCTTTAAGGATCTGTTGGAGTGCTTGTTGCTTCAATCGCTTACGCTGGTGAAAGCACTCTACAAACAAAGCAACTTTGGATTGTAAGACGTGTGGCACTATCGGCTTGAAAATATAATCAGCGGCGGCACCCTTTGAAAAACCTTTAACCATATCTGATTCCAAGGTGTCCACTCCTGAGATAAAAATAATAGGGGTGTCTTTTGATTGCTTGCGCGTACGGATTAAAGCAGCGGTTTCAAATCCATCCATCTCCGGCATCCGCACATCGAGCAGAATCAGCGCAAAATGATGCTTTAACACGTAACGGAGCGTCTCATAGCCGGATGCGGCCTTAAAGATTACGCGGTCGGGACCGCTCAGGAGAGTTTCCATGGCCAAGAGACACTTTAGGTCATCGTCAACCACTAATATATTCGCTGAAGATTGGTCCACTATTCTAGCAGCCGCTCCCCAAGTGATTTACGCTCGGCTAACTTATACATGATCGATTTCTTGAAGTTTAGGCAAAATTTAAAGACTAGGCTATCGGGTAAATACCTTAAAACCTGTCTAGAAAACCCTTTAATTTAAAAGTTTGCCATAATACATATTGGCTTAAACTAAGCTGAGACCCGAACTTTGAACACCCACCAGTTTCTCTTAAACCATCAAAGAGTGCTTGCAAACCCTTCTTTTTCCCTGTAATATCTATGCCTTCATAGCTTTTTAAGAAAAAATCTGGTATATTTTAAAGTAAGTTAGAAGAATTGGGCGAAGGTCAAGTCTTTGGAGGTATCGGTTCAAACCGGACGGAAAATGGCAAGCACCGTAAAAGATCTAAAAAAGTCCCTTCAGGAGAAGACGAAGGAACTTGATGTTCTTCATCAGATCAGCGAGTCCATTAGTTGCAACCTGAATCTGGATGCGGTTCTAAAGCAGATTATCGAGATCGTGGTCCAGGTCACACGTGCGGATGCCTGTCTGCTGTACCTGTTGGACGGTAGAGGGGAGGAACTGATACTCCGGGCCTCGAAGAACCCCCATCCCAAGCTGATCGGCCGGATTCGTTTGGAGATCGGGGAGGGGATCACCGGCTGGGTGGCAAAAGAGAAAAAACCGGTGGCGATCCCGAAGAATGCCAGTGACGATTCGAGATTCAAGTTATTTCATAACCTTCCGGAAGACAGCTATCAGGCCTTTTTGTCGGTTCCGTTGATTGTCAAAAACGAGGTGATCGGCGTGATCAACGTCCAGCATAAGCGCCCTCATGAGTATAATCACGGTGAGATGGCCCTGCTCACCACCATTGCGCATCAAGTCGGCGGAGCGATTGAGAATGCCCGGCTTTATGAGGAGATGAAAAAGAAAGCGAAGCAGATCGAAACCCTGTCTCAAGTGAGCAGGACTATTACTTCCAATCGGTATCTGGAGGAGATTCTTCATCTGATCGTGACCATGACGGCCGAGATGATGGATTCCAAGATCTGCTCGATCATGCTGCTCCATGAAGAACGGCTGGAATTAGAGATCGCGGCCACACAGAGCCTGAGCGAGGCCTACCGAAAAAAGCCTCCGCTCAAGATCGGCCAGAGCATTAGCGGTCTCGCGGTGAAGGAAAGGCGGCCGATCGGGGTGTTGAATGTGACCCGCGAAGCGAGTTACATGTATCCGGACCTGGCGGAAAAAGAAGGTCTTCGCTCGCTCCTCTCGGTTCCGATGATGTTGAAGGACCGGGTCATCGGTGTCATCAATAGCTACACCTCGTACGAACACCGATTTACAGAAGAAGAGATCAAACTGCTTCAGGCGGTTGCAAACCAGGCCGCTGTGGCCATCGAGAACACCAAGCTGGTGCAGCGGTCACTACAGATGGAAGAGGCTCTGGAGACCCGGAAACGAGTGGAACGCGCCAAGGGAATCCTGGCCCGGGAAAAGAAGATGCCGGAAGAAGAGGCGTTCCGTTTAATTCAGAAGCAGAGCATGAACAGCCGCCGCTCAATGCGTGAGATTGCGGATGCCGTGATCCTGGCGAGCCAGCTCAAGTCTTAAAGAATAGCGTCCGGCTTTGCCGGCGCGGGGACTGGGGGGCGGTCCCCAGATATAAAAAGGTTATATAAGATGCGTACACTTCGAATTGCCATGGCGCAAATCAATAGCACCGTCGGCGATCTGCCATCGAATACACGGAAGATCTGCGACTACATCACGGAGGCCAAGCGTCACCATGTGGATTTCGTGGCTTTCCCTGAGCTTGCGCTGACCGGCTATCCTCCGGAGGACCTGCTTTTAAAACCCCGGTTCATTGAAGACAACCTCTCCGCTCTCAAAAATATCATCAAGCACACACAGGGTATTACGGCCGTGGTGGGCTTCGTGGACAGCCAGGATGATATCTATAATGCGGCAGCCATCATCCACAATGGAAAGTTGGCGGGGGTCTATCACAAGATCTATCTTCCCAACTACGGGGTGTTTGATGAGGATCGTTATTTTCAGGCCGGAACCGGTTATCCGGTTTTTGTGCTTAACGGGGTCACAATCGGGGTGAATATCTGTGAGGATATCTGGTACCCGGACGGTCCGGCGATTGTTCAGACCTTGGGAGGCGGAGCCGAGCTGATCGTCAATATCAGCGCCTCTCCTTATCATGCCGGGAAATGGACGAACCGGGAGAAGATGCTTTCTACGAGGGCCCGGGACAATGCGGTCGTCGTGGCCTACAACAACCTCGTTGGTGGACAGGACGAGTTGATCTTTGACGGCATGAGCATGATCATGGATCAGGAGGGAGAGATCCTGGCACGCGGTAAACAGTTTGAAGAGGATCTCCTCCTGGCGGATCTCAATCTCGAGGCGGTCTTTCGCGCCCGTCTTCATGATCCCCGCCGCCGGAAAGAAAAGCTGGCCTTCGAGTCGGCCCAGAATCGCGTCACACGCACGATCTTATCCGACCGGCCGGTGCAAAAGAAGAGAAAAGCAATCAAGCGGCGGTCGGAGGGAGTCCTGCCGTTGCTCGAAGAGATCTATATGGCATTGGTTCTGGGCGTCAAAGACTATATCACGAAGAATGGATTTTCCAAGGTGCTTATTGGATTGAGCGGCGGCATTGATTCCGCGTTGACCGCAACGATCGCGGTAGATGCCCTGGGCCCGGAGAACGTTACGGGTGTGTTTATGCCATCAATGTATTCATCTAAAGACAGCGAAGAGGATGCAACTCTCTTGGCCAAAAACCTGGGAATTCATTTTACCACGATTCCGATCACGGACCTGTTCAAGGCGTATCTTCACGAACTGGCGGCGGAGTTCAAAGGTAAACCAACCGATACCACCGAGGAGAACCTTCAAGCCAGGATCCGCGGAAATCTACTCATGGCGTTGTCCAACAAGTATCACTGGCTAGTCTTGACGACCGGGAACAAGAGTGAGTTGAGCGTGGGATATGCCACGTTGTACGGCGACATGGCAGGCGGTTTTGCCGTGATCAAGGACGTTTTAAAGATGCTGGTCTACGAATTGTCAAGGCACCGTAATGCCCGTGATCGGCATCCCGTCATTCCGCAGCGTGTGTTCGATAAAGCGCCCACAGCCGAACTCAAACCCAACCAAACCGATCAAGATACACTTCCGCCTTATGAGATCCTGGACGGAATCCTTCAGGCCTATGTGGAGGAGGACCGCAGCGCGGATGAGATTATCGGGATGGGCTATGATCGGAAGACCGTGGAACGCGTGATCGCCCTGGTGGACGGGAGCGAGTACAAGCGGCGCCAATCACCGATCGGGATCAAGATTACCCCCCGCGCTTTCGGGAAAGATCGTCGGGTGCCGATCACAAACCGCTACCGGTAGAGTTCACATCTCCCCAAAAATCCTTGACAGGTCTTTTCGCAGTATGTTATAAAAAACGCGATACTCTGTCATAATATCGAAGATAATCAATTGTATCCTAGCAAGCGATGAAGTCTTCTCCGGTAATCTGCCTGGGAAGGCGTTCTTTTATGGGACAAAGGAGTCCTAAGGAGGGCAATGATGCTTCGCAAACAGCTTCGATGGTCTCTCGCATATAATTTAGTCCTTGTTTTGATTGTGTCAGCCGGTTTGACTGCCTTTGCCGAAGAACCATCAATGCCGCCGATGCCGCCAATGACAGAAGAACGACCAATGGCACCGATGGCTGAAACACCAGTGATGGCGCAGATGCCGATGGCATCGATGATGATGGTACCGCCTAAATCGGAAGAGCCCTGGTACAAGAATATCGAGATCAGCGGCTTGGTGGATGCTTACTACAGCTACAACTTCAATCACCCGGCCAGCCTGACAAATCAGGGTGTCACGAGAGCAAGAAATTTTGACGTGGAGGAGGATCAATTCCAGTTGAGCTTGGCTGAACTGGTCATTCAGAAGGCGCCAAGTCCGGTGGGTTTCAGGGTTGATCTTGCTTTCGGTCCCACGGCCGATCTTATCGCTCAACACGAAAACACGGGCTGCTTACTCCTTGGTGCCTCCTGTGTGGTTGATGCCAATCAGATCAAGGGCAAAGAGACGTTTAAAAATATCAAGCAGGCCTATATTTCCTGGACCGCGCCGGTCGGAAGAGGATTGACCATAGATGTTGGAAAGTTCGAGACCTGGATGATGGCGGAGATGACTGAGAGCAATCTCAACTGGAACTATTCCCGCTCTTTTATATATTCCTTGGCGATCCCGTATTTCCATGCCGGCATCCGGGCGGGTTATCCGATCACGGATACGCTTGCCGTTCATGCCTACTTCGTCAACGGCTGGGACAACGATACCGATACCAATAGACAAAAGACCTTTGGCACCGAGATTGCTTGGAATCCTTTGCCGGGCCTCATGATTGTCCAGAACTGGATCGGGGGAGTCGAAGGGTTTTACGAGCCGCTGACTGGGCAGACCGTTGGAACCAATTGGCGTAATGTCTGGGACACCAACGTGACGTATATTGCTACGAATAAGCTTGCCTTCATGCTGGACGCCGTCCAGGGGTTTGAGCCGAACACGACCATACCTAACCCTAATGGCAGTTTCTCGCCCTTCCGGTGGTCCGGGGTCGCAGGCTATGCCCGGTTTGCCCCGACGGACCGGCTCGCTTTTAGCCCGCGGCTTGAGTGGTTCCGGGACAATGGGGGACTCAGGACAGGAGCCGTCCACCACGTGCCGGGAATCACGAAGACCTTGTACGAACTGACGTGGACAAACGAATTCAAGATAAGCAAAAACTTGATAACGCGCTTGGAGTTTCGACGGGACATGTCTGACAAAAATGTTTTTGAGAATCAGACTGGATGTACCAGCGGGATTCCGATCGGGTCGTTGTGCACCAAAAACCATCAGGACACCGTGCTTGTCGGCGTCATGTATACGTTCTAAAATCTAAAAGAGATCGATCAGGACACCCGTTTAAATAAATTCTGAAAAAAAATCTTGACAAGCTTTTTTGCAGTATGTTATAAATCACGCTGCACGATGTAGTGTCGAAGACGATGGCGTCTTCTCCGGCGATCAGCCCGAGAAGGCGTTTTTTTATGGGACGAGGGTGTCCTCTAGTTATTCCATCACGGAATGAGCTAGAGGACTTTTTTTGGGTTAAAACAAACTAACCATAAAGGAGGAGAAAATGCTTCGTAGAATTAATACGGAAAAGAGAATATCGGGACGGACCAGCCTGGCAATTTCACTCTTGGCCATTGTTTTTCTTTTGGGATGGGGAGCAAGACCGGCCCATGCCACTCCATCGACGACTTATTGGACGCCGGACGTCATGGATATACAGGGCTACAATGTCTGGCATATAGGAATTGACAATTACTATACGATCGCGCAACCGAAGAACAAGGAGGGTGCCTTTCCAACAGACGTTGGGCTGACTGTGGGTGTTCTCCCCTTTACGAAGGTGAACATGGAGGTCGGAATCGACCTCTTGGAGCCGATGGACGGTATCTGCGGGGGAGCTTTAAACAATGGCACCACGATTGCGGACTGCCACACGTTGGGCGACGCACTTCTCTTTAATGCCAAAATCGGCGTACCGGAAGGGACCTTCTTTAGCTGGCAGCCGGGTGTCGACATCGGTGTTTTCGATGTCGGTTTTAAACCCCAGGTCACGAACATGGACATTGTCGACCTGATCATCGGCAAGACGATTCCCGTTTTGGGTCGAATTCACGTTGCGGGCTACTGGGCGAATGCAGGTTCGGCCCTCATGCACGAAGGGGGAGATCTTGCTAATCCTGCCAAGAACTATGGCCTTATGGGTGCGTTTGACCATGGGTTCATGAACGTGAAGGACGCCGCAGGGAACGAGTACAGCAAATGGGTATTTGCGGCGGATTGGGCCAGTGGAAGAAACTTTCTCGGCGGCGGCGGCTTTGGCATGTACTACTACTTTACGAAGGATATTTCTCTCTTGACCGGTCCGGTTTGGTTTGAAGATAGGACAATCAACGGCGCTTGGAAATGGACGACTCAGCTCGATATCAATTTTTAGTATGACCGGAATCACTTGGTGCAAAAGCCACAACCTATAAAAGATGGAGGTTAGCAGTAAAAGGAGGAGTTAAAGAATGAAGCATTGGAAGAAAATTTGCTGCGGCATCGTCACATTACTGTTTGTAAGTTTAGTGTTTATGACTTCAAGTATCACTTTAGCTCAGGATCAGACCGCTCCACCACCGGCTGCCGCACCGGCCGCTCCTCCAGCCGCAGCACCAGCCGCAGCGCCGGCCGCACCGCTTAAGGTAGATTCGGGAGATACCGCGTGGCTCCTGACCTCTTCTGCCCTGGTGCTTTTAATGACCGCGCCCGGCTTGGCGCTGTTCTACTGCGGAATGGTCCGTCGAAAGAATGTCCTGGGTACGATGATGCACAGTTTTGTGATCCTCTGTTTGATCAGCGTCCAATGGGTCCTCTACGGGTATTCCTTGTCTTTTGGACCGGATCACGGTCATATTATCGGAGGGCTGGAATGGTTTGGATTGAACGGGGTTGGGTTGGAGCCTAACGGGGATTACGGCGCAACTGTACCGCACCAGGCCTTCATGGTCTTTCAGTTAATGTTCGCTGCGATTACACCGGCTCTGATTACCGGCGCCTTTGCCGAACGGGTCAAGTTCAGCGGGTTTTTGCTTTTCACATTGCTGTGGGCTACTTTTATCTATGACCCGCTGGCTCACTGGGTTTGGGGAATGGGTGGCTGGCTGCACAATCTTGGCGCGCTTGATTTTGCGGGCGGAACCGTGGTGCATATCAGCTCGGGCGTCTCAGGTCTGGCTGCCGCACTCTATCTTGGTAAGCGCGTGGGATATGGGAAAGAACCCATGGCGCCTCACAACCTCCCGTTCACGGTGATCGGCGCTTCCCTTCTTTGGTTTGGCTGGTTTGGGTTCAATGCCGGAAGCGCAATCGCGTCCAACGGTCTTGCCACAAGTGCTTTTGTCGTGACGAATACCGCCACTGCCGCTGCGGCCCTCGCCTGGATGTTTACTGAATGGGCTGTTCGGGGCAAACCGACAGTATTGGGTGTAGCGAGCGGTGCGGTTGCCGGCCTGGTTGCCATCACCCCGGCTTCTGGATTTGTAGGACCGATGCCTTCCATAATTATTGGAGTCGGTGCCGGTATTCTCTGCTATTTTGCCACGAGCAAGATAAAGAACGCGCTGGGCTATGATGACACGCTCGATGCCTTCGGCGTCCATGGGATCGGAGGGACCTGGGGCGCAATTGCTACCGGTCTTTTCGCATCGAAGGCCATTAACTCGGGTGGTGCCGATGGTCTGTTCTTTGGCAATCCCGGTCAGGTGTGGTTGCAGATCGTTGCGGTTGGCGCCTCATGGGTTCTCGCCTTTGTCGGGACCTTTATTCTTCTAAAGGTTGTTGATATTCTTGTGGGCCTCAGGGCCACTCCGGA
>Ga0207048_10009_pt1 | contig 18033 bp, 18 predicted proteins | sample Alteio_BWMinCont_65_FD_153301 | JGI IMG/M metagenome (GOLD analysis project Ga0207048, IMG submission 153301) | Enriched cells from forest soil in Barre Woods Harvard Forest LTER site, Petersham, Massachusetts, United States -... | ecosystem: Environmental > Terrestrial > Soil > Temperate forest >...
CACTGGTCAGGACGAGTCTAGAAACGGCTGAGATGGTCAAGTATGTCGACAACAGTTGGCACGCCCTCAAGATCGGATTTGCCAATGAGATCGGCAATATCTGTAAGTCCTTGGATCTAGATGCGCATGCGGTCATGAAAATCTTCTGTCAGGATCGAAAGCTTAATATTTCTCCTGCTTACTTGGTCCCCGGTTTCGCGTTCGGAGGCTCCTGTTTACCGAAGGATCTTCGAGCGATGTCCTATCAGGCCAAAATGCACGATTTGCAGCTGCCGATTCTCAGTTCCATTCTGCCGAGCAACGAAATGCAGATCACCCGGGGCCTGCAACTGATCACGGCGAAGGGGCACACGCGCGTGGGAATATTGGGCTTCAGCTTTAAGGCGGGAACCGATGATTTGCGGGAAAGCCCTCTGATTGAAGTCATCGAACGCTTGCTGGGAAAGGGCTATGATTTGCGCATCTATGACAGGAACGTAAGTATTGCGAGCTTGGTCGGCGCGAACCGGGACTTCATCCTCAATCACATCCCGCACATATCCAAACTTATGGTCGGGGACATCGACGCGGTGCTGAATCACGCTCAGACCATTGTGATCGGCAACAAGGATCCGGACTTCAACAAAGTGCCCGAGAGGCTGCACGAGGGACAGTTCCTGGTCGATTTTGTACGAATCATCGACGGAAGGAGCAATAATGGCAAGTATGACGGCATCTGTTGGTGACCAGCGCGGGACCCAAAGTTCCAATACTGCTTCGAACGCCGCAATCATGAATCCATTGAGCAACTCTCTCACTGGCTGGAAGAGAATGACTATCGAGGTTAGGAGACATTCGATGGCCTCAAGTCCCGATTTTCGCGTCCCCTTACACCAACTGCCGTAAGTCGAAGAGGCTTCAAGTGAAGAAAAAAGTCCTCATTGTCGTCGAGAATCAGCCTATCCCTTTCGATACGCGCGTACTGAAGGAGGCCCGTTCCCTTCATAAGGTGGGATATCAGGTTACCGTGTTGTGTCCCAAGGGCAAGAGTGCTCAGCTCGGACATGAGATTATCGACGGGATCCACGTCTATCGGCACCCCCTGCCTAAGGAAGGGAACAGCCCTCTTGGATATCTGTGGGAATACAGCTGCGCGCTATTTTGGGAGTTTTGGTATGTATGGTGGATATATCTGCGGCACGGTTTTCATATCATTCAGGGCTGCAACCCTCCTGACGATATCTTCTTAATTGCGCTCCCATTCAAGGTGTTCGGGGTTAAGTACATTTTTGACCACCACGATGCAATTCCAGAGCTGTACCTCTCAAAGTATGGCAAGCGAGGAATCCTGTACAAAGCGCAGGTCCTGCTGGAAAAGCTGACCTACCGCTTCAGTGACGTTGTGATGGCCACCAACGCGAGTTACAAAAATCTTGCCGTAACCAGAGGCCACCTCGCTGCCGAGGATGTTTTCATTGTTCGCAACGGGCCCGACTTGGAAACCTTTAAAGCCGTTCCTCCGAACCCTGCGCTGAAGTACGGCAAAGCCCACTTGGTCGGCTATGTGGGAACCATGAGTGATCAGGAGGGTTTGGACATCCTCGTGGACGTGGCGTTACACCTCAAGAAGTTAGGGCGTCTTGATATCCACTTTACTTGCGTGGGGGGAGGGCCCGCACTAGCCAGTCTCCGAAATATGGTACAGGACAAGGATCTCGAGGAGATGGTGAATTTCACCGGGCGGGTTTCCGATCAACGGTTACTGGAGATTCTCTCTAGTTCGGATGTCTGCGTCAATCCTGACAGGCCATGCGAAATGAACGACATTTCCACGATGATCAAAATCATGGAATACATGGCTCTGAGCAAACCTATTGTTCAATTTGATTTGAGCGAAGGAAGATTTAGCGCCCAGGACGCCGCGGTGTACGCGGATCCTCAAAACCAAGTTAACGATTTTGCCGCTAAGATCATCTGGTTGCTCGACCATCCTGATGAGCGACACAGGATGGGTGAGTTCGGGCGCCAAAGAGTTGAGAAGGAACTAGCTTGGGATTATTCAGTGCAAAATCTGCTCGCAGCCTATGAAAGAGCTTTCACTAAGAAAGGTGCTTTCAAAAAGAGGGCTCACAACGAGACGAGAGTTTTCAGCGAGAGAGATCTGCCCAGCGAAAAAGATGAAACTCAGGCAAATGATTGTCTGGTCGACTATTATCGGTGTCCTGAAGGTTATGTACAGCTGAATCCGGGAGGACCTCTATCGGAGCGAAGCGGTTATTTCGAGTTTGGGGCCGGCACGACGTGCTACGGGAGGTGCGCTGGCCATACTCCGTCTGATTCTCCGACAGAGATGCTTCCTGACGTACTCTCGGATGCCATCATTGACGGGACTGTCGTGAACCTTCCATTCGATTTGAAGGAGGTGGTCGATAACCTCCGCTGTGAATTGTACTGTGAGGAGGTTGCCAGCTCGACAGAAGCTAGTCTGATGCCCCGAGCCTACTATCTACTGCGCCCTCTTCTTCCTGTATCCATTCGGAAGCATCTGCAAAGATGGCGTCTCAGAGATTGGGAGCGCCTGCCGTTCCCGCGTTGGCCCGTGGATAGGACAGTGGATCAGATGTTCGAGCAGACGATGATCTTGTCCCTCAAAGCACAGTCGGTCGATAAAATTCCCTTCATTTGGTTTTGGCCGGAAGGCGCCACCAGTTGCGCGATCATGACCCACGATGTTGAAACCGCGTTGGGCGTGCGTTCATGCTCTTATCTTATGGACATGGAGGACGCATTCGGTATCAAAGGATCATTTCAGATAATTCCCGAAGAGCGCTACGAAGTGGCTGACGATTTCCTGGATTCTATTTGGCGACGTGGCTTCGAAGTCGTAGTGCACGATTTGAATCATGACGGGCAACTGTTCAGGGACAAGGACCAGTTTCTTCAACGGGCCGCAAGAATCAATTCGTACAAGCAACGATTTGGCGCCTCCGGATTTCGAGCTGCGGTCCTGTACCGAAAGCAACAGTGGTTCGACGCTTTAGACTTCTCTTATGACATGTCGGTGCCGAACGTGGCACACCTGGACCCACAACGTGGAGGCTGCTGCACGGTTATGCCGTATTTTGTGGGGAAGATTCTGGAGTTGCCCGTGACGACCACGCAGGACTATACGCTGTTCAACATTCTCAATGACTATTCGATCGATCTGTGGAAGAAGCAGATCGATCTGATAATGGAGAAGCACGGCTTGATCAGTGTCATTGTGCACCCCGACTACGTTGCGGGTTCTCGGGAACGAATTGTTTACGAAACTCTGCTTGCGCACCTGGCAGATTTGAGAAGAGAGAAAGGAATTTGGATTGCGACTCCCGGTGAGGTTGATCGCTGGTGGAGACAAAGAGCGCAGATGAAGCTCGTTGAAGACGACTTCGGTTGGCATATTGAGGGTCCGGGGCAGCGAGCGAGCCCGCATTGCGTATGCCAATCAAAAAGACGGGCGCATCTCCTACACGCATAGCGCTGCACTAGCCGAACTCAGTCGAAGCTCTGGCTAACTCTTGGAATTGAAACGTTCGCGATCGTCGTTAGCTGCATATGAGAGAGTCGGCCACGGCGCATGCCTGCTGTGGACTCCGGTGAAGCAGGTCTATAAAGAAGGAAGGTAAGCAAGTCGTGAAAGCAAACTTTGTTGTCGCGCAGTCCGCGCAAAGCCGCAGCGGATCGGCTTCGAGATACTGTGACGTCGCCGTGATCGGTGCCGGCCCCTATGGACTGTCCGCCGGTGTTCACCTCAAGGCGAAAGGGATTACGGCATGTGTATTCGGCGAGCCAATGGAGTTTTGGGCTCACAAAATGCCGGAGGGGATGCTTCTGCGCTCGCCGCGGGTGGCGTCCAGTCTGTCCGACCCTGATAAAGCTTTCACGCTGGAAGCCTATGAGGCTGCATCGAAGAAGGAGCCATGTGCCCCACTTCCTCTCGACACCTTTGTGGAATATGGCAGGTGGTTTCGACACCAATTAGGTTCAGACCTTGACCAGAGAACCGTTCGGAGTGTCAACGGGGATCAGCCGGGTTTCAGGCTTACTCTAAAAGACGGCACGGAAGTTCGTTCGACCTATGTTGTGATCGCGGCTGGGATTGGCCCTTTCAGGAAAAAACCCGAGGTGTTTCAGAATCTCTCGCCGCAACAAGCAATTCATTGCTACGAGGGCAGGGAAGTAAGAAAGTTTGCGGGAAAGAGAGTAGCGGTCATCGGTGCGGGGCAGAGCGCTTTGGAATCGGCTGCTCTTCTGCATGAAGCAAACGCCCAGGTTGAAGTGATCGCTCGGCAATCCGAATTCCGGTGGATCGGTCAGCACACTTGGCTACACCACATGGGTCCGCTTTCTTCCATGCTCTACTCTTCCCATGACGTGGGTCCTCTCGGCATCAGCCGTCTCGTTGCGTATCCGAAGTTGGTGTCGTATGTTCCACTAGGGATTCGTGACAAGATCAGAAAACGAGCTGTGCGGGCCGCCGGTTCTCGGTGGCTTCCCCCGCGCTTGGCGAATGTAAAAATGACCCGCGGGCGCAGCATTTTGGAGGCCAAGACCACCGGGGACGAGGTGGCCCTCAAACTCGACGACGGCAGCGAACGTCGTGTGGATCATGTCCTGCTTGGAACTGGATATCAGGTGGACGTATCCCGATACGACTTTCTTCCACAGGAACTCACACGGGATATCAAGCAATTTGACGGTTATCCTCAACTTACTGGAGGTTTTCGTAGCTCTGTGCCTGGACTGCACTTCATCGGTGCTACGGCGGCCCGGAGCTTCGGGCCTTTGCTGTATTTCGTGGCTGGTACGGAGTTCGCCTCTCGGGAGCTGACTTCCCACCTTTCGAAACGTCGCCGATAATTCTAACCGCCGCCATGGAAACCCCCACCAGCAAGACAGTAATGAACCCCCAGCAGGTAGGAGCAATCGTCATCGGCGGCGAACACCCGGGACTCGGTATTGCTCGAAGCCTCGGACGCCGAGGCATCCCAATCTGCGTCATTGATGACCAGCACTCGGTTTCTCAATTTTCCAAGTACGTAACCCGGGTCGTACGGGTAAATGACTTGCGAGATGAGATCAAAACCGTAGAGAGTGTGCTGGAAGTCGGTCAGCGTTATGGGCTGAAGGGTTGGGTTTTATTCCCGACTAGAGATGAAACGGTTGCGGCTTTCTCCCACCACCGGGATCGGCTTGCGGAGTTCTTTCGGGTTACCACTGCAGGTTGGGAGACAGTACGGTGGGCGTGGGATAAGAAGAACACCTATGACCGCGCTGCAGAGCTGGGAATTCCCGTTCCCCACACATACAACCCAAGGACTGAGCTAGAGCTTGAGGCCTTGTACAGCCGCTTGCCCCTGGCTCTCAAACCGGCTGTTAAAGAGAACTTTTTCTATGCTACAGGCGCCAAGGCCTGGCGTGCGGAGACTCCTGATCAGCTCATCAATTTGTTTCGGAAAGCCATTCAGCAGATTAGGCCGGAGGAGGTTCTAATTCAGGAGATCATTCCCGGAGATGGTCAGCGGCAATACTCGTACTGTGCTTTCTTCCGGGATGGTGAAGCACATAGCACGTTGGTTGCCATGCGGATGCGCCAACATCCTCGAGAATTTGGGCGAGCGGCTACCTATGTTGAGACGATAGAGCACCCTGAGATCGAAGAACTCTCGGAACGCTTTCTCAGAGCCATTGACTACTATGGGCTCGTGGAAGTGGAGTTCAAACAGGATCCTCGGGATGGCCAATTTAAGTTGCTGGATGTGAACGCGCGAACCTGGGGTTTCCATAGCATCGGGGTGCCCGCTGGCGTGGACTTTCCTTATCTACTTTACGCGGATCAGGTTGGTCAGCCGATCGAGCGACGCAGAGCGAAGGCAGGAGTTGGCTGGCTTCGAGCGGTTACAGACTTTCCCACGTCTGCCTCAGACTTGTGGGCTGGCGAACTAAGTCTGCGCTCCTATTGGAGCTCCCTCAGAAATACGCGAGCGGAGTCGGTTTTTTGTCTACAAGATCCTCTGCCCTCCGCGGCAGAGGTGCTGATGCTGCCTTACCTGGTGACCAAGAAGTACTTTGTGAAGTCGGCAAGGAAACCAGAGAATCAGGCGGCTGGTGACCGTGAAGACACAGACTTGCCTGTGAGTAGTGGATCTGTTAAATAGCCGTAACTTGACCGTGCCGGTAGCCGGTCAAAGAACGTCACGTCACCTTGCTGGTCACAATGAAGATCCCTTGCAGCGTTCTTAACAACAGAACTACATCCCGGTCGCACACGGTCGTGCAGTTCGATGGCGATCACTCGCACGTTCCTGATCCAAGGGCAGGACTCGAACACTTCTATTTCAGCGCCTTCAATATCCACTTTCAAAATGTCAATTGAATGAATACCGGTTTCACGCATTAGCGTATCCATCGTAATCGCACGTGCTCGTTGCTTCCCGTTTTCAATTATTTGAAAGGCTCCCTTAGGATGGGCGTTGGATGCGCCCAGGGTAACCTCGCCGTCCTCTCGCCAGAGGGCAGCCTGGATCGGCGTGATCGTCTTGTAGGGAGCTGTGTTTCTGACCAATGCCTCGAAGTTCGAGGGCTCGGGCTCAATCGCAATGATTCTCGCCGTCGGGTACTTGAGCGCGAACAGAATGCTTGCCATGCCGATATGAGCGCCGACGTCCACGATCGTGTTGGGGCTAAAATCCGGTATACCCGGATCATACGATTTGCTCTTGAAGATCAAAACGTCCCTGTACGCACAAAAATCAGACGTATCTATTCGGAGGTAGACTCGGTGCCTCGATTGAAGAGGGGCAATAGCCAGTTCGCGTGGTCTGCCGCACAGACGAAAAGCGGCGACCGCGAAGACACCGCGGCTTCCGCATAATTCGTAGTACCATTTCAGTCCTTGCCAAAGGCCCAAAAGAAACCTCGCGTAAAGGCTTCGATTTTACTACGCAGATTGGCCCGGCTGCGAAGGCTTTTTGACGTGGAAACGCCTGCACAGTTCCACCAGCATGCGCAATCTGTCTAACTATCGGAGAATAAATGTCCATCCCAAGGATTCCACCGATTCGACGGTTTTTTCAGCTGCAGATTCCACAAATGTTTCGACCGACCGTGACGTCAGTTTTGGCTAAGACGGTTGGCCGCATGAATCTCGAGGGTCCAGCGGTAGGCCTTACTGCCGTTGCGTACTGGGCCAGGTTCTCTCGCTGGTGTAGTACCCATCCGACCCCTGGGGCCAGCAACGGGAAAGATGGAAAAGGCCGGGACTGGCTCTATCGGTCGGTCATGGAGCAAGAGGCCTTGGACCAGCAGCCGATAAGCTATCTCGAGTTTGGTGTATATCGGGGTGATTCGTTGCGATTGTGGCTAGCAGGGATCTCACATCGTGACTCGCGATTCGTAGGTTTCGATACTTTCACGGGTCTCCCTGAAAGATGGCGACCGACCGAGCCGGCAGGGCACTTCAATGCGAATGGAGCAATTCCGGACATCAAAGATCCGCGTTGTAGCTTCGAAGTCGGATTGTTTCAAGACACGCTGCCTCCGTTCGTGTCTCGCACTGATCTGACAGGTCGCATGGTTGTCAATTTGGATGCTGACATGTTCACCTCGACCCTTTTTGTCCTCACAACCCTGGCTCCGTATTTGAAATCAGGCGACCTCATTTTCTTTGATGAGTTTTCTTGCCCGCTTGACGAATTCCGGGCTTTCGAAGAATTCGTCCGATCGTTTCGGGTGAAATACGAGGTCCTCGCCGCGGTTTATGGATACACGCGGGTTTGCATTAAGGTCCGGTAGCGGTGTCGTCGTGATTATCCGCTTATTTGGCAGGTGACTCTCCGGAAGTTAACGGATTTGAGAGATCACATCCGCTCCCCGGCCTGCAGGCCGTCCGATTGACGATAGAATGACCGACAACGATTGGGGATCTGCCGCAGAATGAACTTTGGTATTGGAGCAGCGATGACGATTGGCTCTGCTACAAAGCTTCCGCTTTCGGTGAACACGGAGCCTAGTGCAACGAGCGTCCATGAAATCAATCCCCTATGTGATTCACGGTGGGAAGCCTTCATCAACGCCCATCCTCGAGCATCCGTGTTCCACAGTACAAACTGGCTCAGAGCATTACAGACAGCCTACGGATACGATCCACTTGTGGTCACGACATGCTCCCCGGACGCCTCTCTCACTAACGGCCTTGTCTTTTGTCGGGTGGAAAGTTGGTTAACCGGCAGGCGGTTCGTATCCTTGCCTTTTTCCGATCATTGCGAACCGCTAGTCAACGACTCACTTGAACTGAATGATCTGCTGCTGCATGTGAAGCGATATGTGGATGCTGACAAGTGGAAGTACATGGAGATCAGGCCGACCGGTCGTCAGCCGGGTGGTCAGACTGGACTCGGCAGAAGCATTACGTACAGTTTTCATCGCCTTGACCTCCGCAAAAGCAAGGAGGAGTTGTTTCGGACCTTTCACAAAGACTGTGTCCAAAGAAAGATTCGGCGAGCTGAACGGGAGAACTTGCATTATGAAGAAGGAAACTCGGAGATTCTGCTGGGGAGGTTCTATGATCTGCTGGTCGTCACCCGTCGGCGACAGCACCTGCCGCCGCAACCGCTTTCCTGGTTTCGCGCACTTGTTGCTGAATTTGGCGACAACCTGAAAATCCGAGTCGCTTCAAAAGACGATTTGCCTATTGCGAGCATTCTCACAATCACTCACAAGCAGTCCATGGTTTACAAGTATGGCTGTAGTGATGCGCGGTTCCACAAGTTCGGGGGGATGGCTCTTTTGTTTTGGAATGCGATCCAAGAAGCCAAACATAAAGGTTTCGAGGAATTCGAATTGGGACGTTCTGATAGTGCCAATCACGGACTCATTGCATTCAAAGAACACTGGGGCGCAGTCGGCTCAGAACTCAATTACTGGACGTACCCGTCCGCGAACAGGGTGACCTCGATCAACCCGTCGAAAGCTATGCTGCGACAATTCGTTCGAGTAGTGCCAGATCCCATCTTGAAAGTAACAGGGAAACTTCTCTACCGGCACGTCGGTTAAACGCCGATCGAGAAAGTGCGCCCGTAATCCGTGCACATGAAACACGCAAGGGCTACAGGGCCGCCACCCAGCCAGGAACGGATCGCGAAGATTCTCTACACAAGTTACCGTCTGGTCGGAATGAGCATAAGAAACATCTCGTTAGCAATATGTCTGATGGTCTTGTGCGGCATTCTGTTGGCAGGGCTGTGGCCTTTTCATGCTCCCAGAAATGAGGTCAGTTGGTTGAACGAGGGAAACGGTGTTCTCCTCGGCAAACGCGGCACCATCGTGAGCGCAGGTCCGTTCGAGGCAGGTGCTTCCCGAGGTGACAATTCTTGCACTCTGGAGATGTGGTTGGAACCGACCTCGGTCGATTCTGGGGGCATGATTCTAGCGTTTTATCGGCCTGCCAACGATGTCGCCCCATTCGCAGTACGCCAATATCGAGGTGGTCTAGTGCTAGAACGCGGAACCCAGAGCAACTTAGCCAAGAGAGCAGGGACCTATGTCGGCGATGTCTTTAAGCGCTTCAAGCCCGTCTTTGTTACGATCACCTCAGGGGAAGCAGGCGCGTCCACCTATTATGTAGATGGCACATTGGTCAAAAACTTTCCCAACTTTGCCTTTTCACGTGGGGACTTGACGGGTCAGCTCATAATAGGCAACGCTCCGTCGACGACGTATACCTGGCCTGGGCAGTTCAAGGGACTTGCGGTCTACGATCGGGTATTGACGCCCGGTGAGGTATCACAGCACTACGCGAACTGGACGGAGAACAGACAGGCGGACCTTGCTAAGACCGAGGGTGTCGTTGCGCTCTATCTTTTCAATGAAGGGGGTGGGAGCGTCGTTCACAGCCAAGTAGCGTCGGCGGCTGACCTCCTTATTCCGGAGCGCTTCCTTGTTATTCATAAGGAGTTTCTGGAGCCCTTCTGGAAAGAGTTTCGTCCGGGCTGGAGCTATTGGAAGGACGTCGGAATCAATGTCGTAGGCTTCATTCCTCTTGGGTTCTTCTTTTGTTCGTATCTTTCTTTAGTGCGAAAAATCGAACACCCAGCCTTGGTCACCATTGCGGTCGGTTTCATTGTCAGTCTCACGATCGAAGTCTTGCAGGCATTTCTGCCGACGCGAGATTCAGGGACTACCGATCTGATCACAAACACATTCGGAACGGCTCTAGGGGTTATTTTATATAGCTGGAGTATACGGCATCACTGGCTGGCGGAGCGGGCATTTCGATCGACTCTGCCGGAGAAACGAGAGAAGATCTTCAGTTAGCCGGACGGTTGTGAAACCGAGCATGGCATATCGAGCAGAGAGTGATCAGATTCTCTTCGGAATCGTGCCCCGATTGGCTGCGAAACCGTTTGTGGTGGACTTCAAGATTGGACATCGTGCCACACGATTGGCATCTCCAACTGTCCCGGCGGAGCACGCTGTTGCGGAGCTCGTCGTACAATTCGCAGTTTAAACGCAGGCGTGGGTGCTTTGGTCGGACATTATTCACGAGGTTTCCTCGTTTGCCTGATCAAGAAACGCTTTTCTTTCCTCACTCGGAAGGAATTTGAACAACCGCAGGACCGAATACAAGAGCACACTCGAATTGTCAGCCTCGAGGTTGACTCCTGCCAGGAAATCAGCACAGATCATCTCCAGGCAATATCCTCTTGATTTGTCGGTTCCCAGCATCAGACCTGCCGTCTCGATCGCCTGCTCAATAACCGGGATCTGGCTCTTGTAGAACTTGAAGTAGATGATTTCGGTCGGTTCGCTATCTACGCCGGTGAGTTCCTTTTCCACTTCGTGCTTGAACTGCTCCGTGGGCATCTCGCGGGCTTTGTGCAACCAGATTGCACAATCGAAGCCCTGCCGGTCCCTTCTCGCGATCTTCGCCAACTCCAATCCTTTGGTCCACCCGACTTCCTTCAGCTCTTTCCTTGCCTGTGGTGGCAGGTGCTCATGAATCGACATCAGGTAGTACGCCTTCCTTCGCGACTCCGGAAATCGTCTTGCCAAGAACTCGTCGAAGGACTTCACGTTTTCCACCCGCCAGTACTGTCCCGCTCTGACCTCGCACAGATAGCGCCCAAGTTCAACGAACCGGGTATCCCGCTCCGCTTCCATTTGCTTTTCCCAGGCCAAAATCTCATCGATCTTGGTGAGCACGAAGATCGCTCGTCTGCGGTTCAGCTTGGGCAACACAGGCGGATTCCTAGTAAGCAAGCTCGTCAAGCCAACCAAGGTTTTCTGCTCCAGGGCGTCGCACGAGACGGGTTTCAGATGTCTGTGGTTTCCCGAGGCAGAGCCCCACATACGGGCAGCTGCTACACGGGTTTTGCGGGAAGCGAACCCCGCTGTGAGGCAGGAAGTGGGCGGACTCGATTCGTTTAATCGTATCTTCTGCCAACTGGCCGAACTCGCGACGCTGTTCATCGGTGATTTTGGTACGTAGGTATTGAATCTCGACCAATCGCTTACGGACGAAGACGACTTTGGCAACTTGAGAGATCCCGGTCATCCAGGAATAGCAAACGAGTTGCGGGTCCAGTGCCAGCACCCCGTCCGGTTCCTCCGAGTAGCGGTTCGATGTAGTTTTCCACTCGATCAGACAGCCCTCGCCATCCAGATTTCCGATGGCGTCCACGTAGGCGACGAAGTCATTGTTTCCTGAAACCGGCCGAGTGAACTTAATCTGTAGTTCGTGACGCGGCCGACGGATACGAATGCGATCGTCCTGGCAGAATCGGTCTAAGAGTTGAATTCCTTGTTGGAGCATGCGATCCCAGGTGTCGGCCTTCGAGTAGTGCAGGCCTTGGTTCTGGTAGAGAGACCACTCACGAAAAAGGACGGCTGGAGCGTCCTCACGGAGAAAGTAGGCGGATAGAGCTTGTTCGAAGGCGCGCCCGAAAAGCATGGCTGCCCGAGTATCTTTTTCTTGCCAGCCATCGAGGTAACGGTGACGATAGCGGCGTGGGCAGGTTAAGTACTGGCTGATTTGAGTGTAACTGTATGTCACTTTGACCCCTCCCATACAGCGAGGCTCGCGGGTGACGCGCTCGAGAGTTGTTCCCACTGGTTGGCGGGTGCGAAGGCATCCAGGTTGAGCAGGGAAGTGCTGTTCACGACAACGTAGCTGACCTTGACTACTCCGCGCAGGCCAACCAGGCTCTTGTCGTCGATCTCATCGTGGCAGAGCAGCTCGGAGTCGTAACCGAAGTCGCGCAGAAACCAGTTGAGTTTCCAAAGGGCTCTGGGCGTGCAGTAGAGCCGCCCGGCAACCGTGTGTCCCGTGAGTTCTTTGGGCTCGAGGATCGAGAACCGGAGGAGATAGAAAGGTTTTCGCGCATCCCACCGATGATGAGCTCGCTTGACGCGAACGAGCAGCAGACCATCGCGAACTTGGGATGTGGCAGACTGATCGGCGCCACTTAAGCCTTGGATCCGACGTCTCATGCAGCACCTTCTTTCCCGTTTGGATAGCTGTTGAGCTGACACAGTAGGGCATCGCGATCTTTGCTGGCCCAATCGGCCAAATGTGCGACGAAGCTTTCGACCTGCTCGCGAGTGGCTTCGCGAAGAGTTTTGACTCCGCAGAAATCGGTTGCGTACGACTTGACCAGGGTGGCGTCGAGTTGGTGCTGGCGAATAAGTTGGCAGAGATGGTCCCGGACTGTGCGTCCGCCATAGTTCCCGTTGGTGGGTTGCGGAGGAAGTTTCTTTGATTGGGGAGACGACGTGAGCGGCTCCGCACGGGAACCGATCTCCTCAACGGAACAGATGCCGATTCCGTACGCTTTGCGCAAAGCGCGGTTAACAGCACGAGTTTCGGCAACGCGCATTTCGGCACCTTGGACAAGGAAAGAGACATTGGAGGGATCGGCATCCCCAAATCCAACGAAGCCTCTGCACGCCCGAGATCTATAGACTTTGGCCTCGAACGCCCAGCGCTGCGCCGACGGATCGCAGAACGGTTGGACCGGCTGAACGCTAATGCCGGCGCACCGCTTGCGACGCGCCAAGCTCATGAGTCCCGAATGGGTAACGTACCAGCCGCTCTCTAAGAACAGAAGGTCGCCGTTTGCAACGGAAAACCGAAACGTTTCTGTGAAATTCGCTAACGCGCTGAAGGCAATTCGTCCTAGAACGCTTCCCCAGCGAAGTTTTGCGTATCGTTTGTTCTGTCGGATTAGGCTTCTTGTTGCGATCATGGGTTTATCTCGGCAACATGAGACATTACAGTAGTAATGTACTATAATACATTACAATTGTAAAGCAAGATATCCCAATGCTTTTAAAGCCTCTTTATTACAACGGGTGGAGACTCAATGGAGGATCCGTCGAGCTTCTTTTATGGCCGCGGACGCGACGAAGCTGCTCTTGCTGATCTTTTCCTGCTTTGCTGCCTTCTCGATCTCCATCTGTTCTTGGTCCGTATAGTACGAGGTGATCGCTTTCCTCACAACGGTCGACAACTTGCGTCTTCTGAAACCAGCAGGTTGTTTGTTCACAAACACGATGGTAACACTGGTATTGCGCCATCGGTGGTGTCGGTTAATCGTCTTGGTACACGAGACGGAAGAGACGGGTCCCTTCTGCGGTCAACCTGGTTCTCGACGTACCGGCCAGGATGCTCCACTAGACAAGCACAGAGCTAGAAGAGCCGAACGACGCCGCTAACTGCGTCTGCCCGGAGTATCGGCTCCAGCGAATTGCTCAACTGTTTGCCTCAATACTAAGCGAGATTGTGATGCAGGCTGTTGTTCCGAGGAGGTGAGTCGTGAAGCGTGGCGCCCAATCCAAATTCGCGAAGGTGGGCTAAATGAGAACAGCGAAATCGCGGCGTCGGTGAGTATAATACCAACCAGGGTACTGTTCTTGTGGCCAGGTAAAGAACTAGCGCACTCAAAACTGGAACACGGAATTTAGGCATGCTTTCTCTCCTCGGCGCTGTGGTGTTCGTTTATATATGCGTTCGCTTAGTCACTGCCAACACCATTGATGAAGAAGATGCTTGCTCATACGATCGGTGCCAGATGCACCACACGAAACCTGAGATAAATACAAATAAAGAGAAGAATTCTCCAGGCATGCGGAATCCGGCCGGCTGACTCGACTAAACCCAGGCCTTTACGTTCTAGGGACCCTCCGACCGTCCACAGATAAGTGAGTTCGAAGTTGTTTTCGCTGTGCATCCCGGACACACAAGCGCATCGCGGACTTCGATGTGAAACTCACAACATTCGTTTGCTTGAACCGCTGCCGTATCCCTTCGTCACGGTTCCGAGAGGGTGAGTGGGATCCGACGCGTACAAGAAACAGGGAGCCAAATTCCTCGAGCGGATGCTGGGACGGGTGGGTACCAAGCTAACAGACTGACTTTCTCCGGTGCATCCGAGCGCCAACCGAACGAACGGCGTCGCAAATGAGAGCGTGGCGAAGCCTGAGGCTGCCCAATTCATGAAGATGGGGTCGCCGTTAAAGCCATATATTTCAGGAGGTTGCCTACATAACTAAAGCATAATAAGGAAGCTGTCTTTGGTGTACTTAGTAGTTAATAATATTATAGTGACATGGCGCGGCGAATTCGATACAATTCAGTTCCAGTCGAGCTTTCGGAAGCGACGCGAGGGAAGCTGATTCATCCCTTGGCGACTCCCGCAGCGCTGGCTGAATCTTGAATAAGGAACTCCAGATGTAAATTTATGACTTCCAGAATCGACGATACGCGTTGTAAGGGTGTAAACAAACAAGGTAATCCCTGCCGAGCCGCCGCAACCGCCAGCGGGCTCTGTTTCTTTCATGCGAATCCGGGTAAAGCGTCGGAGTTAGGCCGAAAAGGAGGTCGGAGCAACAGCCGCCAAGCTGCCGGGGAACCGGCCGAGCCAATGATACTGTTCTCGAATGATCCGATCGGAGTGTCTGACGCATTAGGGAAAATCGTCAGCGACGTGCTTGCGGGCAAGATTTCGCCCAGGATCGCCAATACTGTAGCGCCTTTAATGAGGTTGCAGTTGCTCGCGTTTGATGCGGTTGACGAGATGGACAAACGGGTTCATACGAGGCCTTATTATGGATGGACTAGGGCCGTGAGGAAGCGAAAAAATCCGAGCTCAGAAGAGCCGGACGCGAGCGCAGTAAGTGCCGAAACCTCCGGCGCGGGGCCGCCCGAAAGTCCGCGCACGATGCCGGTAGAGATCTCGAATATGGGGAAATCCGAAATTTCAAACGTCGGAAAGTCGGAAATCTCGAACGAGGCGACGCCAGAGATCTCGACGTTAAGGAAGTCTGAAGTTTCGAACGGAGGCCGGCAGGAAACGGCGGCCGCTTCGGATTCAGAAATCTCCGAAGTGAAGAAGTCTGAAATCACAAATGGTGGCTGGGAGGTAATGACGAAGTTGGGTGAGCCAGAGATCTCGAGCGAGGAAGAGTCTAAAATCTCGAGCGTCGCCAAGGCGACCATTTCGCGCGAGGGCAAAGCGGAAGTTTTGAGCGCGGGGAGCGCGGATCCCCAGATCCGCAATTATCAAGTACTTCCGACCGAAGAAAGCTTAGCTCTGAAGCGCGAACGCGAAAGAGCAAGAGAAAGAGAGCTATCGATAGAGTTTGCCATGGCATCTAGCTTGTCGGATGGCTTCGGACTCGATGAATCATAGCTTCAGATAGCTTAAGCTGTGATATTCCCGGAAGCCATGTAAGGCATCATAGCGAAACTTCATAGCTGCCGGATAATGTTCTTTGCGCCACAGTGACTGACCAGACCTCCACCGTCCGCGGCATTTCGGACACCGCCCGCTGGGTGGCGTATTTTCGCGCGCGGGAAACCGAACGGCCCGATGCGCTCTTCCGCGATCCTTTCGCCGAGCGTCTCGCCGGCGAGCACGGATTCCAGATTGCGAACTCGCTGCCCGACGGGAACAAGCACGAGTGGGCCTGGACAGCGCGCACATATCTTTTCGATCACTTTCTTTCGCGCGCAATTCAAGACGGAGCAGACCTCGTCGTGAATCTCGCGGCGGGACTGGATGCACGTCCTTACCGGATGGAGTTGCCCTCTACGCTGCAGTGGATCGAAGTTGATCTTCCTGACATCGTTTCCTACAAAAAAGAAATCCTGCGCGACGAAAAACCGCGCTGCCGACTTGAGCGAGTCGCGTTAGACTTGTCGGACGTGGCGAGGCGGCGCAAACTCTTCGCGGAACTTGACGATCGTGGGAAAAAGATTGTGGTCGCGAGCGAGGGCCTTCTCATCTATTTTACGGCCGATGAAGTTGCATCGCTCTCTAATGACCTTGCTGCCGGGAAACATTTTCAGCATTGGATCATCGATCTGGCTTCTCCCGGTCAACTGGGATTGATGCAGCGTACCAGCGGAAAACAACTGAGTGAAGTGGGGGCAGCGTTCAAGTTTGGACCGCCGGAGGGAGCCAACTTTTTTCGGCCGCATGGTTGGGAACCAAAAGACGTGCAGGGAATGCTGAAGACCGCGGCGCAATTCCAGCGAGCGCCTGCCGAATTGCTGTCTCTGCTGCCCGAGCCCAAAGGGAAGTTTGGAAATTATCCGTGGACTGGCGTGTGCCTGCTCGAGAAGCGCTAGTCACGCCTTAAATATGAAGAAAATTCCTCAACTGGATGCTGTTCGCGGCATCGCCGTGCTGCTGGTGTTGTTGCACAATACCAACCAGTATCCCGCTCTGCATCTAAGGTTGATCTCGGACAACGGGTGGATGGGAGTGGATCTCTTTTTTGTGTTGTCCGGGCTCTTGATCACTGGGATTCTGCTCGACACAAGAGAATCGGATGGCTATTTCAGAAACTTCTATGCGCGGCGGTGCCTCCGGATCTGGCCGCTGTACTACTCGCTGCTGATTTTCATGTTCGTGATTGTACCGATCGTGCGTCCGTCCGAAGGGCACGCCGTGTTCGAGGCGCGATCGTCGCCTTGGTGGGCCTATCCGATTTTTCTTCAGAACTTCCTGATTCCGATTCCAACCATGGCCACAGGGGCGCTTGGGGTTACCTGGTCGCTCGCGGTCGAGGAACAGTTTTACTTAGTTTGGCCTCTGGTGGTGCGGTTTTGCAATGAGAACCAGCTCCGCAAAATCGCCATCGCAGTAATTTGTATTTCTCCGGCACTCCGCTTTTACCTGGTCCGGCATCAAGTCAATATTTACTCGAACACGTTCTGCCGTTTGGACGGGCTGATGGCTGGAGCGCTTCTGGCGATTGTGATCCGTTCCGCGAGCTTTGTCCCATCGAAGTTGCTCACACGCGCGTGGACCGCACTTCTCGTCTCGGCGCCACTTGCTTTGGGGATCGAAACCGCGTTTGGCACAAAGTGGATTGTTTTGTCGTTGACCGCCCTAGCTTCAGTCTCCTTTATATACCTCGCGCTCTTTTCTACTCAGAAATGGTTGCACTCGTTATTGACAAACCGATTTCTGGTTTACAGCGGGACAATCAGTTACGGAATCTACCTGCTCCAGAAGATTCCACTGGATGCGGCGAAAACATTTCATTTGGACAAACATCAGTTCCTGGCTCTGCCGCTCACCGCTGCCGCGACTTACGCGCTCGCGACTTTATCTTGGAATTTGCTTGAAAAACCGGCCCTCAGGCTAAAACGTTTTTTCGAACCCAAGACTGGCAACCCGGGTCGAGTCAACGATGAACTCCTTAGCGTGGCCGAGAGGTAATCATGAAGTGGTTACCGAAGTGTTTCGGAAGTGCATTTCCTTGGAGCTTCCAGTTACGGAATGGACGACAAACCCTCGGCGGCCTGTGGTAAAATTGGCTTCACTCCCTCATAATTCCCCCACGGATGTACTGGCGCGTCTCTGCGCCTTAGCATTATGAACGGCAAATCATACTAGGAGCATTTCTTCTGGCATGCTGAATACTGCGATCATTGGGGCGGGTCCGTATGGGCTTTCCGTCGCCGCGCATTTGCGGCGTAGTGGGGTTCCGTTTCGCATTTTCGGT
>Ga0207048_10233_pt1 | contig 17974 bp, 18 predicted proteins | sample Alteio_BWMinCont_65_FD_153301 | JGI IMG/M metagenome (GOLD analysis project Ga0207048, IMG submission 153301) | Enriched cells from forest soil in Barre Woods Harvard Forest LTER site, Petersham, Massachusetts, United States -... | ecosystem: Environmental > Terrestrial > Soil > Temperate forest >...
ATGGTCAACGCCGAGAATCGCGAGAAGGATGTAAAGGCGGCTGAGGCGGAGTTAAAAGCGGAGACGGCGGAGATCGAAAAGGAAAAGGTCGACGCCCAGCAGCGGACCGCGGAAGACGAAAAGGAATTGGCGGAGTGGAACGCCAAACGGGACACGGCGCGAGCCGGCGTGGATGCCGATCTGCTGCGTCAGTACGATCGGGTCGCGAAGCATCGCGGAAGCGGCCTTTCCGAGGCTCGCGATCATAAGTGTTTGGCATGCCAGGTCATGCTGCGTCCCCAGACCTACAATGAAGTGCGCGCGGGAACTCAGGTGGTCGTTTGTGAATCCTGCCAGCGAATTCTTTATCACGATCCAGCGCATGACGAGGAGCCAGACCCCGCCGTGATCGCCAGGCGGCGGAGAGCCCACCCCAAGTTCGAATCCAGCCAAGCCTGGTACTACCGGCCGAACTTCGAGGATCATGGAGAAGTGTTCCTGGTCTACATCAACAACAAGGGAGACTCCAGCCGGCACGTATACGACAGCTCGTCAGGGCGTGGACTTGGCGACATCCTGGTGCGCGAAGGCGAATACCGGCTGGCCTTTCCTGAGGACCTCACTGACGATGCCATCCGCCTGAACGGGAGCTGGTCCCCGTCCGAGCTTGAGGAGTGGGGGAGTGAACTTCCAACCGCAACGCTTGATGCTTTGCATCGAGACCTTGACCTGGCGCGGGCGGAATCGCGCAAGCACGGTCACGCCAGAGGCGAGGCGATCGCTTCGGAGCATCCTGCCGCTAGCTGAACGTCCCTGCCCAATTTCATCTATTGAGGATTTCGTATAGCTGCAGACTTGCTATAAATGCGTCGCCGAGCGAAGCGAAGGCAACGAACTCAGCCAGCAAATTTGGATGTCCAAGGCAAGCAAAATCATCACGAGCGCGGTAGCCGTGTTGGCCCTCGGCTTGGCACTCTTGGTTTGGCAGGGAATGACGGGGTTCGGTGCAACCCTCAATTTGTTTGAAGGCCTGTCGGTGGGTGCCTCGACGACCACACTTCACGTGGGCGAGTCGGTTCAGCTCACGATTCGGAAAAAGCGTGCCCTTTTCTTTTACCGGAAACTTGAAAGGCCGGACACTACGACCTATTCGACGGTTAGCGAATCTGAGTTGGTGGTCGAGCCTGATGGTCGGGTCACATGTGTAGGGACGGGCGGACGAACCAAAGACGAGATTTGGGTCACGGCCGTAAACGGTCGTGACTGGGGTCACGTCAGCTTTGACTTGTTGCAGGCTGGACCTGGGCCGGCGTTGGACTTCGTTCCCGCGGAGGTCCCAAAGCCGGTCACGATTCCAGATTATTTCATTCGCTATGCTCCTTGTTGCAGCGGTGATCCGATCATCATGAAGGAGGGGCAAACGATCAGCTACAAGCTGGTTCGCCATGGCCCGCCGTGGGATGACTTGACGAACAGGGCGATCTACACGCTTTTTTCCGGCAGCGGTGTTCCCAACGATGCTCACCCCTCAGTTATTACCGGCGGCCACGACTACGTGAATTCTCGCACTTTTCAACTCGATGCCCAACATGGAACGATCAGCGCGCCGGGTTCAATCGGCGGGGACAACAGGGATCGCATAGTCGTTTTCGCTCGCTACGGCGACCTAGTGGGTTGGAAGTACATCGTGATCACGCACGTTGAAGAAGATGGACGTGAGGGCCACCCGCGTCTGCATCCGGAGGAGCACTGATTCTCGCGCTGAGGCGCCGATGGCCTCTAACCAAAGATGAGAACTTGACATCACTGTGTGTGGAACTTCACTAGACAGCCGAGGGCCGCTGTCCCCACGTGACCGCGGCGGGGTAAGATTCCTTCATGCCCCCAAAAACAATGGATCGTCACGGACTTCCCTTGGTGAAGGTGTCCCGTCGTGGGGCCGACCGGCTGAAGGACGGTCATGTGTGGGTCTATCGCTCGGACATCCTCTCGGCGAACGGTATTTCTCCTGGTGCTCTGGTCGGCGTGGCGGACGAACGTGAAAAGCTCCTGGGCACCGCCCTCTATAGCAGCGCTTCGCAGATCGCAATCCGCATGATTTCGAAGGAAGCTGTAAACGACCTCAATAGCTTGTTGCGCAAGCGCATCCAGAACGCGATCGCTTACCGGGAGCGTGTCGTGCGCGACACGGATGCCTACCGGATCGTCTTCAGTGAGGGGGATTTTCTGCCCGGCCTGATTGTGGACCGGTACAACGATCTACTTTCGCTACAGGTGCTCACTCAGGCGATGGATACGGAAACGGTGCGCCAGGTTATCGTCTCCGAGCTGACGGAGCGGTTAAAACCCGCGGCAATTGCGGAGCGCGTCGATCCCCGCGTGCGCGAGTTGGAGCAACTGCCTGGCCGCTCCTCCAGCCTGCTGCACGGCGAACAGAAGACCACGGTATTTTCCATGAATGGGGTTCGCTTTCATTACGAAGCCTTTGAAGGCCAGAAAACCGGCGCATTTCTCGACCAGCGCGAAAACTATGCCGCGGCGGCACAGTACGCTCGCGGCGAGGCGCTGGACGTCTTTTGTTACCACGGAGGCTTTGCCCTGCACCTGGCCCAGCATTGTTCCAAGGTCACGGGTGTGGATAGCTCACGACCCGCGCTCGAGGTCGCCGATCGCAACGCTACCTTGAATGGGCGCGAGGTCGAATGGATTGAGGCCAATGCGTTCGACCTGCTGCGCGACTATGCAAGCTCCGGGCAGCAGTACGACGCCGTCGTCCTCGATCCGCCGGCTTTCGCCAAGAGCAAGAGCAGTCTGGCGACGGCCCTGCGCGGATATAAAGAACTCAACCTGCGGGCTTTGAAGATGCTCCGTCCCGGAGGAATCCTGGTCACTTGTTCGTGCTCGTACCACGTTAGTCCGGCTGATTTTCTGGAAGTGGTGGCCCAAGCCGCCCGGGATATGCACAGAAATCTGCGTATTGTGGAGAACCGAACCCAAGCCAAGGACCATCCCATACTACTAACAGTGCCAGAAACCGCTTACTTGAAGTGCATTGTATTGGCTGTAAGCTAGTGAAAAAGCAGCCAATAAATGTATTGACAATAACACACTCAAGTTTTATGCTTCCTTTACGCTAATTAGGCATCCAAGCTAGTGTTAGGGAAGCCCTAAAATCAGATTTCCAAAAGATTCTTGAAGGAGGAATTGAGCTATGACCGTTCTAACCCGTTGGGAGCCTATCCGTGAGTTCGTCACGCTGCAAGACCGCATGAACCGGCTGTTCCGTGATTCGTTCGGTGGCGACACACAAGACCAGTCTTTAGCCACGAGCGCTTTTGCACCGCCCGTGGATGTGTACGAGGACGACCACAACGTCACCCTGAAGATCGAAGTTCCGGGGATTGACGAGAAGGACATCGATGTCCGCATCGAGAACAACACCCTGACCGTGCACGGCGAGCGCAAGTTCGAAAAGGAAGAGAAAGAAGAGAATTTCCGTCGCGTAGAGCGGCAGTATGGAAGCTTCACTCGCTCCTTCACCTTGCCCCAGACCGTGGATACGGAGAAGGTTTCGGCTACCTACGACAAGGGAATCCTGAAGATCAACCTGGCGAAAAAGGCGGAAGCCAAACCCAAGCAGATCAAAGTCAACGTGGGCAGCGAGAAGACCCTCGAAGCCAAGGCTCCAGGCAAAGCCGCGTAAGCTGGCAATTTGCTTGTGTAGGGACGGGTCTTTGACCCGTCCGGTCGAGCGAAGCTCGACAGTTTTAGACGGGAGACGGCAGAGGTGACCGTCTCCCGTTTTTCTATGAGCTGTCATTCTGAGCGAAGCGAAGAATCCATGCATTTTCGAACCAAACAAATGCATAGACCCTTCGCTTCGCTCAGGGTGACAATATAGACAAGGAAAGTTATGGCAATTCGATGGGATAAATTCACAGTCAAGGCACAAGAAGCAGTCCAACGCGCAAGCAATATGGCATCGGAGCACGGTAATCCCGAGCTCATGCCGGCGCATCTTCTGGCCGCACTGGTCGAGGACAAGGAAGGCATCGTTCCGCCCGTGCTAGAAAAGATCGGCATTGGTCCGCAAGCCGTCCTGCACGATGCCTACGGCGTCATTGAGACCCTGCCAAAAGTCTCGGGCAGCGCGGCCCAGCCAACAACCTCCAATTCCCTGAATCAGTTGTTGGACAAGGCTTTCAAAGAAGCCAGCAACTTCAAGGACGAATACGTCTCGACCGAGCACCTGCTGCTGGCAGCAGCGCAACTCAAGCGCGATCCAGCGCAGGAAATCCTGGCACGTCATGGCGCAACTTACGATGCGATCCTGAAGGCGCTCACCTCCGTGCGGGGCTCGCAGAAGGTAACGGATCAGAATCCCGAGGAAAAGTATCAGTCTCTGGAGCGCTATACCCGTGACCTGACCGAGCAGGCGCGACGCGGCAAGCTCGATCCCGTGATCGGCCGCGACGAAGAGATCCGCCGTGTAGTTCAGGTTCTCTCCCGGCGCACCAAGAACAATCCGGTGCTGATAGGAGAGCCGGGCGTGGGCAAGACCGCCATCGTGGAAGGCCTGGCGCAGCGCATCATTTCCGGCGACGTGCCGGAAGGGTTGAAGAACAAGCGTGTAGTGGCCCTGGATCTGGGTGCCATGCTGGCGGGCGCAAAATACCGCGGCGAGTTTGAGGACCGCCTGAAGGCCGTGCTCAAGGAGATCGAAGACTCTTCCGGGCAGATCATTCTGTTCATTGACGAGTTGCATACGCTGATTGGCGCGGGCGCGGCCGAGGGCGCGATGGACGCTTCCAACATGCTCAAGCCGGCGCTGGCACGCGGCGAACTGCGCGCAATTGGTGCGACCACGCTGAACGAGTACCGCAAGCACATTGAGAAAGATGCAGCGCTGGAGCGACGTTTCCAGATCGTCTTCGTTGGCGAGCCCAATGTCGAGGACACCATTGCCATCCTGCGAGGCCTGAAAGAGCGATACGAAGTGCATCATGGCGTACGCATCAAGGACTCGGCAATCGTCGCAGCCGCGACTCTGTCGCATCGCTATATCTCTGATCGATTCCTTCCCGACAAAGCAATCGACCTGATCGATGAGGCGGCGGCTTCGCTGCGAATTCAGATCGATTCTCTGCCCACGGATATCGACCAGCTTGAGCGCCGAGCCACGCAACTGGAAATCGAGCGGCAAGCGCTCAAAAAGGAAAGCGACCCGAACTCGAAAGAGCGGCTCTTGCTGATCGACAAGGAGCTGGCCGAGATTCGCGAGCGGGCCAACACGCTGAAGGCCAACTGGAAGCGGGAAAAAGAACTGATCGCGCGCTCGCGTGCTCTGAAAGAACGGATCGAGCAGTTGAAGATTGACGAACAAGCCGAAGAGCGCAAGGGCAACTTGCAGCGCGTGGCCGAGATCCGTTACAGCCTGCTGCGCCAGGCCGAGGAAGAGCTCAACAAACTCACTGCCCAGATGGAAGTGAAAGGCAAGGCGCGCATGCTGAAAGAGGAAGTGGACGAGGAAGACGTCGCCCGGATTGTCTCCAAGTGGACGGGTATTCCGGTATCGAAGATGCTCGAGGGCGAGGTCAAGAAGCTGATCAGCATGGAAGACCGGCTGCGCGAACGCGTGGTCGGTCAGGACGAGGCGCTGGAGCGGGTTTCAAACGCGATTCGCCGCTCGCGTGCCGGCTTGAGCGATCCCAAGCGTCCAATTGGTTCATTCATTTTCCTGGGGCCTACGGGCGTGGGCAAAACCGAACTCGCGCGCGCTCTGGCTGAGTTTCTCTTCGACGATGAGCACGCCATGGTGAGGATAGACATGTCCGAATACATGGAGAAGCACGCGGTTTCGCGGCTCATCGGCGCGCCTCCGGGATATGTCGGCTATGAGGAGGGCGGGCAGCTTACCGAGCAGGTACGGCGGCATCCTTACGCAGTTATCCTTTTCGATGAGATTGAAAAGGCGCATCCCGATGTCTTCAATGTGCTGCTGCAAATGATGGACGATGGCCGGCTCACCGATGGGAAAGGCCGTACGGTGGATTTCCGTAACACGGTGATCATTATGACTTCGAATCTTGGGTCATCCTTTCTGCAGGCAGAGGGACTGCGCTCGGAGAAGGATTTCGAAGAGGCCTCAAAGCATGTGATGAACGCTCTGCACGGGCATTTCAAGCCCGAGTTCCTGAATCGTGTAGACGACATCATCATCTTCAAACCGCTGGGCAAGGAGCAGCTGGTGAAGATTATCGAGCTGCGTCTCGAAGATGTGCGGCATCTGCTAGCCGACCGCAAGATCTCAATCGAGTTGACCGACGCTGCGAAAGATCTGATGTTCGCCGAGGGCTTCGATCCAAATTTTGGAGCGCGGCCCCTGAAGCGGGCGATCCAAAAGCTGGTGCAGGATCCGCTGGCAATGAAGATTCTCGATGGCGAAGTGCTGCACGGCGATCACGTAATCGTCGACGCGGACAAGAAAGCCGGGAAGATGAAGTTCGAAGTCAGCCGGCGCGTGGGCGAGAAAGAACCGGTAAAGGCAAAGAGATAAGAAAATCAGCCACGGATTTCGCGGATCTGAAAAGAATTGGTTTGAAGTTGCTGATCCGCGTGAACCCGTGGCTAGGCTTTCGCGAATGCTCGCTTTACCGGCTCTTGATACAGATACCAGACGATCATCACGCGAACGATAATTGCCAGTCCGCCCCAAAGCAACGAGGCACGAAAATCCACCGCCGCAGCTGAAACAGCGGGAACCAGCATCACGATCCCCACGAATGCGACTGCAATGGCAGACCACCGAGCCCAGTTGTTCAGCCGCAGCAATCCCCATCCTATGAGCACTCCCACTCCTGCCATTAACAAAAACATGTAAGGCCCAGCCAGTTCCAAGCCGTCTAGCAGCGGGGCTCCCAGCGCCATGGACACTGTGTCGGGAGACACCAGCATGATTACGCCAAGCAATCCGAGATAGACTGTCGCAAGAAAGAAGACGATTGAAATCGCAGCGACACCGAACGGAACCGAAGAAGGCGGCGTCGACCCGTCTGCCAATGGATTACCTCGCAAAGACAAGACACGGATTTTCACGGATGTAGAACCCCCTTGATCCGTGCAAATCCGCGGCCAGCATTCTATGCCAGATCGAACAGCAGAACTTCGGCGTCTTCAACGCCTTTGATGACCAGCTTCGACTCGTCAGCTATCGCTGCACCATCGCCTTGTTTGAGCGGTTGCCCATTCAATTCCACCGCTCCCTTAGCGACCTGCAGCCATGCATAGCGGCCCTTCGCCAGCGCATGGGTGACTTCCTGTCCGGGAGACAGGAGGGTCACGTACAAGCGCGCGTCCTGGTGGATAGTCACGGAACCATCCTTGCCGTCTGGGCCAGCGATCAGGCGCAGCTTGCCGCGCTTTTCTTCATCGGGAAACGCCTTCTGTTCGTAGCTGGGCTCGTGACCTGCCCGGTCGGGCATGATCCAAATCTGCAGCAGATGAGCCCCCTCGGTTGGCGACGGATTCATCTCGCTGTGGCGGATACCTCGTCCGGCGCTCATGCGCTGTCCGTCGCCGGGGCGAATGACCGAACCCGTGCCCAGGCTGTCCTTGTGCTCGAGCGCGCCGTCCAGAATGTAAGTAATAATTTCCATGTCGCGGTGCGGGTGGGTGGGGAACCCTTCGCCGGGCGCAACCCGGTCTTCGTTGATCACGCGCAGGGAACGGAATCCCATGAAGCGCGGATCGCGATACTGGTCGAAAGAAAAAGTGTGGCGGGTATTGAGCCAGCCGAAATCGCCGCCACCGCGCTCATTGCTGCGTCGAATGTTGATCATAATTAATCCCCGTTACAACGACTATTGTTACCTCTACTTAGATGAGGGAAGCCCCAAAGGGATTCAGCGTGCCCCTCCGCGGCGGGGAACTGCCTGAAACAGGCGAAAGAGATATAACGTTCGGGGAGAGTGGAGAAGAATTGCCTTATGCCGATGTCTTCAAGTAGTGGCTTGCAGGCGAGCAACAATGCGAAACATACTCACGGTCATTGTGACGGTGCTTCTCCTGGGCTGCAACGGAAGCCCGCCGCCCGCAGGATTTGTAAATCAGACCCAGCACTCCGAGGCCGAGCTAGATGCTATCTGGACGGAAGCCCAGCAAAGCGTGGCCCAGAAGATCGACCTCAACCCGCTACAGCGACTTTCAAGCAACGTTCCTCCGGACACGCTCCCCGGCGACCCGCGTGCCTGGAGCGTGGAACCTCAGCGGCTTTTGGTGGAGGCTGTACCGGACGTTTCATCAGCGGACTTGTTTTCTGCGACTGGAGAGCACCGGTCCAACCCGACGGGCATGATCGCGTGTCCGCAGCCCTGTAATGTGCGATACACCATCGCATACTCTTTCTACCGGCCTGAGCTCACGAAATACGCTGCATCTTGGGAGTTTGCGGGAAACAACTTCAACGTGATCCTGGAGTATGAGTTCGAAAACCAAATCCTGAATGCGCTGGGCTACGCGATGACGTGGCGATAAGACAAATAAAGAGTCGTGACGTCATCCTGAGAGACCGACAGGTCTCGAAGGATCTAGCGGGTAGTGAGACTGGTCTTGGCGTTCGTATCACTTCTTGTCAGCTTTCTTGCTGGAACCCTCTGACTTTGACTTTTCGCTCGATTTTGAAGACTTTTCTTCCTTCTTCGAAGCCGACTCTTCTTTCGACGCCGATTCCTTCTTAGACGCCGCCTCATCCTTGGACTTGGAATCTCCATTCGAGGAAGACGCGGTCGCCGAGGGTTTCTTGGCGTAGTCGGTGACGTACCACCCTGAGCCCTTGAACTGCACAGCGGGGGCAGTGATCGTCTGCTCGACCGCACCGCCGCAGTCGGGGCATTTCTTCATGGGGAGATCGGAATACTTCACGATCCGTTCAAAGCGGTGATGGCACTTCTTGCACTCGTATTCGTAAAGTGGCATGGACTCCTGAAACGCCAGCGAGGGCCGCCAGCACTTCCTGCTCTTGATTCTAGGGTGCGTGACAGTTCGCCGTCAATTTGCGATCCAGATACGGGTTGGGATTGGAATGGTAGACTCCGGTCGAAGGTATCCGAGACATGAAGCCTGGCGCAACCACCGTTGTCACCGATTCTAGCCGCACACTTGCGCCCGGACTGTATCTGGTGGCTACGCCGATCGGCAATCTGGAAGACATTACTCTGCGGGCGTTGCGGGTAATGAAAGAATCCGATTTGATCGCGTGCGAAGACACGCGCCAGACTCAGAAACTGCTCAACCACTACGGCATCACTACACGCACCACCAGCTACCACGAACATAACGAGATGACCCGCGCCGCCGAGCTTGTGGTTGACCTCGAGCAGGGCGCACGGATTGCCCTGGTGACGGACGCGGGCATGCCGGGCATTTCCGACCCCGGATTCCGGCTGATCTCGCTGGCGATTCGGCATCACGTGCCGGTCGTGCCGATCCCGGGCGCGTCGGCGTTTCTCGCAGCTCTGGTAGCCAGCGGCTTGCCCACGGATTCATTTCGCTTCAGCGGATTCCTTCCCGCGAAGGCTGGCCAGCGGCGGCAGATTCTGGAGGACATTCGGGAATCGCCCCGCACGCAGGTGTTTTACGAAGCACCCCATCGGGTGAAAGAAGCGCTCGAGGACATCGTCGAAATTCTCGGCAGGCAGCGCCATGTGGTTATCGCTCGCGAAGTCAGTAAGATTCACGAAGAGTTTCTGCGAGGGCACGCTGGCGACATTCTGGAAACACTGAAAGCGCGCGGCGACATCAAGGGCGAGATCACGCTGCTAATCGGCAAAATGGAAGCCGGGGAACAGAAAGCGTTGCCGTCGCGTGTGAGCGTTCCGCAGCGGGTCGCACAGATCATTGCAGAGGAGAACCTTGACGAGAAGGCGGCTCTGAAAAAAGTTGCGAAGGAATTGGGAATGTCGAAGAGCGAAGCCTATCGGGAATTGCAGAGGAGCAAGTGATGGGACGGGCGAGACGCCCGTCGTCCATTACTGCGGGGTCAGCTCTCGCTTTACTGCCTCGCTGACTTGTTTGCCATCCACACGAAGGCCCGCGCCGTTGAAACGTACCATGACATTTTTCATCACCGTCCCCATGTCTTTCATCGTGGGCGAGCCCATCTCGGCGATCACGGCTTTCACTCCGGCTACGATCTCATCCTCGCCGGCCGCCTTGGGCATGTAAGCTTCGATTATCTTGATCTCGGCGGCCTCGTTGTCCGCCATTTCCTGGCGGCCGCCCTTGGTGAATTGCTCGACCGACTCCTTGCGCTGCTTGATCAGCGTACTCAGCACCTGCTGAGCTTCTTTGTCGTCGAGTGGGGCCATCTTGTCGATCTCGCGATTCTTGAGCGCAGTTTTCACCATGCGGAGACAAGAGAGACGCTTTTCTTCGTGCGCCTTCATGGCGGCGGTAATGTCTTTCTGGATCTGTTCGATCAGGCTCATGATGCGCCAATTATAACGGAGCGATACAACAGCCAGTGCCCGATGTGATGTGGTTAATGTTTGTTACCAATTCGTTCTTTTCGCATCTTATGTGCAAGGAGGAAACTTCATGAGCAGATTAGCCATTTGGGCACAATTGGAAGCTAAGCCGGGCAAAGAGAAAGAAGTGGAAGCGTTCCTGAAATCGGCACAACCGCTCGCGGAACGTGAGCCGGGGACAGTCAGCTGGTACGCCATTAAAATGGGACCGGGCAAGTACGGCATCTTTGATACGTTCGCCGATGAAAATGGCCGCAACGCACACCTCAACGGGGAAATCGCCAAAGCGCTTTTCGCCAAAGCGGCAGAACTCTTTGCCAAGCCGCCAGAAATAGCGAAACCTGAAGTTCTCGCCTCGAAATCGGCTCGTGCCTGATTTCTAAAACCCGCCCTGCGCCCGCCGATATCCTGAAATACGCGGGCGCGGTGTATGTCAGAACAACCAGCTTCCGATAAACTACTTGAGAACAACACTTCCACGATCTCAAGGACGTTATCGGAATGCTGCGCAAGAACCGCCTGTTCACTCCCGGACCCACCCCCATTCTCCCCGCGGCTCAGACCGCGATGGCGTCATTTGCCATGCACCATCGCACGGCTGACTTCCGGGCGCTGTATTCCCGCGTGCTGGCCGACATGAAGGATTTTATCGGCACTCTGAACGACGTGCTTGTGCTGGCTTCCTCGGGAACCGGTGTGATGGAAGGCTCGGTGTCTAATCTGACTTCGCCGGGAGACAAGGTGCTAGTGCTCACGGCGGGAAAGTTCGGCGAGCGCTGGCGCGATCTGGCCAAGGCGTTCGGATGCGTGGTGGAGCTTGTAAGCGTGCCTTATGGCGAGACGTTCGCACTGGACGAAATCCGGCAGAAGCTGACGCCGGACATTCGCGCGGTGTACGTGCAATCGACCGAGAGTTCCACCGGCACGCGGCATGACGTAAAAGGCATCGCGCAGTTGGTGCGCCAGAAGGGCGACGGTACGCTGCTGGTCGTGGACGCCATCACCGGCCTCGGCACCACGCACTTCGATGTCGATGGCTGGGGCATCGACATCATCGTTGGCGGATCGCAGAAGGCGCTGATGATTGCACCGGGTCTGGCCTATTGTGCGGTCAGCGAACGGGCCTGGAAGCGCATGGAGACAGCAAAGTCTCCGCGTTACTATTTCGACTTCCGCAGAGAGCGAAAGGCGGCAGCCAAAGGAGAGTCGGCGTACACGCCGGCGACCTCGTTATTCGCCGCGTTGGGAGCAGCGCTCGATTTCATCCGGCAAATGGGCGACGGCGATCTGGTAACGGGCCGCAAGGCGCTGGTCGAAAATGCTGAGTTGGCAGCGGAGATGACTCGTGCAGGTGCGCAGGCGTTGGGGCTGAAGCTGTTCTCACCGTCGGCCCCGGCGGCGGCCCTTACTGCAATTCAGTCTCCGGGCGGTATCGACTCCGGCGCAATCGTAAAACAATTTCGCGAGTGCTTCGCCGCAGTCGTGGCAAACGGCCAAGGCGAGATGAAGGGGCAACTCTTCCGCATCGCGCACCTGGGATACTACGACTATCTCGATACGATTGGCATCCTGGCGGCGCTCGAGCACGTACTCGCCAGTGTGACCGGACAGCCTGTCAAGTACGGCGCGGCAGTTCGCGCCGCTCAGGAAGTCTATGCCAAGTCGGCAAGAGTGGAAGCAATCGCACGCGGTTGAGGTTCTAAAACCAGTCACAGATTTCCACAATCAGCACGGATCAAGACTTATTGACAACGCATTATCAGTAAAATCCGTGAAGATCCGTGGTTGCCTTAATCAACTATGAAAATTGTCATCGCTGAAAAAATTTCCGCCTCAGCCGTGGACCTGCTGCGCGAGCCGCGCTGGATCGTCGTCACGCCCGATCAGATGGAAGGCGGTCTGGCGGCCCAGTTGGAATCAGCGGACGCACTGATCGTCCGCTCCGCCGTGCAGGTCAACGCCGAGCTGCTGGCAAAAGCCCGCAAGCTACGCGTGATTGGGCGCGCGGGAGTAGGCGTCGACAACATCGATCTGGAACCCGCGACCCGACAGGGCATTGCGGTGATGAACACGCCTGGAGCGAATGCGGTTGCAGTCGCGGAACATACCTTGGCGATGATGCTGGCTCTGGCGCGTCATCTCTGCCGGGCAAATGAGTTGATGCATGCTGGCAAGTGGGAGAAGAAATCTCTGCAAGGAACGGAACTGCGGGGCAAGACTCTGGGCATCGTGGGTCTGGGGCGTGTCGGAATGGAAGTCGCGCGGAGGGCGCGAGCCTTCGGGATGGAGATTATCGCGCACGATCCGTTTGTCTCGATCGCGGTGGCGAAGGAGCAAGGTATCGTCATCGCCAAGCTGCAGGAAGTGTACGCGGCGTCGGATTATCTGACTTTGCATGTCGGCCTCACTCCTCAAACCACGGGCATGATCAATACTGAGTCGTTGAAGAAGATGAAGCGTGGAGTTCGTCTGGTGAACTGCGCGCGGGGTGAACTGGTCGATGAGGCGGCACTCGCTCACGCTTTGAAGCAGGGCCATGCAGCCGGGGCTGCCCTGGATGTTTTTGTCGAGGAGCCGCTGAAAAACTCACCCTTCACAACCATGGACAACGTGATTCTCACTCCTCACATCGGCGGCTCAACTCACGAAGCGCAAGAGGCCGTGGGCTATCAGATTGCGCTGCAAGTGAAGGAGTATCTGAAGCACGGGGTCATCCAGAACGCGGTGAATGTGCCCTCGGTTTCGCACGATGAGTATGTCGAACTGCATCCCTATATCGTGCTGGCGGAGAGACTGGGTTCCTTCCTGGCGCAGGTCACGGAAGGTGCTCTGGAAGAAATTTCGCTGGGCTACAGCGGCCATATCGCGGAATGGAAGACGGAGTTGATTCGCAACGGCGCCATCAAGGGCATTTTGAATGAGGCGCTGGAGGAGAAAGCGAACCTGGTGAACGCGGCCGCGATTGCTTCCTCACGCGGATTGCGCATTCACGAGGAACGCAAACCGAAAGGATCGACCGGAGGAGCGGGGAGTGTGCTTTCCATCGCAGTCAAAGCTCACGCGGAAGAGCACATGGTCAAGGGTGCCGTGTTACACAAGGATGCCCCACGCTTGCTGCACGTAGATGGAATTGAAGTAGAGGCTCCGCTCGAGCGCAACCTGATTTACCTTCGCAATCGCGATGTTCCCGGCGTGATTGGAAAAGTAGGCACCATCTTGGGCAATCACAAAATCAATATTGCCGATTTCTCTCTGGGACGCCGGGTGGGAAATGTGAAACCAGGTACTCCGCGCGAAGCAATCGCGGTGGTGCATGTGGATGGGGTCGTGCCCGAGCGGGTGTTGTCCGAGCTCAGGAAAGTGTCGGCGATTGAGCAAGCGAAGGCCATCCGGCTCTTTTGAAAGGAACAGAGGCCCGCCGGAATGGACTTGAAATCAGGCCTTTGAGGCACAGCTGATATGAAAAAAGCGAACTCTCGCAATCGCCGTGCTGCATCGAAAAGCAAAATCGCCCCTAAGAACGTCGATGAATACCTGGCTGGGATCCCAGAATCCTCCCGTGGTACCTTTAACAAAATGCGCGCGGCGATTCGGTCCGCTGTGCCACCGCAGGCGGCCGAGATCATCAGCTATCGGATTCCTGCATTCAAAGACAAAGGAGTGCTAGTGTGGTTCGCAGCGTTCTCCAACCACTGCAGCTTGTTCCCCACAGCCGCGGTTATCGAAGCGTTTAAGGACGAACTTAAGACCTTCTCAACATCCAAAGGCACGATCCACTTCCCCACGGACAAGCCACTGCCGACCGCGCTGGTAAAGAAGCTGGTAAAGGCGCGGGTGGCGCAGAACGAAAGCAAGAAACGGCGCTAACCGGGTTGCAGTCGACGCGGTACAATAATCAGTTGAACGATACTCCGCTGTCCGGCATGCTGACCGGCCGCCACGAGGGTTCATGTTCGAAGTTACCGTAGACGATTCTTTTGCCGCAGGACATTACCTGCGCAATTACAAGGGCAAGTGCGAAAATCCGCACGGGCACAATTACAAAGTGCGGGTTACGCTCGCCGGCAAGGAACTGGACAAGGCTGGGCTGCTCCTGGATTTCAGAGACTTGCGCGAGGTCATGAAACAGACCATCGAGCGGCTCGATCACAAGATGATCAACGATCTGGAGCCGTTCACCGTCTTGAATCCCTCGGCCGAGAACCTCGCCAAATATTTTTACGACCAGGCCAACGAGAAGCTCGAGCGTGTAACCGGCGGGCGCGTGCGAGTAAAGAACGTTACGGTCTTTGAAACCGACACGACCACGGCCACTTATTCGGAGCCGTAGCCTGTTTTCTGTCGCCGAGCCTCACCATGCAGATCACGGAGATTTACAAATCGATCCAGGGCGAGTCCACGTATGCCGGTCTGCCTTGCGTGTTCGTGAGACTGACAGGATGTAACCTTCGATGCTCTTGGTGCGACAGCGAGTACACTTTCAGCGGCGGTCATCGCATGACCGCAGAAGAAATCGTCGGAGAGGTTGAAAATCTGAGCCAGAGCGGATTGGTGGAGATCACTGGCGGCGAGCCCATGTTGCAGGAGCGGGAGGTGATCCCGTTGATGCAGCGCTTGCTCGACGACGGCTATACGGTGTTGCTTGAGACCAGTGGCGAGCGTCCGCTGGAGCGGGTGCCCAAGGGCGTGGTCAAGATCGTCGATGTGAAGTGTCCGAACTCTGGCGAGCCCGACAGCTTCGACATGCAGAATCTGGAGGCCCTCGATTCGCCGGACGAGGTGAAATTCGTGCTGAGCAGCCGAACGGATTATGAGTTCGCGCGCGATTTCGTCGCGCGTCACAAACTGGCTAGCCGGGTAACCGCGGTGTTGTTTTCGCCCGCATTCAGGAAGGACGCAGCTGGCTCGCGAGACATCTCGCACTGTTTGCTGGATCCGCGCGAACTCGCGGAATGGATGCTGGCAGACAACGTTTCGGCACGCCTGGGATTGCAGATCCATAAATTCATCTGGGACCCGGCGATGAAGAGCGTATAAATCTTTCACCACGGAGACACCGAGTCACAGAGAAGGTCTGGGCGAGGAAAATCGTCGTCGAGAGCTTGGACGAGATCAAGGTTCAACAGTTCGGCGGGTTCGTTCGTTTTCCTGATTCTGTGCCTCTGTGGTGCAAATGTTCACATGTTAAAAGGTGATGCATCTCGCGCGGTGGTCCTGCTCAGCGGCGGAATGGACTCCTGTGTGTGCGCGGCGCTGGCGGGGCGGGAGTTCAACGTGGCAGCGGCGCACATCAGCTATGGTCAGCGTACGGAAGAGCGGGAGCGGCGGGCTTTTTTGGAGATTTGTGATCGTCTGGGGATTCGTGAGAAGTTGCTCGTCCGAAACGAGGCTCTGCGGGCAATCGGCGGATCGGCGTTGACCGATCCCAATATTGCGGTTCCTGAATCCGCGGCAATCGGGCATGAAATCCCAGTGACCTATGTGCCCTTCCGCAACGCGCACTTTTTGTCGGTTGCGGTGAGCTGGGCTGAGGTTCTGGGGGCCGAAAAAATATACATCGGCGCGGTGGAACCGGATAGCTCAGGGTATCCTGATTGCCGGCCCGCTTATTATCGCGCCTTCAACGAGGTCGTAAAGACGGGAACCAAAGATGGCCGGATCGAAATCGTGACCCCGCTGATCGGCCTCCGCAAGGCGGAAATTGTCACGCTCGGCCTTGAATTGGGCGCTCCCTTCGATTTAACGTGGTCTTGCTATAGCCGGGAAGACTACGCCTGCGGAGTGTGCGATAGTTGTGTGCTGCGCCTCCGTGCCTTTCAGGAGGCCGGTGCCGAGGACCCGGTGCGCTATTGTGAGGCGGTGGAGAGGGCCTAGCAACCCGACGGTTTTACAACTTTTATCTTAAGAATGAAGAAAAAGCATACGAGACCAGAACTCACACATCGAGAATCGGAAATCCAAGTTTAATCCGGAGGCAACGACGATGAAGCAATATTTCGTGCTGCTAGCGCTGTTAGTGGTTGTGGCTGGGCTATGCGCGAGCCCGGCATTCGCCCAGGACACAGGGGCCGTGAAGGGCGTCTGCAAGGACGCGACTGGCAAACCGATTGTCGGCGCGACCGTGGAATGGGAGAACACTGAGAACGGCCGGAAGTACGACATCAAAACCAACAGCAAAGGCGAATACTTTTCTCTGGGTATTCAACTTGGCCACTACAAGGTCACGCTTCTGGGCACGGACGGCAAGGAAATTTTTCACTACAACGGGTTTGCCGCCAGCGAGGCTGAGAACACCTTGGACTTTGATATGAAGAAGGAAGCAGCCGCTGCCGCCCAGGGAACTGGATTGACTCCCGAGCAGATCAAGCAGCAGCAGGAGCAGCAGGCCAAGGTTCAAAAGGAAAATACCACCATCAAGGGTTTGAACGAGAAGTTGGCAGCGGCTAAGACCGCGGCGGACGCGGGCGATTTCGAGACTGCCATCGCTCAGGTTACGGAAGCCACGCAGACCGATCCAACTCGCGACATCCTTTGGGCCAAGCTCGGCGATTATGAACTGGCGTCGGTAGCCAAGCAGACCGATGTCGCTGAGAAAACCAAGCGCTACCAGGCCACAGCCGCAGATTATGAGAAGGCCGTGGATCTCAAGCAGAAAGCTTTGGACGCCACTCCTCAGAAGCCACCAGACGGTGTCAAACAACTGGCCTCGTACTACAACAATCTGGGCAAGGCGGAAGCCCAGCTCGGCAAGACCGACGACGCCGTCAAGGCTTACAATCAAGCGGCGCAGTTAGACCCCGCTGGCTCAGGTATGTACTACTTCAATCTGGGCGCGATTCTAACCAACGCCAACACCACGAATAATTCGGATATGCGGAGTGCGGCGGCACAAGCGTTCGATAAGGCCATTGCCGCCGATCCGACCCGGGCCGATGCCTATTATTGGAAAGGCACAAATCTAATTGGCGCGGCCACACTGCAAGGCGACAAAATGGTAGCGCCGCCCGGAACAGCCGAGGCTTTCCAGAAATATCTTGAGTTGGCGCCTACGGGTCCGCACGCGGAAGAGGCCAAGGCCATGCTTCAGGGACTCGGATCCACGGTCGAGACCAGCTACGGCAGTGGCAAGAAAAAGCCCGCTACCACAAAAAAGTAATGCACTTCGTGCGCTGACGGTCAGGGCCGCCGGATGTTACGGCGGCCCTTAACCCCGTCATCCTCGGCAGTCGAAGGATCCCTAGTCAGCCAGTAACGAAACTTGATCTCACCGCTTCGCCCCCAGCCGCTTCGCTCGGGATGATCAGATTTAGATTTTTCTTCATTACGAAGGTTTACTCGCGAGACGTTCTTCGTAGAACCCTGCCGTCCGTTTCGCTAGATTAAAGTTCAGGCACTCCTGACGGGACTCGATTCCCCCGCTCCCTCAGAAACGAAACTATGGCCGCACCCGGTAATGCTCCAATCTCCGTCGT
>Ga0207048_10234_pt1 | contig 17937 bp, 16 predicted proteins | sample Alteio_BWMinCont_65_FD_153301 | JGI IMG/M metagenome (GOLD analysis project Ga0207048, IMG submission 153301) | Enriched cells from forest soil in Barre Woods Harvard Forest LTER site, Petersham, Massachusetts, United States -... | ecosystem: Environmental > Terrestrial > Soil > Temperate forest >...
GTTATGCAGTAGTCCTGAAAACATGGTTGATAGTATTATGAATTTTTTCGAAAATAACAACATCACTGAAGTTCAATGTAAATGCAAAACAACTTACCAACAATTCTTTTCAAAAGAGTATCTTCCTAAATATTTTATTGCTTTTTCGCAATATATCCAACAATGGTTTTCTTTCCGAGTAATTAGGTGCATATCCACAAAATGATACTCTTGGTTTGTGTATCGGTATTAACGGTTCAAATGATATGCTATCATCAATCAGGTTAACGTTTTTCAAAACTGTGGATGGTACTGGATATATGAGTTCGTTACTAAGTTGAAAACGTTTATCTATCGAAGACTTAAAAATGGTTATATCTTGTGGAATAGAAACGAATGGATGACAATCATCATTATGATAGAATATAGCATGTTTCGAACTATTTGGTATGTACCATGATTTTACAATATTTATGAGGGATTTGTGGTCTACGTCACCCCATGCAAATAAAGTTCTGACCCCCATATTGTCAAAATACTTTTTAATTTCCGGTACAATGTTATTATCAAAACAGAATTGTATATCAAGATCTTCTTTGAGTTCAGTTCTTTGAGAGATATCTGGAATTACCATACTGGAAATGGATTGATTGACAGTCATCTGTATAATCATATCTACTCACAAATCAGATCATCGGACTCTTTTTCAGTCAGGGATTGGGCTGTAAAATATTCCGTCAAGTGGTCCAAAATATCCTGTCGGTTATGTGGAGTCAACCAGTTATCACTAGTGGTAATAAAAGTATTGGGAATGGGCACTAGAAATTTGTTTTGGTGATGAGGCCAAATATGGTCACTGAGGGCTTTTTTGATGACTTTAAGAGTGAAAAATCCACAGGAATCCAGGTCTAACCAACTTTGGTGTCGCAGATATTCCCTCTGAAAACTATTGATGCGAAATTGTTGGGCGACAGTCTGACGAATGGCATTGGACTGTTGGCAACCTGGAAAAGAACGAGAGTAAGAATCAACAATACGGACATTGACACTTTGTCTGGGCGGGTAAAATTCTTCTGAGCTGTCATCTGGCAGCGGCAAAAAATCCATGATCATGGTCACCATGTGGTGAATGGCTGGAGCTAATGGCACGGCAAATAATCGAGAAATTTCTCCAATGGGGACTACTACGCGAATGGGGTTTGATGCGTTGGAGACAAATGATTTCAATAACCGGGCCGAACAGTACTGCAGTAACTCGGAGAGGGAATTAGCACATGGTTCTACTCCAGCCAATAGAGTCACCGGTGGAAATAGGAAACGAGGTTGATTTTCGCCTGGTTGACTAATTAGATAATACTGCCAACGATCATCATCAACGAATTGCGACTCAGTCAGCACGGCATTCCGAGGTTGCTCTACAAACTCGGTCAGCACGGCATCCCGAGGTTGCTCTACAAACTCGGTCAGCATGGCATCCCGAGGTTGCTCTACAAACTCGGTCAGCATGGCATCCCGAGGTTGCTCTACAAACTCGGTCATCGAAGCGGAGTCGAGAAAAAAAGAGCTTTCAGGATCAAATAATAATCGATATGATAAAAATAAATGACTGATGCGAAGACCATTCATTTTTTACTCTGACTATACCAAGGAAAACCTTGGGATCGTCTTATACCATTGGGATCTGACACGTTTTTTCTGGGATCCGACACGTTTTTTCTGGGATCTGATAACTGTTTCCTATCCCAACACAAATAATGTTCCAAAATAATAGAATAAATTAACCCACTCGAGGTATAAGGAATGTCTGGTTATGTTGTTCATCCATCACGATCTCTGCCAGGCCTTGCGACTTCAGGAGCTGCGACGAATTCAGGACCAAATTTAATTCGAGTGAATCCGACTCAAGATGTTTTTGTGGATGCTGATGTCACTTACCATCCCATGGTTAAAACTAGAAATCGTAATTTGAATGCAGTGGTGACGGACGGTTTGATTCGGAGTCACTTTGGTTATCATCACAACAATGTGGAAATCAATCGGTCACTCACTGCCTTTGTTTCTCATCAGTCACTGCCAATCAGTCCAATTCAGGATCTTTCGGTCTACCTGCAAGGATTGGTCTATCCATTGCTGCAACCGGTGCGATCGAATAGTCTGACTGATCGGATTCGTTTGTATTTTCAGACGCCCAATCAGTCTAAAATTTTCGCAACTACTCGACCTGATATCAGTAACAGTGAATTTTTTATTGAGGAACTCTACCAAATTAATCCACAGAATTATGCCTATGTGAGTCTTTATTTTCCAGCTAACAATCATTCTTATTTGCTACCTACCATTTTAGTCGCTTACATGCTCAAGAAAAATCGTCAGAGTCATTTTGTTCCATCTGGCACTCGAGCTAAAGTTATTTGTTTGGTGACTCCAGACGTCGATGTATCTGTCCGGACTTTGTTACGTGAATTCTATGATGAGGTGATAGAGGCACCTTACATCACTTGGGATCGGGATAAAAAACAGGCTATCCATATTTCGGACGTTAGTGATGGACACCTTAAATCGAATCACGTTTACAGTTATGTGTTTACTAAACTGCATATTTTCAATGCGGAGTTGTTTCCATATCAGAAAGTGGTTTTTCTGGATGTAGACGTTTTGCCGATGGGTTATTTTGACAGTTTATTTAGTTTAGACACTCCTGCCGGTTGGTTGGAACATCGTCGAGCTCAAAGAATGGAAAATGGGGTTGCTAGTTGGGCCAGTGATCGGGGTAACATGGTTCGTCACGGTGAGGCCATTCCTCGAAATTTGACCGATCTGAGTAACATTTATGCTTCGGACATTAACGCCAGTTTACTGGTGGTGAAACCGAATAATGGCGAATTTAATGATATGTTGGGACTGTTAAAGTCACCGACCAAATTTTGGTTGGGCTGGAATCGTTTTTACCGTGGTTGTTGGATGGGGAATTATTTTTGTCCTTACTACTTGTTACCGGAACAGAATTTTTTGACTCAATACTATTCGGGTCGTTGGCATTCAGTCGATTTGGGATTCACCAGTTGGTCACTGGAATTATTTCATTCATTTGGTATGACTTTTGCTGGATTCACAGTGAAACCCTGGAAAATCCAATCAGCTGGTCAGTTATATACAGTCAATCCCTATTCGGTGTTTTCTCGGATTAACAATCAAGAAACCAATCGTTCGGATGGAGTTCGTTTATTTAATCATGAATTGGCCAAACTGATACTGGAAATACCCGATTCCACCATGTCTCACTTGGCTCCCATTTTGCGGGAGTGGCCTTTGCAATTGTCCCAACGGGCTTTTGATCCTTGGGAACCGGAAGTCGATCTTTTTTCGGCCAATTGTTTGGTTCCCTGGTGGACAGCTGCCGTGACACCTGGAACTCAAGAGCGTCTGTCACTCGACCAAAAACTCTTGTTGTTGGTTTTGAATCGAAGAGTGGGCTGGTGTCAGACGGAAAACCTTCAACAGTCGATGGATAGCCACTGGTTTGTGACTCAACTGGGTCCCCACATCTATGATTTGAAAATGAAAGCCACTATTTATTATTTATTGGATTGTTTTTGGCATATTTTAGAGAACAATCACTGTTTGTCGGATTGTTTCTTGGCTAATCAGACTTGGACGGCTTATCAACAGTTTCAAGATTTGGATCTGACTGCTGATCATGTAGAACTGACCGTGGTTCACCGATTGTGTTCTTTTGAGCAGATGTTCCTATCGATAGTCAGTCAAGTACTGGAACATGATTTTTTGCAAGTTTATATTTATGGGTTTTGGCCCGCCAAATTAAGTTCTTCATTGCACTTAGACCCACACCAACACCAACATCCACATCCCCGTCCGCAGCCGCAGTATATTCAGGTGATATTAAGTCATCAGATTAATCGACCGCTGTATTGTTACAGTCATCATGCAGTTTATTTGACTTATGATCAATTAGTCAGTCATTTCCAGCAAATCAAGCCACAATATTTGAATGTGTCCATTTCATATCCGTTCTACTTGAAGATTAAGGACCGATTATCCATGACGAATCAGGAAGTCATAGTCATGAAAGATGAACACTATCCTAAACTGCCCTGGATCGATGTTTTTCTGGCTCCCCCGGGTCCCCAATTTCCTCTGACTACCCATCGATGTGATTATTATTACCTTAAATCCTCGTCTCCCTTCGACGGCTGGGTTAAGATGCCGATCATTAATCGCCCATTTCGCTGGCCTCATTTGAACCAGTCTAAAACTAAATCTAACGGCGAGCAAGAACAGTTAGATCTTTATCATCTGGGACCTCAGCGTACAGTAAATTTCAAGTTGCATCCTCATTATCGAGATATTATTGCCAACTTGCATCAGTTTTATTATGATACTTTTAATCAAAATTACTGGCAACTGACTCTACTCCATCCGTTTCCGGGTGGAAATAAGTCGGCCGTGCTGTGATTGGGTAAAGCTGTTCCGAACCAGGTACTTGGATAACAAGTGACTCGACCAGTTCCGCTACTACCGACGTGACTGATGTGACCGAGGTAAGCGCCCCACCAACTAAAAGTGCTATTAGCAATGATGTGGTGTTGACAAAGACTGATCATTAATAACTGTTGCCAATCTGGGATATTTGTATCCACTCGTCGAAATTGCAATTGTGGAAATTGAACGGACAGTTGATGGGTGTTATCGTTGATGCGATCTTCATCGGCTTTTTCAAAAAATACCAGTACCTGACTGGGGGTGGGATGACTTTGATGGGATAAAATGAACTGCACACTGCGAGTGTAATAGATCAAAGGTAAAATGGGATGAAACTCGGTTTTGTCTAAATAATCTCCCAGACGAAAATGCATAGCAATGGTCTGAGGGAAATTGATTTCCGGGTGTTGTTGTCTGACCTTGTTCATTTTGGGTCCCAAATGTAGTTGAGAGAAAATGGCTAATTTGAAAGTGTTAAAATAAAGCGGGCTCTGAAAATATCCGTCCAGAACCAGTGATTGTCGAGATAGCCCAGCCGGAATGGGGGTATATTGAAACGATGGTTCGTAATATTCTGTTGGGGTTGAAATAGGTGCTCGAACGTAATCCTTGAGTCGGGAAAATATATTATTGAAATATTGAATGTTTCTCTCTCCCGAATACAAAGTATTGGGTAGAGAAATGTTCATTCGATACTGATCGGCATAAGCCAGTAAAGTAAAAACTTGAAACAGTTGATTTCCTAGACCACCCATTAATTTGATGGTGGCAATTGGCATGATTGTATTTTAACTATAATGATTTATTCCGGTTCAATTTATGATTTTTTGGACTGTCATTGAATATAATTCACCTGGATCACTGATATGAAAACCAAAACAACCAATCACTCAACTCACTCAACTCAAGATCCAATCCAGATTCCACCAGCAAACAAAAATCCAGTTTATTTGGATTTTGGTTTGCTCAAGAATGCTTACACTGATAATCTGGGAACTCGATATCAGAATTATAGTTGTATCAACACGGATCAGGATCAAATTAACACCAATATCCGACAAAAGATTTTTGATTATACTCAGAAATACCAGATGTCCCAACGTCGACCGTTGATTAACCTGGATGCCGCGTACAGTGGAAAAGACCAACAACAATGGCCGGATCAGGACGATCGTCCACCTTTTCAAGCTCTATCATTTTGGGGCATTAATGAGTCCAGTGCCAATTCGGTCAAGACCATGTCTGATGCTTATTTAGGGATGAAACAGAAACAAGAGTTAACTCAGCTGCAACAAAACGCTCACGCTTACCCTGGATTGCTGGAGGATGTGAAAACTAAACAGGCCAAAGAACTACAAATCCGCTTACAGGCTGAAACTCCGGGTCTCTCTGCCTCTCAAGCCACCACTTCCATCGCCGAAGCCAAACAAAAAGAATATACTTCTTTGTGCAGCTATCAGCCAGAGACCACTTGTCTGGATGCCCAGGGACAATGGGACCAACACAATCCGCGACAGTATCCAACTAAGTCGAAATACGATGCCTATAAGAAAATGTCACCCGATGATTACAATCGTCTAATGAACAAACCCATTGGACAAAGTATTCAACCAAATCAAAACGACGAGGATGAACAATTGGATTTGGAACAAGGATTGGGACTGAGTGCTTATAATGGACCTAATTCACTTTCGGTCATTACAGCTACTCTGGATCGCAATAAACCATTGACACCGGAACAGCAACAGCGAGAAATGATTCAAGCTTATGCCACGGGTCGAGGAACTTTTTGTGCAGCAGGTCAGAAAGTACCCATGGAGGTTTGGGCGGCAAATTATGCCGCCCAAATTAACAAAAGTTCGTTTCACCAAGCCACTCTCCAGTGTCAGTTAGAGGACCGGTATCGTCAGATCAAGGGAACCGGGAACCGATAGCCAGTAGATAACCCGTGGGTTGCTTCATTTTATATGGATGAATCCCGAAATTAAGACTATTTTGCAACCGCCACCACCATCACCGGTTGTCACGGTCAAATCGAAGGAGAAGGAGAAACCTTTTCATTTTATCATAGCCAACAAATACATCTTGGGCCAGATGATCGGAAAAGGAAGTTTTGGTACGGTGCACTGCGGGGTCAGCAAAGAAAAAAACTCTAAAGGCAAAAATCAGTTGGTAGCGATTAAGTTGGAAAAAAAAGGTGCTAATAAGATTCCATTAAATGATTTTGAACGGGAGATGTACCAGTTGCTTTACCAGCCTAACAAAGGTATCGCCAAATTATTGTGGTCCGGAACGCAGGGAGATTTTGATATTTTGGTGATGGAACTGATCGGGCCTTCGCTGGAACAGCTTTTGAAGTCGTGTGGTGGTAAGTTCAGCATTTTGACTACCATTCTGATCGGCAAACAAATACTTAAAATCATCAACCACATCCATTCCAAGGGGGTCGTTCATCGGGACATCAAGCCGGACAACTTTTTGGTAAAAATCAACACCAATATGCTCTATACCATTGACATGGGATTGTGTAAAAAGTTCATTGATGTCGAGGGTCAACATATTCCCTTGGTGCGGACCAAAAAGTTTGTGGGTACGTTGCGTTACGCCAGTTTAAACAGTCACCGGGGCTTGGAGCTGTCTCGTCGGGACGACTTGGAGTCGATTATGTACGTGTTGATTTATTTAATTAAGGGTAAATTACCGTGGCAATCTATACCAAATCCAAAAAAAGACGATTTGAAGTCGCTAATTTACCAGTGCAAATTAGATACTACTATTGATGAGTTGTGCACCGATTTACCCGAACAATTTGTGCCCATGATGCACTACGTTCGCGGATTGGATTTTGCTGAACAACCAAATTACCGCTATTTGTATGGTTTGTTGGAAGAAATTCAACGAACCCATTGGTCAGACAACAATAAGTGTGACTGGGGATGAAGCATATTAGGCTTTCCGGTTCAGATATTGGTAATAACAACATGGATATTTTACACAATGATATGAATGAGCACGAGCACCCGTTGATTGTTAGTATTGACGATAGATCACGTGATGGTCATATTGTCAATATTAATGATCGGTGTCATGGAATTATTAAAAATTACATTTGTACTGATTTTTTCTGTCAGTGTCTCTGGCACTTGGCATTAGTGGTGATTTTGACAGTAATCATGGTACTGCTTTATCGAAATGGTGTGAATATTGGTATTAAAATCAAGTAGAGTCCCAGCACGTCGACTCCTCTCCCAATATATGAGTCAGGTTAAGATTGCCGATCGTTTTTTGGTTGGGCAAAAACTGGGTCAGGGATCATTTGGAGAAGTTTTTGCAGGTCTGGACCATCAGACGGGATTGGCTGTAGCCATCAAATTTGCTCCCGTTGATGAAAGTCGAAACTTAAGACGAGAGAGTCGAATTTATGAGTTGTTATCTCAGAGTCCAGTCAACAATAACATTCCAAATCTTTATTGGAATGGAGTCTATGGGGATAGGTATTTTATTGTCATAGATCGTTTGGGTATTTCTCTGAGTGATCTGTTAAATCGATCTGGACGACCAGAACGACCTGATCGACCAGAACGACCTGATCGACCGGAACAATCTGGTCAATCTGAAAAATCTGACCAAGCTGGACAATCTTTGCCCCTGGATGTGGTGGCTTCTCTAGCCATGCAAGCGATCGGATTATTGAAAAATCTGCATGCCTGTGGACTGATTCATCGTGATATTAAACCTAATAATTTTTTGTTGGGTAAAGGTAATCGGGCTCAGACCTTGTATTTGATTGATTTTGGTTTAGCTAAACAGTACATCAATAGTGATGGACAGCATATTGGTTATCAGACTGGCAAATCACTGGTTGGCACGGCTCGATACGCTTCAGTCAATGCTCACTTGGGTATTGAATCGAGTCGTCGGGATGATTTGGAATCACTGGGTTACGTTTTAGTTTATTTGGCTAAGGGACGGTTACCCTGGCAGGGAATTAAATCTGGTAGCAAAAATACTAATCGTCGGTTGATTGGTGAAGTTAAGAAAACTACTCATTTGGAGGATCTCTGTCATGGACTGCCGTTTGTTTTTATTGATTACCTAGATTATTGTCAAAATTTGTCTTTTTCGGCCCGTCCAGATTACGATTACTTACAGTCATTATGGGTGAGACTCGCTGCCCACTAGCCAGGTTAACATGACTAAAGAGCTGATTAATCCACCAATGGCTAGCCAATTATACTGACTGGAAATGAATTTTAGGTGCTCGTTAAACCGATACATAGGTCCAATGGCTTGATGAACAAAATCAGGTTTGCCTGTAATAGCATAAAAGACGAAAAAATAGAGGATCCCAATAGCCAATATCAGTACTAACAAACTGGTGATCATTCCGGTAGCACTGTACATTTGGTCGATTCGCTGACAAGCTTTTTCCCAGCGATCTTGAGCAGAGGAAGAGGATTCATTGGGATTTTCCCCATCACAGGGTTTTTCTTGGTCTCCCCAAGATTTGAGATAATCGCTGGCTTGGCTCAAATTATCATTCCAGGAGCTCAGTTGATCATTCCAGGAGTTTTGTTGACGGCCGATATGGTCTTGGGCATTGACGACGTGTTGATAGAAAACGTCTTTGCATCGACTGATGAATTTCTGTCCGTAGTCAGCCTGAACCCGGTAATTGTCTAATTGTTGATCAAGTTTGGTGATGGGAATAGAGAGTCGTTTTTTCTGCAGGTAATAGAATCGGAAGTATTTCATTTTTTCAATGTAGATGGGTTTGTCAATATATTCTTTTTTCCATTTCATAAGGTAATCGTAGAGACTGGGACAAGGGAAATGAAAAAATGGAATGATACTGGCAATTTTGCAGACCACGAATCGAGTCATGTATTGAATCATAACTTCGGTGATAAACCCGTAAATCGCTCGAGCAATGTAGCCAATGTAGTTATAAATGAACCAGATAATGTAGATCAGAGCACAGATTGGTAAAACGTAAATAATAAAAAAATTTATGATGGGCAAAACTAGAACTCCACGAGTGAGATCGGTTCCTCCCATTTGTTTTTCGGAAAATGGATGATTCTCGAAGAATTTAGCGTGTTGATGAAGAGCTTGAACCTCGTTTTGGGCCTGAGTTATTTCAGCCATGGGTAAATCGGAGGTGTTCATGGTCATTAGTTGATTGGTTAACAACTCTTGACTGAAAATGGCTGAACGATACTTGGCTAGCTTGAAATATAAGAAGTAAATTAACACGGTTCCAACGACAACAAAAATGACTTTAGCCAGGAAAACAAAATCAAGATTGTCATTGGTTAGATTACTTAGCCATTGGTAAAATCGACTAGTTTTGAGTTTTTTAAGTGGAGCCACTGTTTGATCGTAAGCTTTTTTAAAATATTGAGGACAGCGATTGGTTCGAGCTGCATTGGTTTGCAATTCATTCCAGGTGGCTCGACGGGAATTCTGGCTTGGTAGAAATGAGCAGGACATGCATTTATACCATATTATAGAATGGCGAATGTGCTGTTTCGTAACTGCCTAGATGATGAATATCCAGTTTATCCATCATTTCCGTCAAAAAAGGCTGAGACCCAAGCCCAAGCCCAAGTTGAGTCTGATGATGATTTTTTGTTGGGATTTTGGTTGAAAATGTATGGTCCCGTTGATTCTCGCTATAAAGAAAACACGGTGTTATCCTATAAGTGTGGTGATCGAGACGGTATTTTGCTTGAGTTGAGACCCTATCCTTATAATTTTGGTTTGCAGTTGTTTTCAAAAATGGATGTGGATCGGCGGATTAACATTACCATGGATCGTCTTCAACCGGACCAGATCGCTCCCTTAAGCTGGAATCCGAGTAACCAGTTGATGTACAATCATTGGTATTATGTGGAATTGATTAAACAGGGACGGGATCTCGTCTTAATGGTGAACCAACAGTTGCGGGCTCAACAAACCTTGACTGAACCCTTAAATTTTGATGGCGGTATCAAAATTGGCCAATTTAATGGCTTGATTCAACATTTACATCTCAATCCCATCTCTGCCCAGGATCAACTTAAACATACACCTCCCACTCCACCACAGCAACCACAGCAACCATGTCGTCAACCACTGCAAATTTGGACATCAGCTGCCACTATCATACCCAATCGGCGATCATCCAGTCAATCAGATCAGACTAAAGGACTCCCGAGAGGACTCCCCCCGACAGCAGCTCCGAAAGGAGTCCCAACGGGAGTAGCAACGACATCTCCGCAACGAGGTGGCTCATTAAAAACGCTCCTGTCTCCTGGTAATAGATATGGACATGTCTCGTTGAGCATTGACGATAGTGGCAAAGTCACGACTGATAGTCCTCCGGGTGGTACTGGCACTTTCCCTATTAAGGCGGTGATTCAAATAACTCAAGAAGAAGAAACACCACCCTCAACGTCCACTTCTGTCAGTAAATTAACCACCACTAGTCTACCGATTTCCATTCCTTTTTGTTCCGCGCCTGCAGCTCAAGCTGCAGCTCCGGCTGTTCCAGTGGCTCCCGCGACTCCAGTCACACCACCAGGCCCCACTTTAATCCCAACTGCCATGTCCTCATCGCCCTACTGCTTAGCCCTACCACCCACTTCAGCCACATCAACCACCACTACTACGCACCAAGTCAAAAAACATCATGTCAAGCATGTTTGTCCAAGTCGCCAAAAACACCAGTGTCCTTCCATCGTCAATCAGAGCATCAAACCTGAGGATTTGGCAAAATCGGTGGCTAGTGAAATATCCAAGATGCCTCAGTTTCAAACGGTTAAAAACAGTCAGTTAGTGGATAAATTGACTCGAGAAAAGAATGATTTGTTTTACGATCCGGACATTGAAGACATGGATCTGGATTATCGACTGTCAAACATGGTGGATGCCGGTCCAACTGCGGCCAACTTACCTAAATTGACTCCTTCACAAACACCCAGTCAAATTCGAAGTCAAATCGGAGGCTGCTGTTGGCCGATTGCTATTATCATTGTAACCTTAATTTTAGTGATTTGGATACTTTTGATTAGACCGACAGGAACGAGTCAGGTCGGAGCTTCAATAGCCCGACAATCGGTCGAGGCAACTAGTATGGTCGGTGGCGGATTGGTCAGTGCAACCTCCCGTGCGATCAAACAGGTTTCGTCTTTATTTAACTAGCGACCTCTGTGATATAGATGACCTATCAGACTCAGAATTCTTATTCTGTCTTGCGAGGCAAGAACTTGGTTCCTGATGTTCCCTACAGTGAATTAAATTTTAATACCACGATTGAAGTTGATGAGCTCAATCAGTTAAGACAACGTCTTGAACAGAATATTGGCTACATCAACATCAATCGACAGAGAATTCGGCACCAGGAATTCAATCAATTAATGAACTATCATCAATATGCTCTCAATACCCTAGATAATATGATCCAAATCAAGAAAGTTGAATACAACAATCCTTACAACCAAAACGCTCGTCGCTATCGAATGGGTCAACTGGTCACACCTTTCCAGTCTCTGGAATCAACCGAAGCACCCGATAGTGCCATTTATGATGATAAACTGCGGGTTAAGGTGGTAAAACCGAATAGTTTTCGACACCGAGAGGAATGGGAAATGCAATTTGACCAAAATGTTATTAATCCGCCATGTTACCTAATACCACCGACTAGTTGTTACGGTCAAAAAACGGATGGAAATCGTGGGTGAGTTTAGGGTTCCTCTGGATTATCACTGTCACTGTCACTGTCACTTCCACTTTCATTTTCACTTTTATTTTCTTTGTTCTCAGTATTTTCATCACCAGATGGTTCTTGCTTAGCTGTTGGTTGATTAGTCGATCCTTCGGGCACGGAAGTGACATCACTCTTATTTTCTGGTGGAGATGGAATGGGTGACTGTAGTTCGCTGACAGTGCTGACTTCAGTCGGTTGTGAGGGCGTTTCGACTGCCGCTGCAGCAGCAGCTGAGGCCGCCTGTACCGTGGCCTTCTTGGCAGCGACAGCCGCTCGTTTGGCAGCTTTTGCGGCTTCTAGCCGTTCTATTTGCGCTCTAAGCTCTCTAGTCTCTTCGCTTTCAGAGCCTGCTAATTCTCTTGCCAGTCGTTCTTGTTCTTGTTTTAGGCGTCTTTTTGTTGCTTCTTTTTCTAAGCGTCGTTTTTCTTCTTTTTCTTTTTCTTGTCGTTGTCGTCTCTGTTTTTGAGTTCTATCATATTCTTGCCATTGTTTTCTAGTGATGCCTGCAATTTTTGCGTGGCTGGCGTGACGAGTTCTCTCGGCTGCTTCCTGGGCTTGAATAGCCTGTCGACTGGCTGATTCAATATCCGTATATCCCGGGGTACTAAGGGGAAAACTGGGTAAATCGAAGTCAGTGACAGTACTTTCTCCAGATTCAGTCTCACCAACACCAATTGGAGTGACTCTGCTGGGCCTGGATGGGAGTCGGGGTGGAACCAACCCATAAGGGGGTCGAACTAGACGAGGTGGAAGTGATGATGGTGGTGATTGAGATGGCTTGGGAAGACGTGGGGCGGGTTTGGCTGGCAATGGTGGAGGTATTATCTCCTCCTCATCTGATTCTTTGGAAGCTAGGAAACGTGGTCGAGGTTGAGGTCTGGATGGAAGCAGTGCTGGTCCTGATGTTCGACTGGACGCGGGTACATTTCGGAGGGGTGACACAAATTGGTGTGTAGTCACTGGTGGGGGCCGGGGTGGCTCTTCTCGTTCGGGTGCTGGTATGCGCGTGTCATTGAGCATACTTCCGAGCATATCTTTATTTAATTCAATGAACTCGACAATAGTAGCTCGGAGTCCATCTGGGAATTTAGATACGGTTGGTTCTTCGAGATCCATTCCTGGTTTGCGAACACATCTTATTATTTTGGCATTTGGTCGCCAGTTGCAGATTTTGGGCTCTTCACCGGGTGGATAGTCTTCGCATTTCGCTCGATCATCGTGAAATGGAGAACATGGACTTTTACCAGTACAACTGGATGGTTTAGATGGTTCACAGCCATCAATAATTTGGCGTAATAGAGACATGATGATTTGTTTAGTCCCCAAAACATTTCCCCCACTAAAAAATGTTTTATCAGTGCCAATTACTTGATTCTTTAAGTAATTAAATGTTTCATCAGCCGCGGGTGCATATCGCGCTGGCCAAGCTTTTGGTTTTCGTTCGGACATGACTGAGAGTGTGTTATAATATTAGTGTTTATAAATGAACTTAGGCTCTCAGCTCAGCCATTTTTGCAAATGTTGGTTCAACTCTTCCATTGTAATTGGATCATTGGCTCCATCATTTTCGGGTTGAATACCGTTATCAATGGTGTTCTTAACCTCATAAAGTTTAACAATTTTGGGCTGGAGATCTTGCAATTCCCTCTGAGAGTTGGTGAGCCAATCACTTGGTGTTGGTGTTGGCATTTTAATTTCCGTCTGCACTTTTCCTTTGATCGACAAGAGTTTTTCCCGAATTTCTAGCCAATTTTCAATATTCTGGGTAGTGAGTTGACTTTGATCTTCAGTCATTCGCCACAATTCACCGATTTCATCCAGTAATTCTTTCCGTTTTTCTAAAAATTTGGCCATTTCGCGATCTTTTTCCTGGGCTTCCTTGGCGGCCAAGACCAAACGTTGAATTTCCTCTTCAGAGAGACGGGTGCTGTCGGCTGAAATCACCACATGCTGTTCAATTTGGTTCAATTCTTCGGTCGCGGTCACATTCAAGATGCCATCTGCATCCAGTCGAAAAACCACTTTAATTTTGGGCAGTCCTTTGACCATAGGAGGTATTTCCTGTAATTGAAAAGTTCCCTACAAGCGACAGTCGGCAGTCAGAGTCCTTTCTCCCTGAAAAGTTTTTATCTGAACTTCGGTTTGGTTGCTTTCGATGGTGGTGTAATAAGCCACTTTTTCACAAGGAATACTGGTATTTCGAGGTACTACCACTGACATCATTCCGCCAGTAGTTTCCAGACCCAAAGATAATGGTGTGACATCAACCAAGACAATCTGATCAGTGAGTCCACTCGAATCATTTTGACTCAAAATAGCGGCCTGAATGGCTGCTCCATAAGCCACAGCTTCATCTGGATTAATGCTTCTATTAATGGTTACTCCCGGAAATCTTTGACTCAAACACCGAGGAATGGCCTGAATCCGAGTGGATCCACCGACTAACACCACTTGTCCAATATCAGTGGCATCCACATCAGCATCTGTCAAGACCTGATCCACCAAATGGATGGCTCGGTCAATCAGTGGACGACAGATCTGTTCCCACTCGGCCAAACTCATTCGAATCACCCAATCATCTTCCCCCTCCTCTTCCCCCTCCTCGTTCCCTCCCCGACGTATGTTTGATAGTTCGTATTCGGCTTCATTGGTTTGTGACAGTTGTTTTTTGATTTCTTCGCAGGCGATTTTGAGCTGACTTCTTTGATTAACAGTTAAATGGTCTAACTGATATTTTTGGATGAAGTGATCTAGCAATAACAGATCAAAATCTTCGCCTCCTAAATGACAATCTCCGTTAGTGGCTAAAACCTCAAATAATCCATCGTTGATGCTCAACAGACTGACGTCAGTAGTACCCCCACCCGCATCAAAAACCAAGATGTGACTACTGCCTTCCAAATGGTCTAAGCCATAACAAAGACAGGCTGCGGTGGGTTCATTGATCATGCGTAAAAGTTTCAGACCCGCAATTTCGGCGGCCACTTTGGTGGCAGCTCGTTGCCCATCATCAAAATAGGCTGGAACGGTGATGACAGCTTCAGTCACTTCTTGACCCAAGTAATTTTCCGCAATCTGTCGCATCTTGATTAAAACTTGAGCCGACACTTCTTCTGGTCGTAGTAGTTGACCATTGGGCAAACTAATTAAGGGGTTTTGATCTGAATCAGCGATGATTTGGTAATGAAATTCTTGGGTCCACTCGGAATGAAACTTTTGTCCAATCATTCGTTTGACACCATAAAGTGTTTTCTTGGGATGCCGACTGAGTCTTTGTCTGGCCAGAGTTCCCACCGTGATTCGTCGGTCATTATCATAGTAGACCACACTAGGTGTAGTATTGGAACCCAGATCATTAGTGATAATATGAACTTGACCATTCTGCCAGATGCCAACACAGGAATTGGTAGTACCCAAATCAATTCCAACGGGACAGTTTCTCGTTATAACAGGAGCAGGAGTGGGAGCAGGAGTTGTGGTTTCACTCATGTTCTTTTAATATCAGGTGTCATACTCATCTTAAGAGAACCCGATGAACCCGATGAACCCGATGAACCCGATGAACTAGAAGAACCCGATGAACCAGAGAACTGTTGATTAATTTGGCGGACTCGGGGACTGATAACGGTATCATTTTGGATAGTCTGAAGAAAATGTTCAAAATTGAATCGTTTTTTGTCTAATTTAGTCAAATAATGGTGTCCCGTCATTAAACAGTCAGTATTGGACAGTTTTTTTTCTAATTCTGGCAAATCATGGAAATACAGTGGATACTGTGGTCCCAGATATTCAGGTACTCCGCCGACTGGATTGATTAAAATCGGTGTATTACGGGCCAAGCACTCTAAAACTGCATTATTGGCCGAAGCATTAAACAGATCCACCATCACCACATTTTCGGTTAATAGTTGATCATATTCCTCATTGCTAACCCGGCCTCCACCACCCAATGCATCTTCAGTTGGCTGTTGGGCTGACAGCCATTTTTTTTGATAATTAGTCTTGACGGCCCAGAAACGATCCAACCGTCGATCCTGGTTACCAATAAACAACAACCATCGATCTGTTTCTTTTTTGGATAAAAATTTGGAAGCATCAAACTGAGGAACTTGGAAATTGGTGGGATGGTACAATAATCGGATAGGTATTCTGGCTCGAGCTAACACTGGCTGAATCCGGAGATATTCTTGTAAATAGGTAGAAAGAACAAAAATACCCAGACAGTAGAAAAGGTCTCTTTTGAACTTGTAATTGACTAGTAACTGTTCTAATTTGGGTCCCGGTGCAGTCGAAGCCGTCGAAGAAACATCGGGCACATGATGAATAATGCCAACCCAGTGACAATTGATGAATTTGGCTTTGGGATCGTGATAGTAATTGTCAACTAAATCGATGAATTTGACTCGAACATTTGGATCATGGAGAGTCAGGAGACTGTGAATACAATCTTTCCAGCCTGATCGATGAATGATAAGATCGGCTGGAATGATTGGCTGATAATTAAAATGAACAACTGATGTCGAGGTGTTCTTGTCGTTCTTGTTCATATAAAGAAACACTGATCATTTTGAGATCAGTTTCTTTTGCTGATAGTTCGGGTCTGGGCTTGAGCCTGGACCTGAGTTTGGACTGGAGCTTGCGTTGAAGTGTGGTTTTGATTTAGTTGTTCTTTGAGAGTCTCGTTGAGTTTCATGAGACAACGACTGTGAATCTGAATAGCATCTCGAATTTCACAGAGGATTTGCGAAATATTCTTTTTCTCATGTGTCAGAAACATGGCCATAGTGGCAGCACTGGCTCCTTGATGGTGTTGAAACATTTCCCCCATCAAGTCCAACATGGCCAGCGGATCATCATCTGGCGATCCGGGATGATGTTCATCTCCATCTTCGTCCCTGTCCCTATCTTCGTTCTTATCTTCGTTCTTATTTTCGTGTTCATCTCCATCTCCATCTCCATGCTTGGGCGTTTGGTTTTGATCTGGTTGATGACTGGAATCGGACATTTATTTTTATAAGTATTCAACCTGATTTCTCTTTAAGGGACCCATCCATCACCATCATGCCAGCCAGAAAATCAACTGATCACGTCCAATGGTTGCTAGTCGAGTAATTAATTCTTGTCTCTTGACTGGTGATAACATGGAGACTGCATCAACCACTGCCGGTCCACTAGTATCAGGATTGGCTTTCTTTTCAGCTTCTTCGATGAATGGTTTTCTAGATTTGGCATTTTTGGCATCTGTGTCTTGAACAAACATACGAAAAATTGGCAGCAGTTGTGCAGTTATTCTTAAATAATCATCATCAGATGCATTGGGTGATAAGTATAATTGGAGTTTTTGTTTGGAAAAATTGGCTAACAAATCAACCAATTTAGTTCTATTGTCAGCTGTCAATAATGATAAACGATCAACTGGATGAAGTGATTCTGACACCAATTGACTGGCTGTATTGATTAGTTGGCGTCGGTTGGGTTTATCTTCGATGGTTATTTTCACATAGTCAGAAATGATGGGTCGGAGTTCCATATTAATCCAGTTTCTCTGGATCTCGTTTTGGTGATTTTCAATGCTGGCTGCCTGCAGATTATCCAGCATGGGTTGGAGAGCGGTCCATTTAAAATAGGCCTTGATGGCTATTTCGGTATCAGTCGTCGTAATCATGAAACTGGGATCAGTTAGACTGTTAACGTAACGGTATGTCAAT
>Ga0207048_10235_pt1 | contig 17937 bp, 19 predicted proteins | sample Alteio_BWMinCont_65_FD_153301 | JGI IMG/M metagenome (GOLD analysis project Ga0207048, IMG submission 153301) | Enriched cells from forest soil in Barre Woods Harvard Forest LTER site, Petersham, Massachusetts, United States -... | ecosystem: Environmental > Terrestrial > Soil > Temperate forest >...
GGCAGCCGCCCGGCTGGCGGAGCGCTTAGGTTTCGATACGCTGCTACTCGCCGAGCATTTCATCAACCCATTGGGCGCTTCGCTCGACCAACTCGATGCCTGGACGACCGCGGCAGCACTGGCGGAATCGACCGAACGCATCGAGATCTTGGCGGCAGTAAAGCCGGGGTTTCGGGCGCCGGGAGTCGTCGCGAAAATGGGAGCGAACATCGACCGGATCAGCAACGGGCGGTTCGCCGTCAACCTGGTTTCGGCGTGGTGGCCACCGGAATACGAGATGCTCGGTGCGCAAGCGCTGACGCACGATGACCGCTACGCGCGTGCGTTGGAATACATCTCGATCATCAAGGGTCTTTGGACTCAGAGTGAGTTCAGTTTTGAGGGCAAATATTATCAAGTACGCGGCGCCACGATCGCGCCGAAACCCGTGCGTTCACCGCATCCGACGATCTATATGGGGGGCGAATCGGAGGCCGGGAAGGAGCTCGCCGCATCGGTTGCCGACATTTACTTGTTGAATGGCCGCCCTTCGGAGGATCTGACTCCCATCATCGCAGATATGGACCGCCGCGCTACAGCGCGCGGGCGCGAGCTCCGCTATGGCATTGCAGGATTCGTTATCTGCCGGTCGACCGATTCAGGGGCGCAAGGGGAGCTCGAACGACTGGCAGGATTGAAGCACGGTAAGGTCCTCGGCGGCGATCCGCAGACGGTAATGCACAAATCCGACCCTGTATCGCGTTTGCGCGTCGGCATAAACGGCGGCACGGATGCAAGGCTGGTGGGATCCCCTCATCGAATTGCGGACCAACTGCACAGGTTCTCCGCAATGGGTATAGAGACCTTTCTTCTTCAGTTTCATCCGACCTTGGAAGAGCTAGAACGCTTTGGCGTCGAAGTGATGCCGCTCCTGCGCACATGAGCGATTCTTCGAAAGACCTTTTGTCGCACGGACTTTCCCTCAAGATCGAGGAATCCGCCACGCATCGAAGAGGACGAGTGGCGGTGTTCGATACCATTAACGCGCGCCGAACCGCGTTACTGGTGATCGACATGCAGCGCGCGTGGCTGGACCCGGGAGCCCCCTTTGAGACTCCCCCGGCGCGGCAGCTGATACCGAAGCTCAATCGACTTGCGGAGGCACTGCGGCGGCGGGGCGGTTGGGTGATCTGGATTCAGCACACGACCGGGAACCGGGGAGAGGATGGTTATTGGCCCTTGTACTTCGAACACTTCATCCGCGAGGCGGATCGCGCCGCGGTCATTGCGGCGCTCAAGTCGGACTCTCCCCTGCATGCTGTTCACCCGGCGCTTCAGATGCGCGAGGGGGATCTCGTTTTGCCGAAGTATCGATTCAGCGCCTTTGTACGAACGCCCCACGACCTGGAAGGGATGTTAGTCAGCCGAGACGTTGATAGTCTGATTGTCACCGGCACCGCCACGAATGTCTGCGTTGAATCCACAGTCCGTGATGGGATGATGCGGGACTTTCGCGTTTTCATGCCTCACGATGCCGTGGCAGCACTCGATCCCGACGCCCATCTGGCCGGTCTGCGAAACGTGATGCAAAGCTTCGCGGACGTTCGTCCGGTTGACGCAGTACTCGCGTTAATCGAGGAAGGCGATAAGGGCACAGTTCCGCAGGGAGAATGATGAACGCTGCAATCCCACCCGCCCGCGCCCGGGTCAATCGCCGAATGATCCACATTGAGTGGGGTGATTGCGATCCCGCCGGAATCGTCTACTTTCCGCGCTACTTTGAGATATTCGACGCCTGTACCGCGGCGGCATTCGAAGCAGTGGGCTATCCAACACCGGTTCTCCTGCGTACGTTCGGAATCGTTGGGATCCCTGCGGTAGACATCCGAGGTAGGTTCGCGTCCCCATGTACCTTCGGCGAAGACGTCGTAATCGAGACGCGTATAGGGGATTGGGGTCGATCAAGCTTTAAGGTCCAGCATCGTCTGCTGAAAGGGGCGCTCACGGCCGTCGAAGGTTTCGAGGTACGCGTGTGGACTGTGCGCGATCCAAACAATCCCGCCGGGCTTCGCGGCGAGCCGATCCCGCGCGAGGTGATAGAGAGATTTGTTGAAGCGGTCCCGTCGGCGAGCGTTGTCCCCTGAATCCTTTGTATGTCTTATTTTTCAATATGGTTCTCGGGGGGGGGGCCAAGGTTAAGCAATCCTTAACGTACGTACAGATAAGAGAGCGGTCCATTCTGGGTGCTGAATGGGTCTGTTTGAAGCGGTAGGTCGGGTAGTGTTAGGTTCTGCAGAATGGAAGACGAGCAGAAAGTAGGTGCGGTGCAGTTGAGCGCTCGGCTGGGCGGCGTGTCGCCGCCTGTGACGCGTCGACTGCGGGTCGCGGAACAGACCTCGCTGGCTGAGTTGCACACGGCGCTGCAAGTCGCCTTCGGCTGGAGCGATGGGCATCTGTATACCTTTCAGATCCGTGGCTGGCAGTTCGGCGATCCGGCCCGGGCAATTGAGCTGGCGCTTTCCTGTGGCGGTGTCGATATTCCCCTCGCGGCGTTCGGCTTCGAGATCGGCGAACCCTTTCTCTATCAATACAACCTGTTCATCCCGTGGGAGATAGACTGCCGCATCGAAGCGCGAGGTTTGATCGCCGCTGCGCAGCCGGTGACCTGCGAGGCGGCCAGGGGCGATCCTCCCGATGAGGGCCTCGCAGGTCCCGCGGCTTACCCGCAATGGCGGATGGATAGCGATCCGGCATGGGTCCTGCACCAGATCGAGGAACTGCTCGACGAGGAGCTCGATGACGCCTGCTTTCGAGCTGAAGCGTGTGAGATTCTCGCTCGAGCTCGCAGCCGCCCACCGACTCGGCGGTCGATCGCCGAGCGCCTTCAGCAGTTACCTGGCAACGCGTGGGACGCAGGGAGTCTGTATGAAGATGCGGGTCCAGCAGGTCATTGAGGACGCCTCCGGAGCGAATACTTGGCCTGGACGTGCATTCGATGTCGAAAGTGCCGAATTGATATTGTAGCGACCCTTATCGTATTGATTTTATTGGTGGCGCATCTTCGGCGAAATCCGTCCTGTCTGCACTGAACAATCTCTGCTAAATCAATGGGCCAAATTTGAAAACGGCACTTTCAGCAGTCATTGCGCGTCCAGGCCGAGCATAGCGCCCAGGCCCAGCAGGATACGGTCGAGGGCGTGCAGCTTCGGTGCCTTCTTTCGAGCTCGATTCAGGATCAGCAACTGATGCTTCAGAAGAAGCGATTCGGCGATGACTGCGCGGGCACCGCCTGGAGTCACGATCCTGATCGTCGTGACGATCAGATGGGCCATCAGGACGAGGCAATCCCGCATGCTGCGAACGATGACAGGGCTTGGCGGAAGTTGCAAGGCTATCATCCAATCGCCAATTGCGGGAGACTTGCAATTCGCCACGGTGACGGCAGCGTTTTTCGCAGGCATGGCCTTTCCTCAATCGGATCGTACGACACCGAAGTGAGGCAAGAGCTTGGGGTCAAAGACGGTCATCCGATAGGGTCGGCCATCTTGAAAGCCGGGTCGGTGGCCGCCGATGCAGCCTCCGGGCGCCCTTAAGTCGCAATACGGGCACGACGTGTTCGATTGTACCTGTGGATATTCGTCGACGTCGGAGTATGCTATCCAGCGAGCGAGGACGATTAAGCTCAAGTGCCGATGGGGTGCGGATGCACAAAACGAAGGAGGGATCCTCTCCGTCTTCCGATTATTGGCCGGCGCGGAAACACATATGAATGTCGCTGGCACCAGTGTAGGGCTTTTGATCGGCGTCATCGGTGGAACCGTGTTTCTGCTGCTGCTGCGCACCGCAGACCTCCGCAAGACCGTCGCGGAAATGGTGACGTTGACGGGTGAGATATTGGCTGTTCCCGCGTTTATGGGCGGAGGAACGTGGGCTGGGACGAGCTTGTTGAAATCGAGTATTTCTGCCGATTTCCTGAATCCCTACCTCATTGCCATGTCCCTCAGCTTTTTCCTGTTCTGCGGTTACCCCGCCTTCCGTTGGGTGAGGAGGCTCGCGGACGAATTGGGAACCGCAAGAGCGAAATCATGATCTGGACATCCACGTTGTACGTGGTGTTTTTCCTCGTAGGTGCTCTCGTCGGCCTCTATTCTCCGGTGATGTGCCTTTATCTGCTGAAAGTTTGGAGGTCGCGCCCCACTTGGCAAATTTCGCTTTGGGAAGTGTCCAAGAGGCTAGTGATCTGCGTGATCGGGTTTTTGGTCCTGTGTGTAATGGGTTACCTCGTTGGTAACGCATTGCTCAAGGCGACATCCAATCCGTCGGACAATGTGTTCGGCTTTCTGGGCCTGGGATTTTTAATAGGGCTGATCGGCGGGACGTTGGCCATAGTACGAGCAATCTGGCGGGCGCGGAGACGGCCGACCGCCGCTATATCCATGGCGCCCCGATGATTCGGTGAACGGCTTCGCAAGGCGTTAATGCCTATAGTTCGCCATGCGTAGCACCTGGAATGGACCGCTCTCCTAATACCATCGAGCAGATGCGGCTGGTGAATACGGTCTGCTTTGTGTCGAAATATAAGGAATAACGATGGAAGGCGCCTATCCGAGACCGATCATTGTCGCTGACGGTCAACCAGCCGTTGTCCTTGAGCGGGCCGCGCTCGGGGGCTCAGGTTATAGCGAGGACTGGCTTCAACAGTTGCTCTACCAACACCCGCAAGCGCTCCCCGTTGCCGAGATCAATGAGAGTTTTTCGGGACTAATACCCATCTGCCGGGAGTTGAACACGCCGGCCGGTCCATTGGACGTGCTCTATGCAACGCCCCAAGGACGCATTGCGGCGTTGGAGGCCAAGCTTTGGCGAAATCCAGAGGCGAGGCGGAAGGTCATCGGACAGATCCTCGACTATGCGAAGGAGCTGGTACACCCAAGGATTCTCGCGCAATCCACCATCGTGCGGCGAATTGTCGTCGATGTCCGAGACTCATCTCCGGTAGATGCGGAATCAGAAGAGAAAGATGAGGCCACGGCCGAGGCAGGCCCTCGACCCGATCTCGAGGAACAACGGCAGCGGTTTCAGTCGTTTTGGGGCGAACTACTCGACAAGTATCCGTTAGACGACCAAAGTCAGCCCATCAAGCCCCCGGCAAAGACGACAAACCAGTTCTTCTATATGCCCGCAGAGGTGCAAGGCTGGATTTCATCGGTTGTTGCACAGGGGAATGGTTCTGCGGGTGTCTACCTGACCTTTCGCCACGGACCGATTCCTGATCGAATCTATGCGGCACTGGAATCCGATAGGCAAGCAATCGACAATGAGCTTCGATATCCAGTTAAGTGGGTTCGAACGGAAAAGTGGCAATCGGTGTCAATTTGGCGGCAATTCGGCGATGGGATGCTGACCAAGCAGCGCGCCGAAGTTCTGCAATGGCTAGGGGAGGTCACGAATCGGTTTGTTACAACGTTCCGGCCGCGAATTTTGTCACTTTTGCGGGATCAGCGGAATGCGCTTTGAACAGTAATGCCAATACCATTGTTCTGCACTCGCATCCGACATGACAGCTTGCAGGGGAAGTTTGAATGCCAATGCACCAAGTCCTTACGGACCTGGCACGCGACATTTCTCGGTGGGCGGCACCTGCCGCGCGAGGTAACGGCCTTCAGGTCGAGGTATTATTCAAGTTCTCGGCAGAGGAAACCCGGATCGTAGAAGAGCGTCGTCGGCCCGCGCTCAAGGGGGCTTGCCTTACAGATCGGGTGTGTGCGCATGAGTGGCAGAGCCCTCGACGCGGTTCGGATGGTGCCGCCGCTGCTATGGCGGCATTTGGGTGCGCGACGCGGTGTCGCCGCCCGGACCTGGCCTCGCCGCGCGCGATGTACCGGCGGGCCCGACGACGATTTGTATGATAGCCACCGTTAAACCTAAGGCCGCGAGCATTGCGTCATGTCGCGCTCGGCGCCGTCGATTTTCTTCGCACGAGTCGCAAAGTTTTGACCGAGACGTCGTTTGGAATCGCCGGGTCTCGATGCACAGCTTTCAGGCCGTCATACGCTGCCAGGGAGAGGCTACGGGTCGGAACAACCGTAGAGATCGTATGTTTGTACACCGCCTGGGTCGTGATGTTCTTCAGTGAAACAACGAACTGGTCAAACGAATCGATCCGTCCCTGTAACTGGATGCCTTTCAGCAGAAAAATGGAAACGGGAATGCCGTCCTTGCGCAGGGTCTCTAGAAATCCGTCTTGAAGGGAGTAACCGCGTGCCATGACTCATCCTACTGATGCAGCTTAAACGCAACGATGCCTTTTGCCGTCCCGTCATTTCTGCAGATGAACACAGTGGGCTTAGCGCCTCTGCGTTGCAGACCATCCAGGCGTTGGCGACGGAATTGAAGGCCTAACAAGTCTTATGCTCCGAATGACCACAGCACGGCCACTTGGTTCTCGGCCAACCTCTCCAAGGCCAGAATGAATCGCTCGCCACGCCACGGCGCGCTGCTACGCCACACCAATCGACAAAATTGCCCTTTCATATTCGTAACCTTTGACGATGTGAGGCCGAGCGACCTCCTCGCCGGTCCTTTGTTGACCCGGTGATATTCGACAGGGGCGAAGTCGCGACTGTCGAATATATGTAGCGGAAACTTATTTTCTTTTGACGCGGTATGCAACTCCACGGGCACATAAATGGCGCCTTTCCATAAAGCCTGCGGCATTGGCAATCCCCGTGGTTGTGGCCTCCCACGCCGTGCGGCATGTGACTCGCTGCCACACGATGAAGAGAACCAAACCGCCCGCGCGTCTTTGCTGCGAAGCGGCGGCGGTGACAAGGTAAATAATCAAAGAAGCGCTCGACGGGCCGACGCCGCGATCAGCATTGTCCGCGACCTGATGTACGGGATCTCCTACACCAATCGACATGTGCTCTAGCGTAACCACGATGCTCTACTTGGTACTTGGCAGGGAGTAATTCCTGGAAAAAAGATGTAAAGTTGCGCCACACCGAGTTTTCATGGAGGGACTAGTAAGCGAATCGTTCGAACGAATGACTAACGAAGGGGAGAATCCACATGCGAAACCAATTGCCGGTGAGATCAACTCAGTTTAGCTTTCCGTTATCGAAGTTTGCCATTGCATTGCTCTGTTGTTGCGCATTCAGCATCGAGCCATTGTTCGCGCAGGAGGTTGACTGGGCATACCACGGACATGATCAGAGCAATACGCGATATCAGAACATCGATCAGATCAACCCTTCCAATGTCTCCCAGCTGAAACTCGCGTGGAGTTTCACCGGTAGTACTGCTTACCCGGTGTCACCTGAAATGACGCCGATTGTGGTTGACGGCGTGATGTATATTACTGGCCTCAACAACGATGTATATGCGTTGAACCCCACAACCGGCAAGCAAATCTGGCACTACATTCCATCCGACATGCCTGCGCCGTCGACGCTCATAAGCAACAACGAGAATAAGGGAGTAGTTTATGGCCAGGGGTTGATTTTCGCGGGGCGGCGCGACGCCAACTTGGTGGCATTGAATCCGAAGACCGGGGCGGTCGTCTGGAAAACACTCGTCGACGCGGACGCCGCGATCGACGGGGCTGGCATAACCATTGCTCCGCAGTACATCGTCGCCAGCGGGGGAACAGTGCCAGAAGTGCTTGTTAGTGTTTCGACTGGCGATTTCGGAGTGCGCGGCCATATGGACGCCTACAACCCGGCGACGGGAAAGCTTTTGTGGCGTTTCTACACCCAGGAGCCCGCTTCGTGGGGTGGTGCCCAGCTTGTAGGGGGATCGGTTTGGCAAACTCCCACGTTCGATCCAACCCTCAATATGGTGTTGTTTGGCGTCGGTAACCCTGCCGTTGATTATTTAGCCGCCGAGCGCCCGGGGGCCAACCTCTACACGTGCAGTATGGTGGCGATCGACGCAACGACCGGGGAATTGCAATGGTTTTTCCAAATGGTCCACCACGACATGTGGGACTTTGATAGCGCGCAACCGGTAGTGCTATTCAATTGGAATGGCGTTCCGGCCATTTATGGGACCACAAAGGCTGGATACAGCTTTATCCTCGACCGGGCCAGCGGCGAATCGCTCTTTCCATACGAAGAAGTAGCGGTCCCCCCGACGCCGGCGAACGCGACATTTCAACACCCGTGGCCGACGCAACCCGTATCCTCGATTGAATCGCTGGCCCCGCACCAAGTCGAACCGTGGTCGGTCCCGCCCGGTGCGGTCGCTGTTCCGCAGTTTACTCCGCCGTCACCAACGTTATCGGTGTTCCAACCAAACATGCAAGCAGGATATCGATGGGCTCCGGCGGCTTATAGCCCACGAACCCACATGATCTACTCACATGGCATTTATTTGCCGTGGGTTGAACAAGTCGAGGATAACTACGATCTCAATGTTCCGAACTGCACGGCGAAGGCTGCCCACGCCTTCATTTTGTGCGGAGTGGCTCAGGACTACACGACGACGCAAGGCGTGGGTAGCGGCGTTTTCGGAGCGATAAATACACTGACAGGAAAGGTTGCCTGGTCGATCCCCATGCTTACCAGTGTACCCGCCTCGGGCATGACAGTAGCAGGTGACTTGGTTTTCTTCGCCGACGCCACCGGGCTCATGTATGCGGCGAGTGCAGCGACGGGTGAGATCCTGTGGGTCTTCGATGCGCTGACCGTGCCCGGCGCGGCCGGAGCAAAATCCACCGGTCCAGCCGTCTATGAGATTGGCGGCGTCGAGTATGTCACGCAGGAATTGGGCGGCACCAGTTTTGTAAAGGGTAATGCGCTGGTCGCCTTCGCGCTTCCCGCGGCTGTAGCGGCGGCGGCCGAGAAATCGGCGGCGGGCAAGGCAAGGGTCAAATAACTAATCGGAAGAGACCAGGAGTTGGCCGTGGCCCGTTCGTGTGAACGGGCCACGGCGGCACCCAGGAGCCGGCGCTTCTTTCTGTCCTTCGTTCAAATCTCGTGTGAGAATCAAACCTATCTGTCTGGCAATCAATGTTAGCCGACCCGCATGCGGTGGGACCGCTGCGCGTGCGCGCCTCTTCAGCGCGTCGGCGGCTTCCGTTGCTGATGCGAAGCCACCAACGATCGCAACCGATCGCGGATCTCACCATCGGCCACGGTGATATCACTCGCCAGCGCGCCCAGCGAAGCGAGCAATTCACGATACAAATCAGCCCAATGGATCAGCACCTGGTTGGCATCCTTGGTCGCGCGGCGCCACCGATCCGCTACTCGCCGACGCACCATGAGCAGCAACCGATCGGTGTTCGTGAGCAGGCAGTAACGCAGAAAACAGGCCACTTCGATCGTGCGGCCGGGCTCGACGATCAGGCGACCCGCCGACGGTGCGCGTGATGCTAGACGTCGTGCATAGCGACGCAACAAATCATCAGGAACATCTTGCAGTCGGTGCTGCACATCGAGTTCATACAAGACTTCTATGCGCTCCAACATCTCATCAATTTGCCGTGTGGAATGTTTTGCCGGCGGTGCCCACAACCAGCTTTGTGTCGTGAGCGAGGACTCCCGCGGTTGCACCACCGTCTGCTGCCAGCGTCGCAACTGCACAGCATCCACATCGGCTTGAATCGCCCTTACAAGCTTCGCTTCGAATTGCCGGATGGCCGAGAAGATGATGGCACGCAGGTCCTTCTCGCGCATGACGAGCAACTTGCGCTCGTACAGCCATTGCCTCGCGTAGGTTAGCAGTCGCAATCGATCAAACGTCTGGGTAAGTTCCCGCCGCAGGGAGCGAACCAGCGCGCGCCACTGTGCCTCAAGCAACGGTCGAAACTCCAGCACCTGGCACGCCAGTTCCTGATGGTCAAATAGGGTTCGGCGCCGACGGTACATCGCCCTGAGGGACGCCAGATCCGGAGCCGGCTCTCCGAATTGATTGCCGAGATGCTTCCATAGCGCCGGCGGCACCATGCGCACCGCATCCAACAACCGGCCGCTCATGCGCAGAAAACCAATCTGCAGCGCCAACCCCAACTTGAGTGACGAGGCACGCCGAGCGTCAATCAGCGCCCGTTCTGTCGCAGTAAACGTGAAGAACGCTTCAATCTCGAAGCCGCTCAGTTCGCGCGGTAGCTGCTTCAGACCGAGAAAAGTCGCTTGCCACTTGTTCATCGCACCCCTCCCCAATCGGGGTACGATAGTCCTGAAAAATTACGAACAGCAACCGCTTGTTTCATCTAAGAAAAGAGAAAATCGGCGCTGAAATTACCGGCAAATCATACCGTCACTTTTGGAAGCAAAAATGAGGGAACCCCCCTTCCAGCACCCACAATGGACCGCTCTCCGCTCTGTGGGGGTCGCGCACTTTTCGTGCTGAAACTAGCGGTTTCTCTGCGGCAATGCAAAATTCATGCGCCTAAGATCATCTGCGAATTCATGCGTGACTGCGCGCTGCTGTAGAGTCTCGAGATGTTCTTCCGCCTCCGACGTCGGCCGACGCGGTTGCGGAAGGCTCAAGCGACGCAAGGCTCTTGAGGTAGGCCTTTCCTTCGGCGCTGCGATTCACGTTGCGCGCGAGCGCATAATACAGCGCCCCGGAAAAAAGAAGCCCGAAGATCATCGAGATGTCGACCCCACCAATGGCCCTCGCCGCCGGTCCGGTAAAGAAGGGCAGCGAGAAAAACGGTACCATTGCCAGAAATCCCGCCGCGTAGGACAAGAGACCGCGCCATGCCCAGCGGCCATAGATGCTGTCGGAGCGAAAGATCTCGAGCACAGCGTACTTCCCGCGCCGCACCAAATAATAGTCGACCAAATTGATCGCCGACCAAGGCACAAGAAAATAGAGCATGAGGGTCAGAAAATTGCTGAAGACGCTCTCATAGGTCTCGGGCAGAATCAGTGCCAGTCCAAGCATCGGCACACAGACGACAAGCGTGCCGATAATCCGCGCGCGCTTCGATGAGCGAATGGGCCGAAAGCTGTCGACCGCGGTCAGCACCACGAGTTTGGCGCCATAGGTATTCACCGACATGACGGTGACGAGGGCTATCGACGAAAGTATCATCGCGATAGATCCAAGGCCGGGGGCAACCATATTTCCCGCCACGAGAACGCTCGTAACGGTTGCTCCGCCCTTAAGTTGGATGGCAAAAAAGGCACCCAAGGGCATGAGCCACGCCGAGGAGAGAAACGCACCCGCATAGGTCCAGAGCACGATAGGCCCGAGCTTCGTGCTCGCCGGAAGGTAGCGCGTGTAGTCCGAGACGTAGATGGCGTACCCAATCATATAGCCGGACGCCACAGCCAATTGTGCGAAGAATGCCGTCATGTTGAACGGCCCCATGGCCGACACTCTCGGTCCGCCCAGAACCATGACGCTCCCGATTGTGAGCGCCGCAAAGACCGCAATGAGCAAGTACGTCAACCAGCGTTGTACTCGATGGATCGTGTCATGGCCAAAAATGGCGATGATGGCCTGAACCGCGACGATAGCGACGTACCACGGGCAGGTCGGACCGCCGCCGATGACCCCTTGGAATCCCTGCGTCGCCATGGGCGCATCAAAAACATTGAATCCGATGTAGACAAAGAGTGCCGCCATCAGAGGAATGATGACCCCCCGCGTGCCGAATTGGGCTCGCGACTGGATCATTTGCGGAATGCCCATGCGAGGTCCCTGATTCGCGTGAAAGGCCATGAAGAAGGTTCCAATCGCGGAGCCGAGCACGGTGGCCATGGTCGTCCACCCGAAGCCCAGTCCGCTTAAGGGTCCGGTGAATCCCACCGCCATCGTGAACAACACGAAGTCGCTCGTGAACCAAAAGGGGCCCTGATGCCAAACTTTCCCATGGCGCTCGTTCCACGGGATGTAATCGATGGCACGGCTCTCGATACGTGCTCGGCTTTTGCCGGATGCGATATTGTCTCTCAGATCCAAATCGTGATTACTCCGGTCACTTGCACCGTGACGTGAAAATCGTTGACGGAAGTGGTAGAGCGTTGCGCCGCTCGAAAGGTTATTGCGCTGTACAACTAACTGATTGTGTCCGCTGCGTTGAGCGTGGATCTATGGTCGATGGCGACGCGCACCGTTCGCTGCCAGATGTCGGTACGGGCCAGGAGCGGCAGGATCTTGCTTCTCAAGCCGAGGAGTGAACGGGGCCAGCGAGTCCCGATTACCCCGTATAGATATGAAACCCGCTGCGTCGCGTCGACATAAGGCCTTTCGCTCGTTTCCCAGAGCTTCAGCGCCGATGGAACGTCCTTGTTCATTGCCAACGTTCGTGCGAGCACGATTGCATTGACGATTGCGACTGCCGCGCCTTGACCGATATTGGGTGCCATGCCATGCGCCGCATCGCCAACGATTCCGACGCGGCCCCTTGACCATGATAGGCACGTTACATTGAAGAACGGTCGCCAATACTCTTCCGGGTGACGCGGCAGGCGATCGAGGTATATTCCATACTGGGGATGAGACTGGAACCAGGTTTCGCGATTGAATGGTTGTTGCACTCGGCCCTGATAGTCGCTCTCCGGGCAGCACAAAAAAATGTAGTGATAGTCCTTGCTCGCAGGTGCAATGCCGAGCCGGCGGCCATGATTCCACATCTCGACACGACGCTCATTGACACTGTCTTCCGGTTTCCGGTCCACAAGATGCCGCCCGCATCCGTCTCGCAAGGTGGTGATGCTCTTGCCAAGCCCCAGCGAATCACGGACGCGCGAGAAGACTCCATCTGCGCCAATACACAAATCTGCCCGTGGCCCCCACCCGCTCTCAAACTCCAAACGCCCCTCGGGATCGGCTCCTAAGACCAATGAGTCAGTAACGATCTCAGCTCCGCTCTCAACAGCCTTCTCCGCGAGAATGCGATGCAGCTCCGTGCGCAGCATAACGATCAATTCTGGCAACGGATCCGCCGCACGCGCCAATTTGACCTCGTGGTGATTGTGATCGAGCAATAGCCGGGATTTCGTCGATGCCACGCCCGACGACGCAACCTTCTCATACACTTTGATCTCGCGTAGGGCATCGAGAGCATTGCGCCATAAGTAGATGCCGGCGCCGATCTCCCGAAGGTCCTTGCTCTTCTCGTGCACCCGCACGCGCCAACCCCGTTGTGCCAAGGCCGCCGCCATGGCGAGTCCTGCAAGGCCTGCCCCGGCGATCTCAGCAAATGGCCGTTCGGTCATCCCAATACCTTCGTTTGCGGCCGGCGGTGCAGCCGATCTTTGAAGGCACTGATCATAACGCACGTCGCGTAGGACATTCACCGATCCGGTGAATGTCGCTTGCTCCATCCGCCGATTGGCGTCTAAGGCATGCCGTCGGCATGCGCACGGAGGCGAGCGCGTTGCGTGGACGGACACCTCACTTTCAGTCGCTAGACTATCGGCCTCGGCGGCGAGCGCCGCCAAGAAATGTTTGGCGAAGGGTTGCGCTATTGCTTCAATCGCGAGAAGCGTTGACCGGCATAGGCGGGCAAGGGTGCTGCCCTAGGCCGTCGTCGGGGAACGGCCGATCGGATATCTCATCATTCGCGACAAATTTGCTGATCGCCGGTCGTCGGCGGGAGCGCGATGATCGTGGGATGGACGATGCGGAGATCGAGCGGATCCTGAGAGCCAGTCGGACGCCGCTGGGTTTCTCCGCGTCGGGAGTTGCCACCAGAATGCGTCGCGGAGTTGGTGAAGGTCGGTCGGCGGCGGCGGGCGAACGGCGCTCCAGGGGAAGGCCGGCCGGTCTGGGGGAAGGGGGAAGGGTGACCCGGGTCCAGGACCTGGGCTGGATTCCTGAGGCTGAAGCGCGGCGGCTTCGGAAAGCCATTCGAACCTCGTTTTGCAATTCACCCCATAAGAAGAAGTATTGGACGGCGCTGCTCGATATGTACGCGGGGCCGGATGCCGGGAAGGGGCCGCGTCGACATTCCGGCATCAGGCAGTGAACCTTCTCGGCGGTGGTGATTTTGAGAGTAGGCGGACGCGCCTTTGGCGCTCGGCGGCGGTGCCGCCGGGAGAGTTTTGACGAGGGGGATATGATCAACCTTCGACTGCAGGTTTGGGGCGATCACTGCCGTCCGCGACTTCGTCGTGCCAGCGCCCTTTCTCATCCTCGTAGGATACGGGCGTGGCGTGGCCCGGCGCGGCCTGCTCGCTGGCGGCTAATTTTGCGGCCTTGCGAGCCGCTTCACGCGTTGGAAACTTTTCCGAGTCGGTGCCGTTCACCTCGTATGCCCAGCCGCCGTCCTGCTTCACAACCTTGTAGGTAATCTTATTCATCTGATCGATCCTCAAACGCATGGACTCAAAAGGAAGGGGCAAGGATACCACCTCGAGGCACAGATCGTGTTCGCGGAAATTGGGGAGACCCACACATCCGCTGTTGAGTCGATATCAATCGTCGCCACTTGGCGGCTCGGCGGCGGATCCGCCACGATGGTTGGCGAGTGAACGGCGTTATAGCTTTGCGGTGAAAGCTGATGCGGCGGACTCTCCGGGCGGGCGGCTCGATTGCCACTGTTACATGCTGTCGAGCTGCCCCTCGGCGAATAGATCTTGGAGGTTCATGAGCGCCAGCGCCTGTTGGTAACGTATCTCGATCAGTTCCAATTCGAAGATCTGCTGAGGTCGCAGGTCCAGGGCCACTTTTGCCACTACAAACCTGGCGGGGAAGATGGCTGAATCTGTGGATGACGGTAGTGCTTGCATAGAGGATTTGGTGGGCATCCGCAGGCTCGAACAAGGGACCACGGGGGTGTGCGGACTGAGTAGCGCTTTCCGATCTTCGAAAGCCGCGGTGCCCGACGCGGAGACTAGCTCGCGGGCATGGACCTGACCAATAACTATTGCTTCTACTCGAGTGCGACTTCTGACATGTCGGCCTGTCGAGGCTCGAGCAACTTATCCGACAGTGGGAAGCATCAGCGTGCGTTGAAGGCAGACGCGCCTTCGGCGCTCGGCGGCGGTGCCGGCAAGAGGGTAGGCGCGGGGCGCCTGGCGAGGTTGGGCGAGCCGTTGCCAGGTGATTGAGCTATAGCTTTGCGGTGAAGCCGATGCCGCGGCGTTTGGGCGGCTGAGGGTTAGTGAGCTCGCGGATCGCGGAGAGGATAGCGGTGATCGCTTGATCATGGTGGCGGTACTTGCGCTCGAGCTCGTCGAGCTTGCGGGCGAGCGCGGTGTTCGAGGCCAGGAGTTCGCGCAGTCGCACGAAGGCACGAACGACATAGATGCCCATTTCGGCGGCCCGCGGACTATTGAGTACGTTGGCTGCCTGAATGGCCCCGTGCTCGGTGAAGGCGTAAGGCGGGAATTTTCGATGCTGACCACGACCGGCCTTTAAGGTCGCAGATAGCGACCTTAAAGAATCCGCCTCGTTGGCAGTGAGTTGGAACATGAAATCAGGCGGGAATCGTTCGGAATTGCGCTTGACTTGTTCATTGAGACGCTTAGTGGTTACTCCGTAAAGACCAGCGAGCTCGGAGTCCAGAAGCACGCGATGGCCCCTCAGAATGAGGATCGCGTGAGCGATCTGTTGGATCGGACTGGCAATTGTGTGCTTCGGTATGGACATCGGAGTCGGAAGGTTAGCACCCCATGGCCCCGTGACAAAATAGGTGCGATGACCTTTAAGGTCGCAATTTGCGACCTTAAACAAACGCTGCTACCCGAAGAATGAGCAACTCGCCAGCGACCTGGTTTGATACTGCAAATTGTAATATCCAACGCCGCGGCACAGGGGGTCGCCTCTGGGAACCGGTCACAATTTGGGGATGGGTAAAGCTTATCTGTTGATTTGATGTCCGTTGCAAGTGACTCTTGGCCGGAGTCGTATGAGTGCCGTTGCCCAGAGCAATACGGAGTCCGGGTTTGAGCCAGCGCGACTGCTGCGGAACATTTCCCGGATCAGACGACACATGGATTCCACGGTGTTGTTGGTGTGTGGCAGCCCTAGGCTCGGGTTCGTCAGGTACGAGCGATAGTAGGGCACAGTCTTGAGGAACTCTCGGACGGTCGTTTGGGTACGCTCAGTACCACAGTTGCCTTGTGAGATGCGGTGCAGTCGTTCGAGCGAATGGCGCAGCTGATTGCCATCCGATAGCTCCAGAGCCCTGTGAATGAGCAGGTGGATTTCTTCACGGATCGCGCCTCCGCGGAGCCCGTAACGAACACCGTCGCGCTGTGCCTGCAGCTTCAGCAGTAAGTGAAAGTGGCACAGTTGCAGTACCCATCGGTGCTGGCGCGCGATTTTCTGCATACCTGGGAGATTGTCGACCACTAAAGCCCGTATGCGATTGGCTGTGCTCGGTGAAATAGCCTGGACCGCCTGCTGCCAGCGCGATGCACCTTCTTTACCCGGAAGCAATAACGGATCCAGGAACGTGGCGTAATTGCCGCGACAGGGCTTGAGCGCTGTGAGGTACAGCACCCACGGGATGCCATCGAACTCGAACCACAGCCCGTCGGCCAGTAGCACCAATGGGCCACGCGCTATCTGCTGCGGACTAGGCCGAGCGACATAGCGGCGCAGTGCCTGGCGAAAGCGATACCGGTAAGCGGGTAACGCTACGCCCGGGCGCTTTGTATGGAGCTGGCCGACGGAGAACCCCTCAACCAGCACTCGCTTAAGAACCAACGCCGCGGTTCGATGGGATGGGCGACCGCGCTTCCGTGGCCGAATCGTCCATGTGCGGTGGCATTGCACACACTGCCGGCGCCGTGGACCAAAACGCCGAACCGGAGCGCCACAACAAGGGGATTTCGCATGCTTTGAGTTCATGCATGCGAACTACTCCAAAAACCGAGCGCTTATCCGGCTGAAAACCAGTCTTTTTCGCCACCGGCATCAACAGAATTTCTTTACCCGTCCCCAATTTTGTGACCGGTTGAGATCGCAATGCGCGATCTCAAGATTGGAGAGCTGCGGCCGTGAAAAAAGGGGACCCGCGAGGGTCCCCATGCCGTCGTAAGCTGCCTACTTGGAGCGGTCGTCGTTGCCATCGGGTGGGAGGACAACGAGCCTTCCGTCCAGAGGAATGGCGCTCAGCTCGATGCTGAAGCCTAGGCCTTCCTTGTGGGGGAAGGCGGCGCCGATTTTGGTCCAGCGCTTGCCGGCCTTGCCGTTGCTCTCGTATTCCTCGACGGTGAAGACGTTGAGGTGCGTGGCAGCCGGAGCCGAACCTGGGAGGGAATGTTGGACTGTGCGGAGGTGCGGGTGGACTGCTGATTGCGGGCGTTCATCTTCCATGCTCCTTGATGTGTGGCACTCTATATCGATTGGAATCCCGAGCGGAAACTCAAGAACGTACAAGCGGCGTGCGCGGATGGGGCGCGGAATAAATGGCGGGTTGATGCAGATTTGCGCGGCCGATGATGGTTTGACCGAGCTTGGCATCGCCGGTGATGAGGAATGGGCAAACACTCTTATATAAGGAGTGGATGGTGCGGGCGCAATCAAATTGAGGAGCGGGACGCCGCTTCCGCGCGCCGCGCGCCCTGGCCGTGCACGCGGCTCGGTGCTAGCGCACCAAGAGAGTGGTTCGGGTTATGTGCAATCATCGTGGGGAGTTTCGCGCAGCATCGACATCGTCACTGCGCCCGCTAAAACGCAATTCTTTGTTCCGGTGCGAGTGCCGAATACAGCTGGATATTGCCGGGAACTTGGATACATGCTCCCATATTGCTATGAGCTCGATGGATACGTCGGCAAGACCTTCGTTTGTCCTGATGCCGGGTGCCGGCGGGATGGCCTGGTACTGGCATCGGGTCGTACCGCTGCTTGATCAGGCGCGGCGTGAAGCCATCCCAGTGGATCTTTCTGGTGACGACGGCCACGCAGCTCTTAACGACTACAGCGATTCTGTTGTTCGGGCGATCGGACAGCGGTCGAACGTGATCCTCGTTGCGCAGTCGCTAGGGGGGTTCACGACTCCGCTGGTGTGTGAGCGCGCGTCTGTTGGGATGCTCGTCTTCGTTA
>Ga0207048_10197_pt1 | contig 17878 bp, 17 predicted proteins | sample Alteio_BWMinCont_65_FD_153301 | JGI IMG/M metagenome (GOLD analysis project Ga0207048, IMG submission 153301) | Enriched cells from forest soil in Barre Woods Harvard Forest LTER site, Petersham, Massachusetts, United States -... | ecosystem: Environmental > Terrestrial > Soil > Temperate forest >...
GCAATGTGCCGGGGAGCAGGTTCATCAGCCGATGCGGTCCGAACCAGTGCGCCAAATCGCTAAGCAGAAAATAAGAAGGCGTAAGAGCGAGATTAAGCACGGCAAAGAGCAGCACGGAACGTCGCAGGCTGCGCACTTCATCGGGCGGAATAGGCAGATAGCGTGTTCGGAGCAGACCTACGAGCACTCCAGCCAGCCCCATCACTGCACCAGAAGCGCCAATAGAGGCTATTTGCGGATGCACTGCGGCACTCAGGATGCCGCCCCCGAAGCCTGTGAACAGATAGATCGCAAACATTCCCCAGGCACCAAGCAGTGGTTCGCCAATAAGGCCAAGGTTCCAGAGGCACCACATATTGGTGGCGATGTGGAGCGGCCCCAGATGCATGAACATTGAGGAAACGATGCGACCCCATTGGCCGTTATGGACCACCTCCCAGTTGGCACAAAGGCCAAGCAAGGTGCCGTCTTCAGAGGGCGTGAGGTAGGCAGACAGGGTTCCCAGCGCGTTATGGTGCCAGCTACCTGCCGGAAGCGGCGCATGGCCATCAAAGGCAAGCATCAGCACATAGACCAGAACGTTAATCGCCATCAGTGTGCAGGTAGCGCGGCTGTACGAAAATCGGCTTGGCTCGCGCCGCGTTGGGGGCGGAAGCGGTTCGGAATGCGGAATGACTTCGGTGGATTCCATCTCTCTTTGAAGGTATCTTGCGACTCCCGATTGAGCAAATTGAGCAGTCTGATGCGTTGCGTGCCCACTTACGGAGGCTGAGGAAAAAAGGACAGAAATTATTGGCGATACAATTTCCTTTGGTGGTGAATAACTCGCCCCATCCTGAGGAGACACGTGTCCCATACGAGTGAAACAACCGGGTTAAAGAAGGTCCAGCGCGCGATCCTGAGCGTGACCGACAAGAGTGGTCTGGTGGAGTTTGCCCAGACACTGGCAGGACTGGGCGTGGAACTGGTTTCCACCGGAGGAACAGCGAAGGCCCTTCGCGAGGCAGGGCTGGAGGTACGGGACATCAGCGATCTGACCGGCTTCCCGGAGATGCTGGATGGTCGCGTGAAGACGCTGCATCCTAAAGTGCATGGCGGCATTCTCTCCATCCGCTCGAACGTTGAGCATCAAGCAGCCGTTGCTGCGCATGGCATTGAGCCGGTGGATATGGTCGTCGTAAATTTGTACGCCTTTGAGAAGACGGCCTCAAAGCCTGGAGTTGAGTTCGGCGAGATTATCGAGAACATCGACATTGGCGGCCCTTCAATGGTCCGCTCCGCCGCCAAAAACTTTGAAGACGTGGCGATTGTGACGAGTGCTTCAGACTATGCGGAACTGGCTGAAGAGTTGACGGCGAATGTAGGCGCATTGAGTCGCGCCACTCGCTGGAAGCTGGCGAAACAGGCCTTTGCGACGACTGCGGCTTACGATACGGCCATTGCAAATACGCTTGAGACGCTTGCCGAGACCGACTCACATGCGGCGGCGACCAGGCTTGACCCGCTTCCCTTTCCTGCTGCTCTGCGAATCAACTTTCCTCTGGCGGCGAGTCTGCGCTATGGCGAGAATCCGCATCAGCAGGCAGCGCTCTATTCAGACGGAAGCGGCACTGGAATTGCGGGCGCAAAGCAGCTACAAGGCAAAGAATTAAGCTACAACAACCTCGTTGATCTGGATGCATGTTGGGAGTTGGCGCAGGAGTTCGATGAGATTGCGGTTGCGATTATCAAGCACACCAATCCTTGCGGCGCTGCTACCGGTACGACAGTGCTTGAGGCTTATCAAAAGGCGCTGGCTGCTGATCCTGTTTCAGCCTTTGGCGGCGTGATTGGCATTAATCACGAGGTGGATGCAGCGGCGGCTGAGGAGATTGCAAAACTGTTTGTAGAGGCGATTGCTGCGCCCGGTTTTACTGCTGAAGCGAAGGAGCGATTCGCATCAAAAAAGAATCTGCGACTGGTTGAGGTAAAGCACGCAACCACCTTGCGCGTGGCCAAACAGGTGAGCGGCGGCTCGCTGTTGCAGGACGCCGATCGCGGACATGTAATGGTCGGCGAGTTGAAGTGCGTAACCAGGCGCGAGCCTACCGCGGAGGAATTACGCAGCCTGATCTTTGCGTGGCGCGTATCAAAGCACGTCAAATCGAACGCAATTGTTTATGCGCGAGATGGTCAGACAGTGGGCGTCGGTGCAGGGCAGATGAGCCGCGTGGATGCCGCGAGGTTTGGCGCGATGAAGGCTGCCCTGCCACTGGCTGGTTGCGTTGCTGCTTCGGATGCGTTCTTCCCGTTCCCGGATGGACTGGAGACCGTGGTTGCTGCTGGTGCTACCGCAGTGATTCAGCCGGGCGGCAGCGTTCGCGATGCCGAAGTCATTGAGGCGGCGGACAAGCTGGGCGTGGCGATGGTCTTTACAGGAATGCGGCACTTTCGGCACTAGATTGTTATTGAGATCCTGCTAAATCCCACATCTCAAAATCGGGTAGTGTCCTAATTTGGATTTTGGTCGCGGTGTGTCTAGTTTGCACTGTTCCCCACCGGGGAATAGTTGAAACGCCATCCCGTATCAGGTTTCCCATTCTCGCCAGCTACGAAGCTTCGCTGATCAGGTATATCCCTCAAAAAGAACCTGAACGCGCTGGTATGTGGACCTCCACCGGTTCGGTAGGCGAAGCAACCTTCTATCAGCAGGCTTCCCGTTTTATTTAATACAGCATCAATCATTTGCCGATTGCTAGGAGTATTCGAAATGTCGAGCGGAACAACAGATGTCGTGCTCTCTATTTGGGGATAGATAACATATCCATCGGTGGGCTTCGGTTGAGTTCCATCACAGGTAATGTTGCGGCCCATATCAATATCAGATTCGCCGTTCCCACTGTTGGAAGGGATATATACAATCTTTCTCGGAACTACATGCCATGTGACCCCGAGCGCAGGCTCTCTACCAGTGTTCGCAATACGTATTTGGTATTTCACGGGAAGTCCGTTTTCCAGAGGACTTCCGAGATGAATACTGACCGGAGCAAGCCACGCGCGGTTAGCAGCGAGAGCAGCAAGAGCGAGGTTGTGGGTATCGCCGCTACCCGTAACCACTTCGTATCCCTGGACGACGGTAGCAATGGCAATCACAACCGTCGCGGCGGCAATCCACTTGTCTGTCACCCTGATTTTTTCCATCTCTGGCCTTTCTGCTTGGCTGCTTTTCCCTTGGGGCTTTATGGGTACTACTGCTTCATGGTTTTGACTCCCTTCTACTTCAGAAGGGGGAAGGCCCATTGGCGCGGCGGTTTGTATCTTAGCCTTGGCGTATTGCTTTGGCTTCTTGTTCTTTTTCTTATTCATATACCCTTTGGCGGGTGGCACACATCTCATTTCCTCTCCTCAATATTATCTTGAGGTGGCCGCCCTTCCCGAGGGGGTGCTGGCTTTCTGCTCTGTGGTCGTTCTGACTTTTCCATTTCTTGCGATACTAGATTCATGCCCGCATTGCTCAGGAGATTTGAGGCCGCTGTCAGTTCTGTTCGCGAATTTATTCGCAGGATGGACTGGTTTCGCGGACTGCGCGCTGGCTTTGCTCTCTCCCTGCCACTGCTGCTGGGCGATGTAACCAACAACAGCCTAATGCTGGGATGGACCGCTCTCGGAGGATTTGAAGCGATTCTCTCCGACCCCGGCGGACCCTATCGCACGCGACTCAAAGGCCTGAGCCTGATTACGCTGGGCGGTGCAGCGGCAATCGCGCTGGGAACGCTGGCCGGAGGACACTGGGCGCTGGCCGTTGGCGTCACACTGGTTTTCTGCTTTGTCTGGAGCTATCTGGGCGTGCTGGGAACGCCCTTTACTTCGGCCAGCATTCTGGTGCAGGTGATCTACCTGTGTGGCCTGGGCTTTCCCGCTTCGTCTACCCATGAGGCCCTGCTTCGGGCGCTTTATTTGGTGGCTGGCGGGGTTTGGGCCATGGCGCTCAGCCTCTTCCTGTGGCCGGTTGACCCTTATCGTCCGGCGCGGTTTGCAGTAGGTGCCTGCTATGAGGAGCTTGGTGCCTTTCTGGTCTCGATTCAGGAGCTAAACCGGGAGCGGGAACAGAATCCTGACCAGTGGCATGGAGTTGAGCAGCGCCATCAGAATGCTTTGCGTCGATTGATAGAAACTGGCTGGCATTCGGCTGCGGGTGCAATGAGTGGCTCAGGGCTGGCTCAAACGCAGTCGGCGCGGGGCAACGCGGTGACTGTGCTGCTGGAGTCAGCGGATTTATTGCTGGCCCGGACCGTGGCCCTGGCGCAGTATCTTGAAATGACGAGTGGGCAGGACTCTTCGCCCTGCACAGTTCGCGGCAAAATTGCGCTGGTGGAGATGGCGCGGATTGAGACCTGGATTGCCACGCTGCTACGACGGCGACTCAGCAACATTGAAGAGACGGCACGCAGCCATCGGGCGCGGCTGAACCGTTTGCCGGGCGAGGTAGCGCAGTGCATGGCAGCCGACGATACCGCAGGCCAGTTTCTACTGCTTCAGCTAACAGATACAGCGCAGAATATTGAGACAGCGCTGGAGTGCGCGGTTGCCGTTCGCCTGGGACGGCAACCAGAAGAGGCTATTCTGCAAAAGCGCGCGGGGCGGGATTGGAATAGCCTGCGCCAGTTTGCACTTCGCCGGAGCAGGCTGCTGGAGCCGCTGGTCGCGAACTGGACCTGGAAATCTTTGATGCTGCGCCACTCCATGCGAGTGGCTCTGGTGTGTGCAGTGGATATTGCGCTGCTGCGATGGTGGCACATTGACCACGGCTACTGGCTGCCGCTTACGTCCCTGATTGTGTTGCAACCGCACGTAGGCGGCACCTTCCGGCGCGGGTTCCAGCGCGTAGCGGGGACCGTTGCTGGCGGCATATTTGCGGCCATGCTGGCAGTCTATCTGCACTCGCCAGTTCTGACGGCAGTCGTCCTTTTTCCACTGGCGTTGGTCACGGTTGGAACATTGCCGGTCAGCTACACAATCTTCAGCTTTTTTCTGACACCTACCTTCGTACTGGCCTTTCTGCCTTATAGCGGCGATTGGCAACTTGCTCTCATTCGCATCATGAACACCGTGCTGGGAGCAATGATTGCCATGATTGCGATGGCGACTTTCTTCCCTCAACTCGAACGGAATCGCGTGGCCATGGCTTTGACACGCTCTTTGGCAGCGAATCGGCATTACGCTGAAGAACTGGCCGCAAGCTGGCGCGAGACAACAGCAGACCGTCCAGAGACACCGATGCTGAAGCAGAATTTGGCGCAGGCCCGGCGGAGAACGGGGCTGGCGCACAACGACACAGAGGATTCCCTGGAGCGGGTCAGGACGGAAACCTTCCGCAGTAACTCGGAAGCAACCGAGGCGGCGATTGCTTTTGTCACCTATCTGCGGCGATTTGGATCAAGCATTACAGGGCTTGCATCCCTGGGAGGCGAAGAGGAATGGAAGCGTTCCCGCGCGGTTCAATTGCGACTGAAATGGGTGGAGCAGCAACTGGCGGATATGGAGAAAGCGCTGATTCATGACAATCCTGTCGGAAATGTCCCGGAGCGCGTCCTGGAAAAAGAGATTGAATCAGCAACATTGGAGATGGCCTACGGGGTAATCATCGATCCCATGCTGCAAAATGGAGAGAGACAATTGGCCCGGTTAGAACGCCAGGTTGCCGTTCTATCCCAACAATTATTGACCATGCAAAAAAACGGGTTGGTAGCCGGACTGAGCTAGAGCGTGTTTCATAAATGCCGTACATGGCATCTCCCAGAATGTAGATCACGTCTAATCTTTTGCATACGCTGAAGATATGAAGCTGACGTACCCTTAAAGGGTCTGGAGAAGCGAAAGGAACTGGCGGCGACGCGACGGGAACTCGAAGGTAACGCGCAGTCCAAAAAGTCGTGAATCCACGAAAAACACAATAACAAGGGGAATTTATGAGTACAGAACGCGAAATGGAAGAGTTACAGGAAGCGGCTGAGCATGGCCGCGAACGTTCGCAGCTGGCTCCGGTCAGCCTAACCATGTCGATTCTCGCAGTGCTGGTTGCGGTGGCCGCGCTGCTCAGCCATCGCGCCCATACGGAAGAGATTCTGCAGCAGGCTAAGGCCACGGACCAGTGGGGCTACTACCAGGCCAAGAACATCCGCCGCCACAACATTGAGCAGATGGACGAGCTTCTAAACGTGGTGCCGGTGAAAGACGCTGCCACCGCCGCCGCGCTAATGAAGAAGAACGAAGCGGCAATCGAGAAGGAGCGGACGGAACAGGAAAAAGTTCAGGAGGACGCAAAAGGACTCGAAGAGAAGGTCGAACTTTTCGAACACCGGGCCAATCGCTACGATCTGGGCGAGAACTTTCTGGAAGTCGGCCTGGTCATCTGCTCAATCACGCTCCTTACGAAAGTTCGTGCGTATTGGCTCGCAGGGGTTGCGTTCGGGATTGCGGGAATTGTTCTGACCGCGATGGGGGCGGTGCTTCACTAGGCTTTTTCGATTCGAGGCCTAACCAATTTATGAAACACGCTCTAGGGTAAAGCTTGTATACCGAAGAGATTTGGCCCGCCAGCAGCGTACAATCGTGGATATTGTGAGGATTCTGGCCTGATGTCTTCTAAGCTGATTAATCAAGTGTTTCTATCGTCTTCTACCCTTTTGCTTGCATTTTTTTCGACAGCTTGGAATCCACTGCTGGCGCAGAATACTCCGGCAGTAACGACCCACCCAGCAACGACGACCACAATGCAAAAGCCAGATCGCGCCTCCTCCTACTATCACCTGTGCCTCGCGCACGTATATGAGGACATGGCCTCAAGCTCTTCTCCTGCCCTTGACGCAACCCGCGCTATTGAGGAATATAAGCTGGCGCTGAATGCCGATCCGAATTCGAAGTTTCTCCAGGATGGGTTGCCTGCTTTTTATCTCCTCATGGGTCAGGTGAAAGAGGCACAGAAGGCCGCAGAAGAACGCATCAAGATTGATCCAAAGAATGTGGCAGCACACCAACTGATGGGACAGGTCTATCTGCGTTCCCTGAGCAATGGGGACACCGGAGAAGCCGCAGGAGCAACACTGCAATTAGCTATCAATGAATACAAACTGCTAACGACCCTTGATCCAAAGAGTAGCGAATATTATTTAGTGCTTGGGCAGTTGTACTCGCTCAACAAAGACAATGCGAAGGCTGAAGCTGAGTACAAAACCGCGTTGGAGGTTGACCCTAACTCCGAGGCGGTAGTGCTGAATCTGGCACGGCTCTATAGTGAGCAGGGCGATGTGGCAAAAACGGAAAAATTTCTCGAATCCATTCCGCCGGAAAAGCGAACGGCGCGGATTGAGTTTGCACTGGCAGCTACCTACGACGAGCTAAAGGACAACAAGAAGGCCGTCGAGGCCTATAAACGCTCCCTCGATATGGAGCCTGAAAATCTGGATGCAGAACGTGGACTGGCCCAGACGCAGTTAAATGAAGGCCAGTTAGAGGATTCCCTTAAGACCTTCCAGAATATTGCGCAAGGCGATCCACAGGACGCTCAAACACTTATCCACATTGCTGAAATTGAGCGGCGTCAAGGTAAGTATGAAGCAGCACTGGCTACTCTGAAGAAAGCAGAAACAATCGCTCCCGACTCGCTTGAAGTTGGCTTCAACAAGGGTCTGATTGAGGACGCGCTCGGCCACTTTGACGAAGCTACGAAAATCTTTGAGCAGATGGCGGAGAAAACCAGCCACGCGAATAATGCTTACACCGAAGCCGAAAAAAATAACCGCTCCATCTTTCTGGAACGCCTGGCCGAGGTTTACCACGAACAAAATCGCACCGATGAGGCCATTGCCACCTACCAGAAGATGATTGATCTGGGCGGAGATTATGCGAAGCATGGTTATGCAGGGCAATTAGATGTGTATCGCGACGCTCACAAGTATGACGATGCAACTCGTGCAGCCCGTGCTGCCTCAGATGCCTTCCCAAAAGACCGCGCGATCAAATTGATGTTGGCCAGCCAGCTAGCCGATACAGGCAAGCTGGACGAGGGTGTCAGCGTGGCCACTAGTCTGCTCGACAAGACGGGCGCTGACCGTGAAATCTATATGGCCCTGGCTCAAATTTATATTCGTAGCCGTCGCTTCAAAGAGGCTGCGGAATCACTGGATAAGGCCGAAGCGCTAAGCAAAAGCTCAGACGATCAGTTGAATATTCAGTTTGTTCGTGCCTCTCTGGCCGAACGCCAAAAGCACTACGATCAGGCAGAACAGATCTTCCGCCAGTTGCTGGAGAAAGACGAGAACAACGCGCTGGTACTCAACTACCTGGGTTACATGCTTGCGGACCACGGTATCAAGCTACAGGAAGCGCTCAAACTGATTCGCAAAGCCGTAGATCAGGACCCACAGAACGGCGCGTATCTTGATTCTCTGGGCTGGGCCTACTTCAAACTGGGGCAGTATGAGTTGGCCGAGGAGAACCTGCGTAAGGCCGTTGAACGCTCCTCGACTGATCCGACTCTGCACGACCATCTCGGCGAAGTCTACAACAAAACAGGACGCATTCGTCAGGCAGCCGCCCAATGGGAGCTTTCGGTTTCTCTCTACGATAAAACGCTTACTGTGGATTACGATCCGGGTGACAAGCAAAAAGTCCTGAAAAAACTGGAAGGGGCTCGCGTCAAGCTGGCAAAGCAGGACGCTAAAACCGGAACTGACAAGTAATACATATGTATCCGCTTAGTCATCCACTTATTTCGTTGGCTGCTGATGGCTCGGAGGACTCCCCTCTGGCAGCGCGACGCCATCAAGAGCCTCATCACCCTTATCGCCTGCCCTTTGACCGCGATCGCGGGCGCATCATCCACGCCAAGGCTTTTCGACGGCTTGCCGGCAAGACGCAGGTCTTTGCGCATCGCAGTTCCGACCACTTTCGCAGCAGGCTGACGCATACCCTGGAAGTGGCGCAGGTTGCACGCACCATTGCTTCAGCCCTGGGTTTGAATGAAGCGCTAACGGATGCTCTTGCGCTGGCGCATGATATTGGGCATCCGCCCTTTGGACATGCAGGAGAAAAAGCCCTGGACGAGGCAATGCGCCCCTATGGGCTGCACTTTGACCACAACCTGCACGCGCTTCGTATCGTCGAGTTCTTTGAATTGCGCTATGCAGCTTTCCGTGGCATCAACCTGACACTGGGCCTGCGCGAGGGCATCATCAAGCACTCCCACGACTACACGGTTGAGGAGCATCCAGAGCTGGCAGAGTACCTGCTGGACCAGAAGCCGCCGCTGGAGGCCCAGTTAATAGACCTGGTGGATGAGATTGCCTACCTGACGGCGGACCTTGATGACGGAATCGCTGCGGGCATCCTTCCCATTCCGCATATCGTGGCCAATACACGGCTCTTTGCTGAACTCTGGTATGGCAAACGCACGCTCTATCCAGATGCGCCGGAGCGTCTGGTAGCCAACGAGGCCCTGAAGGGAATGCTGAATACCCTGGCTGGGGATTTGATGTCTGGAACACTGACTGCCATCCGCGAGGCTGGCGTTGGATCACTCGAAGATGTGCGCAACTGCGGCGAGCGGCTGGTGCGATTGACGCCTGAGATGGAAGACCTTCGATATGAGACGAAAGCTTATCTCTACGAGCATCTGTATCAGTCGGATGAAATGAACGAGTCGAATGCCAAGGCCGCTGGCCTGGTGAGGGATTTATTTGCAGCTTATATGGATCATCCTGAATTGCTGCCGGAGGAGCATCTTTCGCTGGTGGAGACGGAAGGGCTGGCTCGGACTGTGGCCGACTATCTGGCTGGCATGACGGATGGATTTATACAACAGGCTTTTTCAAAATTAGCTTAGATGAAAGAATCCCACATCTAAAATCGAGATGTGGAATTCCCGCGTTGATGAAATAACAATCATCAAAAATTACTGGACTTTGCCTTGCGGACGCAGACGACGCAACTCCTGCGCGCAGGCAATTGCATTCAGCGCGGAGAACTTCAAATTGTCGAGTGCTGCCCATATCCATATTCCAGATACCTTGCCCGGCTCCTGCACGGATGCGCGCGCACTGCGAACACGGACGACAATATCAGCCTGACCCGAAGCGGTCAGGTTCGATGGCAGATCCAGATCGCCGAGAACTACATCGAAATGCTCATCCTCTAACGCTGCGTCTACCCTTTCCAGCGCGATGGGCGTGGCAAACTCGATGTAGATCGAAAAGGTGTAGCCGTGGAAGACCGGAGCCTGTATCAACTGAACTGCAAGCGGTGGCAACTCTGGACCTAGCAGCACGCGGCAATGATCGAGGATGCGCGTCTCAATCGCATCAAGGTTCACCTTCGACTCTTCTCCAAAGACAGGCAGCAAATTGAAGGCGACCTGAGCGTCGTAAATAGCGCGCGGAAGAGTTTGGAAACTGAGCAGGCTGACCGTCTGCTGATGCAGTTCATCCATTGCCGCGCGACCCTCTTCCGATGCTGGTTCTAGCACGGTCGCTGAGGCGGAGCGCAGGGGCGAGAGAGCATTTAGGCTTTTTAGCAGCAGCGATAACGCAACAGCAGCGGGATGCGCAGAGACCACGGCTGGCGTATCAAGATTAAGCGTGGCGCCTTCCCTCTCCTCGCGGACCCAGGGGGCAAGAATCAGTACGCCCGGCTCACTTTCGAGTGCGCCGGATAGATCGATGACACTTGCTCCAGCCTTCTGTGCTGTCTTCCAATGCTTGCGGGTGACGGCAGCATCGGAGGCAAAGAAGACAAAATCCATTCCGATAAAAGCAGCGGCTTCGATACGCTGAATGAAGGTGACCTCGTCGGCCACTGCCTCCAGTTGGCCCAGGGCCTCTTCATCATCGAGCAGTGTGAAGCTGGCCTCGGCAAAAACCGACTCGCCAAGAGCCTCGTTCAGTTCCTTGCCACGCAAGGACGCAGCACCTACAATTGCAATCTTCCAGTTTCCGTTCACAGGTCCACTCATTGCTTCGATTCTATCTTGTTAAGGGGTTGGATGCGTCTGACGAATGCCTGCGCCGCGCCCGCTGCCATGAGTAGGCCGCGCGAGCAAAGATGCCGGAGAACATGTAGATAAAGGCGATCATAAAAAGCGCCACCTCAGAATAGACAACAACCCCGTAAATGAATATCCCAAGCAAAGCAATAAGTTGAAAAGGTTGTCGACGATGGAAATTGATTTCCTTGCCAGACCAGAATCGCCATGTCGAGACCATCAAAAAACCAACCAGGCCAACCAGAACCATCCATATAACAGCGAGCCACCAATTAAAGATTGGTGATCCATTAAAAAAATGCACTACGGCGGCGACAAGCCCGGCAGCGGCGGGAATGGGCATTCCCACAAAGTACTTTCGATCCGGGCGCCCGGGATTCTTTGGCAAGGCGTTGGCGCTGATGTTGAAGCGCGCCAGACGGCTGGCCCCGCACAACAAAAAGAGAAAGCAGACAAAAGCTCCAGCTTCGACGATCTTATGACGCAGCAAATAGTCCATGGACTCTGGCAGCAACCGAAAGCCCCACGTATATGCGAGCAAACTGGGTGCAACGCCAAAGGTAATCACATCCGCCATGGAATCCAGTTCCTTGCCAAATTCACTGGTGGTATTGGTCATGCGCGCAATGCGTCCGTCGAGCGCGTCAAAGGGAATGGCAAAGCCAATGGCCAGAGCGGCGTAATCTAAATGGCGCGGATCGCTGGCGGTCGCCTTAAGCGTCTCAAGAATAGCGTAGAAGCCAGCAGCAATGTTACCCGACGTAAAGAGCGAGGGCAGAATGTACATGCCGCGACGCATGCGGCTCACACGCCTGGGTACGACAGTGTTCACTGCTGCGCTCCTGAGTCAAGAGCAGCAAGAACGCTGGATCCGCCGCTCACCTTATCCCCGACCTTCACATGTAATTTGGCTTCGACAGGAATGAGAACATTCACTCGCGAACCGAACTTGATAAGCCCTATGCGTTGACCGCGCGTAACCTTGTCTCCTAAGTGGTAACTAAAAACAATACGTCGCGCCAGCAATCCTGCAATCTGTTTAAAGGTAACCGTGATGCCTGGGCCAGAGACCGTTACTATATTCTGCTCATTCTTTTCCGCCGACTCTGCGCTGATGGCGTTGCCGAAGGAACCCTGACGATATTCGAGTCCAGAAATGCTACCGGCAATCGGCGACCGATTCACGTGAACATTGAAGACATTGAGGAAAATGCTGATGCGCGTATGAGGTCCTGCGGGAGTTTCAACGCGCACGGTCTCAGTAACCAGACCATCCGCAGGAGAGACGATGAGGCCTGGCCCGTCTGGAATTGCACGCTCAGGGTCGCGGAAGAACCAGAGAAAAAAAGCGGCAAGAAGAACTGGAACCAGCGTCAGCCAAAGGCTTGTGGTCAGCAGATAGCAAGTAACTGCAACTGTCAAAAATCCTACACCGTAGAAGTACCCGTCTCTAACCATTTGTTATTGGATTATATAGAGGTGAATCGTTTGCTGCGAGGCCGATTCTTTATCCCGCATAGGCACAACAATTCCGTAGCAGTCTAAACAGGCTGCCTACGAGTCAATCCCCAGCCCTGGTTCTGTTAATCAGAGCTCGGGTTCTCCTGACTTTTGCGACGTTAAGCTGCCGCTTGTTGATGTCGGTGACGCAGGCTTTCAATCAGGTCTTTTGTGTATAGCTTGAGTTTTTTGAGTCGGAGTTCTTCCATCTGATGGTCGCCGTTTGGGAAGGGTGCGGAGACGAGTTCTGCTAGAAGTTGTTCATAATGCCTGTGTTCTCTTTCAAGTCTGTCGAGTTCTGCCCGTATCGTGCTTTGCGGAACTTCTTGATCCATGGCAATACCTCCGTGTACCTGATTGAATGCCAACTTACTCCCCTCGAAGATGCAAATCAAGAGCTTTAGCATCAAAATTTCCACCCAGGTAACAATCGAATAGCGTGGGATCAATCCCATCCAAATAAGGGTAGCAAATTGTTAGAGATAGGCTTAGGAATTAACTTCAAGCTTCATGAGGAGTGCGTCTTCAACTGGATCCGAATAGTAGATGGGCCGAGAGCCTGCGATACGAAATCCCATCGCGAGGTAGAGTGCGTTGGCGGCCAGGTTGGATGGGCGCACTTCCAGGTGCAGCTTCCTGACTCCCATCTGGCGAAGCTTTTCAACAAGTTTAAAAAGTAACCTCTGAGCAATTCCCTGCCGCTGATGGATGGGTGAGACGACGATACTTTCAAGTTCTGCCTCATCCGCAACAGGCCGCGCAATAACGAAGCCCACCAGGGCACCCTCTGGATTTTTCGCTGCGAGCATAATGCGCGAAGGAGCCTCCGGAGCAAAGAGCACTACAAATTCGTGCTTGTGCCACGGAGGAGCAGTGGGTTGGCCAACTGAGATTGAAGCCATCTCTGGAATATCCGTCAACGAAAGTTCGCGAATGCTAATCATGGTCGGGACGCAGAAAATATTTCCGCATCTGAGCGGCGAAGATAGTTGGCGTCAAGCGTGGCCACATCAGCGAATTGCTGACTCTCGAACAAATCAACAGCGAGCGGGAGTGCATCGGCTGCGGTTGGAGGCTGGACTTCAACAAGAATAATTGCGGAATCTTCCAGACCACTGATAGTAGCTTCTTCACAAACGGCAATAGCTTGCTGCTGGGTCGTCAGACTAAGGATTGCCTCCTGGGTAGTAAGCCTTTCCTGTGGTGCGGAATCATATTGTCCGTAGTAGATTTCGTTGCGATGAGCATCCAGGGCCGCTGCTGTAGTTCCTGCCTTGTGTGCAAGAACGCGAAGCCGTGAGATTGCGAGCAGTGGCTTACTTGCTGCCTCTGCAAAAGCTTTAGCGCCTGCCACTCCAATGCGGATTCCTGTGAAGCTGCCTGGGCCGTTGACGATAGCAATGGCGGACATATCTGAGATGGAAAGTTCTTGCCCGGCAAACAGGACCGCAATTTTTGTAATCAGATCAGCAGAGCAGGTTTTTCCTGGAAGATTCTCCTGGCTGAGAATCTTCTGGCTATTACCTGCGACGCGAGCGAGAGCGATGCTGCCAACAGGTCCACAAGTATCAATCAATAAGAGGTTCATTGAGGGTCTCCGAAGTTGCGTGTCCAACAATTTCAATAAGCACGCCGCCAGTGCTGGACGGATGAACGAAAAAGTATGTATGACCGCCTGCTCCAATTTGCAGATGCTCATTGACGAGGCGGGTTTCGGAGTCTTTGAGTTTCTGGAATGCTACCTCAATCTGAGGTACGCGTAAGGCAATGTGATGAAGCCCCTCTCCGCGCTTGGCCAGGAATCGCGTGACTGTTGAATCTCCCGCTCCAGGCTCAATGAGTTCAATGCGTGTTTCCCCAAGTGGAAGCATCACTGCACGAACCTGCTCATGCTCAATCGTTTCAATGTGCGTGGAATCAATGCCTGACAAATTGTAGACACTGCTCACGGCTTCAATGCTGTGAACAGCAATCCCTATATGATCAAGTGCGATCTTATTGGAAAGGATCTTTGCAAGTGCAACCAGTTGTGGAGTGCTCTCAAACAACGAAATACCACGCCCATCCCCACTTCGCAGAACTGCGATCAACTCAGCCAATTTTGGATTGGGTTGTATGCTGATTGCCTTTGTCATACTCCTGAGGATGATACCGCGTTTCTGGCTGCTTTAGCAGTTCGCGCAGCAAGCATCGTGCTCTCCCACCCTTTGCGCACACAACGCGTGAAGGATGGGGCATTCTGGCTTGCTAAACCTGCTTGAGATTAAATTGCGGCTAAAGCCTGTTCGATATCAGCGATCAAGTCGTTCTTGTCTTCTATGCCGATGGAGAAGCGCACCAGACCATCCGTAATACCAAGCTTCAAGCGAATCTCCGGCGGCACACTGAAGTGCGTGGTGGAAGCAGAATGCGAGACCAGCGTCTCCACGCCTCCGAGTGATTCGGCAACCGTGCAGAGCTTGAGCGCCTTCATCAGCTTCGCTGCGTTCTCTTGTGAGCCGGTTTCAATCGCCATCATGGAACCGAAGCCGCGCTGCTGCTGCTTTGCCAACTCATGTTGCGGATGCGAACTGAGGCCGGGGTAGAAAACCTTCTGCACCTTGGGATGCATGGCCAGAAACTCTGAGACGGCATGGCCGTTCTCTTCGTGCTGACGCATGCGTACGCCCAGCGTTTTAACGCCACGTAAAACGAGAAAGCATTCGAAAGGAGAAAGAATTCCGCCTGTGCATTTTTGCACGTAATGGAAGCGCTCCCTGTGCTCTGGCTTGGTGCCGACAAGCACACCGCCCAGACCATCCGAATGACCATTGAGAAACTTAGTCGTCGAGTGCATAACAATGTCTGCGCCAAACTCAATCGGGCTCTGGAAATAGGGCGAGAGAAAAGTATTGTCCACACTCACCTCGACCCCTTTGCTATGACAGAGATCTGTGATCGCTTGCAAATCCGTGAGGTGCATCAGCGGGTTGGTCGGCGTCTCAACGTGGACTAGCTTGGTGGTGGGTTTGAGCGCGCGATCAACTGCGACCAGGTCACTGGTGTCAACGTATTCAATCTCAATACCGTAGCCGACCGTGATGTTGCTGAAGAGTCGCTGCGTGCCACCGTAAACATTGTTGGAACAGATTACGTGGTCGCCGGTCTTAAGCATGGTTACAAGCGCGGCAATAGCCGCCATTCCGCTGGCAAACACATGGCCCGATGTACCGCCCTCCAACGCGCAGAGGCTCTCTTCCAGATGGTCGCGGGTCGGATTTCCGGCACGGGAGTAGTCCCATCCGCCACGGGTCTGACCAATGCCATCAAGCTCAAAGGTAGAGGTGAGATAGAGCGGCACATTAACGGCGCCAGTTTGCGGATCAGGGGTCTGACCGGCGTGGATGGCGAGTGTATCAAAAGCTGGCTTACGGATGGTCATAAGTAATCCTTTTCAGTTGGGAGCATCGTTCTCCCACATCTAAAAAGCAAGATGTGGGGCACCCCTATTTGTAAATATGCGGGTTAGATACCGCCTTCAAAGATTTTCTTTGAAAGATAGCGCTCAGCAGAATCAGGAATGAGAGTGGCGATTCGCTTACCAGGGCCGAGTCGCTTGGCCAGTTCGATGGCAGCCCACAGGTTTGCGCCGGAACTTGATCCGCCCAGAACACCTTCTTCTGCTGCGAGCCGCTTGACCATATCGAAAGCATCGTCATCGGTGACGCGCACAACCTCATCGCAGTATTGTGCGTGGAAGGTCTCTGGGATAAACGAGACACCAATTCCCTCTACGCGATGCTTACCAGACTTTCCCCCTTGCAGAATTGAGCCTTCCGTTTCGACAGCGATATTGTAGACAGCAGAATTCTTCTCCTTAAGGAAGCGGGCTAGCCCGCTGAAGGTGCCACCAGTACCGACTCCAGCCACAAAGCCATCCACGCGGCCTTCAAGCTGCTCCCAGATTTCATGCGCGGTAGTGTCGTGATGGTATTGGGGATTGGCCTGGTTCTGGAATTGCAGCGCTGCCCAGGAGCCAGGTGTTTCGGCCTGGGTTTCCTTTGCTCGACGGATGGCTCCTGCCATTCCTTCTGCTTCAGGGGTGCGAAAGACGGTGGCACCGAAGCCGCGCATCAGGATGCACTTCTCTTCGGCAAATCCCTCCGGCACAAACAAGATGACCTTATAGCCGCGATTGACGCCAATCAGCGCCAGCCCCACTCCGGTATTACCTGCTGTGGCTTCGATGATGGTAGCCCCAGGCGCGAGCAAACCCTTGCGCTCAGCATCCAGAATCATCCCGATTGCAGCACGGTCTTTGATGCTGCCGCCTGGGTTGAGAAATTCGAGCTTGACCCAGACCTCCGCCATCGGTGCCGGGGCAACCCGAGAGAGGCGGACCATCGGCGTCTGGCCGACAAGGTCCAAGATGGTTTGAGCGGTGCGGAGGCTTGTACTGCTTGTGATTTGTGGGTTCATTGGGCTGGTAAATCTAGTTTCAGTTTACTTCTTTTCCGCCGGAGCCTGCTGTGCACCAGTGTCGGAGGTGGAATTTTCGCTTCGCGGGAAGTAGCCCGAACGGGTGCGAACAATGAGCTTCCTGTAGCGCTTGCTCTTTACCTCGACCACCACCTTGCGATAGCCGCCCTCCGAATAGGGCTTAGTGGAATGGTAGCCAATAGTGTATTGGCTGCGAATGTCATGGGCGACCTCTGCCGTGATGGAGTCCACCTCATTAAGGGAACGCGGCTCATAGGGGATGCCGCCCGTTTCCTTCGAAAGCATCTCCAAAGCCTTGCGGGCATGACTAACTTCTTTTTTGGTCATCTCATCGCCGAAGAGCAGGCCAATGGTATAGACAACCGGCCCTTGAAGCTCTTGTACCTTGCGAATACATTGTTCAAGCGTGACCCGTGAGTCGTTATCTTCGCCATCCGTAACGACTACCAGCACCTGCTTGGCCCGCGCAGCATGTTTAGCCAGTTCATCGGCACTGGCAGCGACTGCGTCATAGAGCGCGGTGGTTCCATCGGAACGCAGATTGACGATTGCATCGCGCAGCTTGGCAGGATCGTTAGTAAAGCCCTGATCGAGATAGGCACGATCATTAAAGTTGACGACAAAGGCTTCATCGTCCGGATTCGAAGCCTTGATAAGGTCGAGCGCTGCCGAGGCCACCGATTGGCGCTTCCTGCTCATGGAGCCGGAGTTGTCCACCACCAGCCCAATGGAAACAGGCAGATCCTCCCGCTGAAAACTGCGGACCTTCTGCTGGACACCATCCTCCAGCACTCGAAATTCCTCCGGCTTGAGATCGAGGACGAGGTTGCCTTTACCATCAAGGAAGATCAAGGCTACGTTCTTCACCAAAGGGTTGAGGAG
>Ga0207048_10239_pt1 | contig 17871 bp, 20 predicted proteins | sample Alteio_BWMinCont_65_FD_153301 | JGI IMG/M metagenome (GOLD analysis project Ga0207048, IMG submission 153301) | Enriched cells from forest soil in Barre Woods Harvard Forest LTER site, Petersham, Massachusetts, United States -... | ecosystem: Environmental > Terrestrial > Soil > Temperate forest >...
GATGTTGTCCGCGCAAGATCCTTCGCGGACTTCGTCCGTTCAGGATGACGTCGATTTGGGAGGGTTGGTGGCGCTTCAGGATGACGCTGGGTTTAGGGGCGATTGGCTCTATTGACAGGGGCTTCGGATCACATATAGTCCTTATGCCGGAAATTCGGCTGGGCCATTCTTTTGTCCTTTCGAGGAGAAATCCATGAGAGTGTCGCGTTTGGTTGTGTTGGTCATGCTGTTATCGGTCGCCGCGTTTGCGGAGACGCCCTTGACGTTCACCTATACAACGATCAAAGTTACCGGGGCACAGAGCACCGCGATCTACGGCATCAATAACGCCGGGGTGATGGTTGGATCGTACGTCGACCGGAGCGGAGTGCGGCATGGGTTCACGCTCTCAGGAAAAAATGTGAAGAAGATCGACGATCCGAAGGGCTCGGACACATATTGTTTCGGGATCAACAAGGCGGGGGCGATCGTGGGCTATTATGCGACTTCCAGCCATGCGGCACAGGCGTTCTTGTATCAGAAGGGAAATTTCACGGACATCGGCCCGGCCCACGCGACCGGTTCACAGGCTCTCGGGATTAACGATCACGGAGACATCAACGGTAACTTCGGCGACTCAAGCGGCGTTTCGCACGGGTTTCTCTTGAAGGGCGGAGTTTATAAAACGCTGGATGTGCCCGGGGCCCAGGATACGCTGGGCGGAGGGATCAACAACGCAGGCTTGATGACCGAGGTGTGGCTGGATTCGAGCTTCAGTTCGGAATCGTCGCTCTATAACGGCAAGACCTACAAAACGATTAATGTGCCGGGAGAGCCGAACTCGGATGCCGCCGCGATCAATAATCTGGGCGACATTGTTTATTCGTGGGAAGGCACGGGCGACACTTATGGCGGCGCGTTGCGGCACGCCGGCAAGATCTACAAGTTTCACGTGCCCAAGGGCGATCGAACTTTCGGATACGGAATCAATGACCACAATGTCATCGTCGGGGCGTATACCGATGACAATGGGGTTCTGAGCGGTTTCTCTGCGACGTATTAGAGGATCAACAACGCGAGTGAGATGGCGTAGAGAGGTCGAACACTCGCCCGGCCGCGACCGTCTCATTTACTCGCCATGGGCTTAGGCTTCGCCGCGTCTGAGGTCACAAGAGATCCACCCTTGACAATCACTTTCGGGTCTAAAGACGCATTCGACCCATTGGCGCTATGTGTCACGGAATATTGGTAGCAGGCATTAGCTGGTAGATGTACCTTGCCACCCTGCGGCGCGTCCCCGTCGGTGCCACTAAACGAGGCTGCCGGGGGATGACCAAACGGATTCTGGGCAAAAGTGACGGTGAAATTCGAGCTTGGATCCGAAGTAAACCACTCTATCTTCGTGCCTGGGGTCACGCACACATCTCCATTGCCGATCGAATCCTGGGCTGTGACCGTGGCGACACTTCCTTCTTCTGAAATCCTTACGTAGCAAGCCACAGCGTGATGGCCTGACCGCCCGCATCTGTGGTGGCCGCAATCTGGGGTTGTGGGACAAGGCCCTGAACCCGCTACCGCTGAACTGACCAAGACTCCAAGAGTCAACAGAGTAGACCCCGCCTTTGCGCAAACCAAGCGACCAGGTTTCATAACGCTCCTTTAATTGTCTGGATTTATTGTCTGGATGAAGCTTGGGACGTTCCCTTTTGTTGCTGCAACCATTTCTGGTAGCGGGAATCGGAGCGTAATGCCTGAAGCTCCGGTTCATGCTCAACGTCTTCAACCGAATAGCCAGACTTTACAGCCAGGTCGATCGCTTCAAGGGCCCGATTACGGTTGCCGATGATCTCATAAACCAGGGCGGATGTAAACAAAACATCGCTGTCCTTCGGAGCCAACCTCACCGCCTTGCCGATAAACGTTTCTGCCTCTTTCTTTCGGCCAAGATGCGCGTCGTAGAGAGCGATTCCGCTCAGCACCTCGGTGCTGTTCGGATTGACGCTGAGCTCATCCATGGCAGCTTGCAAAGCTTTCTGGTAAGCCGCCGTCGCTTCGGAAGCCCGCGACGGAATCTGACGATAGCTGTCTCCTAAATTGCGCCACAAGATATCATTGTGCGGATCCAGTTCCGTAGCCCTCTTCATGGCATCCACCGCTTCCGGATAGCGGCTGAGAAACATGTACGCCGATCCCAGATTGCTCCAGGCGCTGGAGGTTTCTTTCAAAGCCAGTCCTTTTTTCAAGATATCGATGGCGTCGTCGTAGCGGGCCATCGCAATGTAATCGCCACCAAGCATGTGGTATCCCATGGAATTGTCCGGTTGCAGATCGATCATGGCCTGGAACTGCACTGCCGCCTTTGAGAATTCTCCGTGCTCATAGTAAAAAGCGCCCAAACCGCTGTATCCGAGCCAATATCCCGGTCGACGCTTCACTACCGATGTTAAGGCTTCTTCCGCCTCGGGCAGCTTGCCTTGATCCTCGTAAATTCCGCCGATGAGATATTCCGCATCGATGGCAGACGGATCTTCGTCGAGAGCCCGGCGATACTCTGATAGTGCTTTGTCGAGCTGTCCGGTCTGCTGATAAATTCGGCCCAGGGCGATATGAACCGGCACCAGTCGATCGTTTAGCTGAAGGGCGTGCTGGCCGTTCCATGCGGCTTTCTTAATCCATTGAGGATCCTTGGTGAGGTTGTATTTTTTGGCATACGCGCTGCCCAGGCCGGCATAGGCAAGGGCGTAATCAGGATCCTTGGATAGGGCGCTGGTAAACAAATCAATGGCACGGTCCAGGCTGTCCTTGTCGTAACGTTCGGAGTAACCCACTCCTTGTTCGTACAGCTCATACGCCCCCGGCAGGTTGGTTCCTCCTGAATTGACGGTGCGTGCGGCTTCTGGACTGATCTCCAAGTCCACCATGTCGGCAACAGATTGCCACACGTTCCCCTGCAGTCCATCGAGTGTGGACGAAGTTGCGTAAATGGTTCGGGACGCCAACTGCCGGTGATTCTTTGCGTCTACCAGGTTGGTCGTGAGAATCACTCCCGTTCCGGTGTGCTGGATGCTTCCGGTCACCGCCAGAGTGACGTTCAGTGTGCGATAGGCTTCGTCCAGACTTTTGATGTGCCTGGTGTCGGTCGCCGGAACCACCCAGAACGACTTCTGAAAACGCTCCAATTGCGACAACTTGCTGGTCAGGCTTTCGACCACACCGTCACTGAAAGCCTGATCTGCGGCGTCGTTGCCGATGGTTTGGAAAGGAAGCACGGCGAGGTGTTTCTGCGCTGGCAGCAGACGGAATGGGTTGGGAAGGATGCCCGCCCAGATCAGGCCCAACAAGGCGACCAGTAGAAGCACGATCCCCTTGAAGACGATCGCGTAACCCTTCACGGCAGAAACCAGAGGGTTTGAATCCAAGTATCTGGCCGAGCTGCTCCGGGACAAAGATTGCCAGACGTCTCCGACTTCATGGAAGCGTTCAGCCGGATCCGCCGCGATGCACTTGGTTATGACACTCTTCCATCGTGCGCCGATTCGTTGCGCTTTGCCGTTCTGAACATCTTTGAAAGGAGCATGACGAGAGGTTGGCAGATGGGCGGTTAGCATTTCAAAAATCGTTAAGCCGAGTGCATAGACATCGGTTTCCCGTCCGTACTGTCCACGAAACTGCTCGGGAGCCATGTACGAGGGAGTACCAACAACTTCAGCGAACGAGCGCGTAGAATTTTCCTCGGGTTGCACACTTCTTGCCAGGCCAAAATCGGTGACCTTTACCAGCTTCTGGCCTGTTTCCTCGACCAGCATTACGTTCGCAGGCTTGAAATCTCGATGAATAATTCCCAACTGGTGCGCGGCAGAGAGGGCTGAGACCATTTGGCCAATCAGGGGAAGAGCCTGATCACAGGTCATCGCTCCTTGCTGCTGGAGCTGTCCGGCCAAAGTCATGCCCGGCAGCAGTTCCATCGTAAGGAAAAGTATGTCCCCGTAAGCGGGATGGCTGTGATGGCCGATGTCGTAGACCCGGCAGACATTCCGATGGGTTACCTTCCTGGCTAGTTGAATTTCTCGTTTGAACCTGGTGAGCTGATGAGCAGACAGTACCAGGGAATGCGCAATTGTTTTGAGCGCAACTCTGGTTTTCAGCTCTCCATCTTCGACCTCATAGACTTCTCCCATCCCACCCTTGGCGATAAAGCGAATGACCTCGTAGCGCTGACCCACGACATCCCCTGCGGCAAAAATGGGCGGGGAGTGCGGTCGCTGAGACAAGATACGACCGCAGGGCTCGGTATCGAGCAAGGACGTCGTCTCTTCAGCGTTGTCGAGAAGCTCCTGCACCTCGATTCGCAGGGCGGAATCTCCCGCACAAGCTTCGGCGAGAAAATCCATCCGCCTCTCCACGGGAATTTCGAGGACGCGGTGGAAGATGGTTTTTGCCCGGCTCCGCCCCTCCGCCTTCATCATTTGAGGAACCTGACAGTGTTTTGTAAGCGCGATTATAGCCCCGGGGTTAACAAGAGGAAGCCATTGTACCTCGCATCGAGTTGGGGGTAGTAATTGCAGGTGTGCATGTTTCCCCGGAGCTTCGGATGGGCGGGGACGCCCATCCTGCACAAAATAACGTTGGAGTTAGCGGGCGGGTGGAATGCTGACGATCAGGCCTTTGGGGCCTACGGCTATGGCTTCGCCGGTGGGGCTGACACTTACGGCGTTCAGATTCAAGTCCCAAGTTTTCTGCCACGTCGTTTTTTGCTCCGGCGTTTTCGCGACGTCATCTTCGTAGGCGGATTGGGACGTTCCCACAACCAGGACGGCGCCGCTTTCGGAATGCGGCTTGGCAAAGGCTACGGCGGAAATATATCTTTGCGGCGAGATGGGGGACAGAGTCCAGGTGAGGCCGCCATCATTGGTAAAGGCCAGGTGGGGGCCGCTCTGCTCGGGATTCCGGTAGTCTCCACCAGCGATCACGCCATGGACCGGGTCGCGGAAGGCGACGGAGGTGATTCCCAGGGATTCATTGCCGTGGACGATGGGGGTCTCGACGACCGTCCATGTCTTGCCCGCGTCGGTCGAACGAAATACCCTCGCGACCTTGCCCCCGGTAGCGAACCAGACGTTGGTCTTGCCCTGGGCGGTAATGCAGGTTCCGCTGGAGGCGAATGCGCTTTCTCCTTCGATCGCCGGCGGAAGCGAGTCGGGCGGAATCGGTTTCCAGTTCTTGCCGCCGTCATTGGTTGCGATCAGTTCAAATCTAAGTTTGCCGGCATGGCCGGCGACGGGGTCGCCGAGCGCGATGCCGTGATCCGGGTCCCAGAAGGCCATGCAATCGAAAAATCCCTTGGGATCTCTGTAGGTAAATTGCAGGTTCCAGTTCTTGCCAGCGTCGGTGGTTTTGTAGATGCGCGCACGGTCACCCGGACCGGCGCTCAGCAGATAGGCGAGGTCGGCGCTAAAGGCTTCGACATCGCGAAAGTCCAGCGCTTCCGCGCCAGGGACCTGAGCGGGTTGCCACGAGACTCCGGCGTCCACAGTTCGAAGATAAGTTCCGTGACTGCCGCTGGCCCACCCGACCAGGTTGGAGATCATGCTGACACCGCGAAGATTGGCGATGGTGTTGGATTTTTGGACGGTGGGATTCTGCGCGACGAGGGGGGCGGCGAGGAAACAAGCGACCAGAAAACGCAGGCGCATGCGATTATTGTGCCAGAAGTTATGCGTTTGGTTGAATGATTTTGCATTTGAGTTCACATTCCGGAAAGAAGGAAGCCCATGGCGCGGGTTCTGCTGGAAATTTGTTGTGGATCGATTGATGACGCGGTTGCGGCGGAAAAGGGTGGGGCAGACCGGGTGGAGCTCTGTTCGGCGCTTTTTCTGGGCGGGTTGACGCCGTCGGTAGGGACGATTCAAGAGGCGAAGCGGCGGCTGAAGATTCCGATCATAGTCATGGTTCGTCCGCGAGGCGGAGGTTTCGCGTATTCCGAAGCGGAAATGGCGAGCATGGAACGCGACACGGAAGCGGCGGTTGAAAACTGTGCCGATGGGGTTGTAGTGGGCATTTTGCAATCCGACGGAAAGATCGATGTTGCGCGATGCCACCGCATTCGGCGGTTGATCGGGACACGTCAAGCCGTGTTTCATCGGGCCTTTGATGTGACTCCTGATCCGTTCGGGGCTCTGGAACAACTTGTGGATCTGGGATTCACGCGGGTTCTCACCAGCGGACAGAAAGATAGCGTGCCCGAGGGAGTGGAGCTGATCAAGAAATTGATCGAGCGGGCTAGCGATCGGATTGAGATTCTTCCCGGTGGGGGGATTCAGGATTGGAATCTGAAAGAGGTGGTCGAGCGGACTGGGTGCCAGCAGGTGCATATGACAGCGTGTGGAACAGTGTCCGACACATCGACGCAGGCGCGGCCGGGGATTACGTTCGGTGGAGCTTTGTACCCGTCGGAAGATCGTTATCAGATGACGGATGCGAAGCTGGTGCGGCAGCTATCGGAGACACTGAGGACTACTTCTCGTTGAACTCGACGAAGGCTCCGGTGCTCTCGTAGTACAAGCGGATGCTGCACTGCCTGGGCGCGATGTGAGCAAACGAAACCTGCAGTTGTTTGGGCGGCCCGCTGACTCCGCCGATTTCCATGGGAGCGCGCACCAGGTCTTGTTTCTCGTCGTAGGTTTTGGGAGTGGTGACGTTGCGGCTCACGATGAGAGTCCAATCTTTTTTATTCGGGATCACGTACATCGAATAGGCGCCCACGGCGAGCTCCTGATGATTCAGAATCAGCGGAACTTGTGAGAACAGGGTCATGGGAGAACCGGCGGGCAGCCACACTTTGCCGCTATGCGGCTGATCTTTCTCGCTCATGACGGAGCCGTTGTATTCCACGCTGATTTCCTTGCCGTCGGCGAAATCGCAGCTGGCGGTTCTGGTGGGATCGTTCGCGTCCTGATCCGCCTGCGCGGTGGCGAGGGTGGCCAGAAAAAACTGAGAGGTCAAGACGAGGCAGACGGCTAGGCGCATGAGGTATTCCCCCGGGCTCGACTTTTCAACGTCTGACAGCGAATGCGGGACCATTGTACTTCGGAAGAGCTGTAATTGCAGGTGGAATTCACGCCTTGGAGCATTGACTCCAGGCATCCCCGGCGCGAACGGGTAAGGTCCGAGTTGTGCCACGTCCTATTCGGGCTTGGTCTTCAGTGACGTTCTCTTATGTCGCGGGCATTGCTAACGTGATAAGCCAGCAGCAAGAAAGGCTGGCTCTGATCACATGGCAAAGAGTGAGAAATCGGCATTTCAGCTCAAGATTCTTTACGGTGAAGGCGACGCGGAAGTGCTTGCCTCCCAGGCAGTTCTTATCCAAAAGGCGGGCCACCAGATAGAGACTGCGGTGGGGCGCAAGGGGATCGATGAGGCGGTGCGCCGGGGGTCGTTCGACCTGGTGATTCTTGGCCCGAGTTTGACCAAGAACGATCGGCATCACCTGCCTTACGTGATCAAGAAGGCGCAGGCGGCGATCCGCGTTCTGGTTATGCACACGGATGGGGAGGGGCATCCGGCGGTGGACGCGAATCTCGATACTGGGAGGAGCATTGCAGATCTGGTGGCGAAAATTGCTTCAATGATGGCGAGTGGCGAGATCGCTTCGCATGGGCTGGCCAAGGGTGCGGCGGCCGGCAGGTAAACTACAGTTCTCGGTTGTCAGTTCTCGGTTGTCAGTTCTCGGTTGTTAGTTTTCTGGGAGGCGGCCTTCGGGCCGCCTTTCTTATTGGGCAAAGCATCTGGTTGAATACGAATCAAGATAGTAAAAGTGGATTCGACCCGGGCCGATTTGGCCGCGCCTTGAATTAATCCTTGCTCATCCTGTGCGTTTGTGGGAAGCGGAGCCTCGGGCTGCGCTGACGCGGTAGAATATTGGCGAATGTCACTTTGCGTGAACTGGTGGATATGAGCGCATCAAGCAATGGAAGCGAACAGAAAAAAATCTATGTGACCCTCACCGGGTTGCCTCTTTCATTTCATTTCGAGTGGCCTTTTCGCAGGTCTACTTCGGGGGCGGATTTTTCCTTCCTGCATGCCGACATCCGGCTGGAGAACTCGGCAGGGTTGCATGCGCCGGTAGCGGTGAATCTGTCGGCAACCGTGCGCGAGGTATTGCCGTCGCTCGAGCCGCGGGACGTAGAGAATCCGGTGATCAACGCGTTGCGCAAGGAAGTCGACCGCAGGCAGCTGGAATTTGTGAAGTCAGGCAAGCTCGTGCCCGTACAGTTTTCCAGCCGTCATTATGATTTCAAGCGGAGTAAATGGATGTTCGGCAAGGCGAGTGACGAGGATATCGAGTTGCTGCTACAGCGAAAAGCGTTCTGGCAAACCCGGTTGGTTGGCGGGATGGTGTGGATCGCGGACCCGGCCGAGGTGCTTTACGTTGAGACGTCCGCGGAGCATCTTCTGGATCTGGCCAGGAAATTGGAAATGCAAGGGCTGATCAAGCGGGAGGGAGACCAGGCTACGGCGACTCCTTTATTGATGGAGCAAGCGGCGAAGTTTGAGGTTGACATGCACGCGGCTCTGGAGGAGTTGGAGAAAAAGCATGCGTTCGAACGAGGGTAGGAAAACCTCCATCGATCAGCGAACACTTCTAAGGCGCCATACCTTCTTCCATCCATTTCTTGAACAGGGCAACTTGATCTTTGGGCCAAGGTTCGTCGCAGGGCATGCTTCCGTCGAGAACGCGGGCATAAATCTCATCCGCCTGAGCCTTGACGTCGGCGAATGATGAGAGGTCGAGGCCAAAATCCTTCATTGTGTCCACGTCGGGAGTGTCACGGAACAGTGGACGAATATCTTTGGCAAAGCTTAGAGCCATAAAACACCTTCGATCTGCTCTGTCATGAATGGAGCAAGCTTCGCGGAATTCTAATCGCTACTCGGCTTTCACGGCATCGATAGTTCGAAAAAGCTCTTCGCTGGGCTGCTTGACTTCCACAAACGGATGGCCATTGGGTTTGCTGCTGACCACGTAAATGGTCGGAGTGTGTTCGAGGTGAAGCGCTTTCCCCAATTCACGGTCGGCGTTGACCTCAGCCGCAAACTTGCCCTGAGGATCAACCACGAAGGGCAAATCCACCTTATGATCGACGGCAAACTTCTCCGCGAACTGGCGCAGGTTGGTGGGAAAGATTTCGGGCTGGTGCTCGAAGATGTAGTCGCGGAAGTCCAGCCCAAGCTGCCGGGAGCGGCTGTCAAAATAATGGGCGATCACCGCGGCTTCGAAAGACCAGTTATGCATGGGCAGCGGGAAGTCATGGCGAACCACAGGAATCTTGTAAGTCTTGCCTGCTTGCGCGACCAGAGGAGCCTCGCGCCGGCATTGCGGACATTGCAGATCCTCGAAGACCACGATGGCGATCTGCGCTCCTTTCGGTGGACGCAAGGCCGGGTTGACAGAGTCCTGCGCCAAAGCCAGGGAAGCAAACATTGCAACGACGAAAGCAAATCGAACCAGGGTTCTATTCATAGCAGAATCAGTACATCCCTCTTAATGTATCGCAGTTAATGTGCACCGGGTTAATGCGCACCCGCACTCCCGGTGCGCGAAATCACAATGGTTCCAAGGCTCAACAAAGTCAGCAAAGAAATCGCCGCCAGCGACGCCACGCAATAGACGCACCATACTCCCAGGATATGAGCTTCCACGTGTGCCAGGTAGAGCGAAAACGCCAGCCCGATGAAGGCCGCGGCCAGAAACAACCGATAAGCGCGCCTGAAAGCAAGCATGGCGAGAAGCACATAACCGGCCATCCCGATGGCAGCGACGGGAACTCCGGCAAGCACGGCGAAGGGACTGTGATTGACGATTCCACAGTCCCAGCGCTCGTTGATGCTGCATGGAGAGCTGTCGGTCCGGTAGTGTTCCCGGAGCGCAAGGCCAGATGCTATAAAGCCAAGAAGTGTCAATGAAACCAGGACGTACCGCATTAAGCCGGGATTCCCTCGCCGAGTTTGAAAACAATCATATTTTACCCTACGTTGGCTTACCGGCGGGGCTCGCAGTGGAACGGTTAGAAACTGGTTGTTCGGTATGCACTTAGGTGGTAGCGTGTCGAGCAAGCTGAGGAGGTAAGAAGCCTGAAGAACTGGCGCAGCATTCTCAAGGGTTTAGCTGTTGGAACAGTGACCGGGATATGTGTTGGACTTGGGGGCTTCTTCCTCGCCGAAACGCCCAAGGCTAGCGGAATGGGGCCGGTTATGTTCCTCTTAGTGCCGGTCTGTTCCGGATTCGCCATCGCGATGGTTACCCGACCGCCCAACACCGATTGGGCGGCGATGTTACTCGCGGCTTTTATTACGCTCTCGTTTCTCGTCGCGTTCAAGTTCGAAGGCCTCCTTTGCGCCGTTCTAGCCTTTCCCGTGCTAGCCGTCGGCCTCATTATTGGCGCTGGCTTGGGACATCTCTTCCGGCGCCATGTTGTCGAACGTCTTCGGCACCAGATCACTGGCGTGACCGTTATTTTCGCGCTAACACCCGCGATCATTCTTGCGAGTCACCGCGCAGAAATGCCTGCATTAAATAGGGCGCGTCAAGAGACAGTGTCCAACACCATTTTTCTCAAGGCGGCGCCGCAAGAGGTTTGGGCCGACATACAGTCGATTGACAGCATCAACGCCACGAAGCCTTTACTGATGCACTTCGGACTTCCCGTCCCTGTGCGCTGCAGCCTCGAGCGAAAAGGTGTGGGAGCGAAGCGGACCTGCTACTTCGAGAACGGGTTCATTGAAGAGACCATTACTGAATGGGCTCCTCCTTATTCTATGCAACTGACAATTGATCGAACGAATATGCCTGGACGTCACTGGCTCGGATTTGAGAACGCTGCTTACGAACTGCGTCAGGAAGGAAGCGGCACGAGGCTAACTCGAACTACGACGATCACGTCACATCTCTATCCGGTCTGGTATTGGCGCTACTTCGAGAGGCTGGGAGTGTCCAGCGAGCATGAATACCTTCTTCGCGATTTATCCAAACGACTGAATCGATAATCTGACGGGACCGCCTTAGAGGAGCCGCAGCTGGCGGCGTTCCAGTGCGAGCAGCTTTTCCTTGATGGGCAGGCCGCCGCCGTATCCGGTGAGCTTGCCATTGCTGCCGATCACGCGATGGCACGGAATCACGATAGGGATTGGGTTCGAGCCATTGGCTAGGCCCACGGCCCGCGATGCTTTCGGATTTCCGATTCTGCCAGCCAGTTCCCCGTAGGAAATGGTCTCGCCATAGGGAATATCGCAAAGGCGGCGCCAGACTCCCAACTGGAACGGTGTTCCTTCGGGCGCGAGTTGCAGATCGAAGCTTTCTAGTTCTCCCGCGAAGTAGACTTGGAGCTGGCGAATGGTTTCGCTAAGTGGAGCGCGATCTTCTTTCCAGGAAGCGTCCGGTTGGGCTGGGTGGCGTCCGTTCACGAAACGGATCTCGCGCAGGCCAGCTTCGTCAGCGGCGAGGAGCAAGGGGCCTAGCGGGCTTTCGATCTGGGTAAAGCATCGGGTCATTTCTTTGACTCCCGGACAGAATAGACCATCGGAGAGAGAACGGTTGGCCGTTTTCGGACCCCGACGTGGTTGCCGAGCTTTGTGATCACAGCGCCGCGGCATGTTCACGGCGTTTGGCTTGAATCTCGATGTAGACGTGCACTAGGGACACAGCTGCCGGGGTCACACCTGGAATGCGGGAGGCGTGGGCCAGGGTGCGCGGTCTTATCTTTAGCAGGGTCTCTTGCATTTCTTTAGACAAGCCGCTGACCGAGTGGTAATCGAACCACTCGGGAATGGCACGCTGCTCAGCCTTTTTCAGGCGGTCGATGGCGCGCTGTTGCTGTAGCAGGTAGCCTTCGTATTTTATTTCGGTTTCGACTGACTTGAGTTCGTTGCGGACTTCGGACGAAAGAGCGGCCACGGATTCGCGCGAATTGTCACGGATTTGTTCTCTTTCAAAGAATTCCGGATCTAGATCGCGGAGGATCGGGACGAGGTTCTCGATTGTGATTTCGGGGCGCTTGAGAAGTTGGGCGCAGGTTTGGCCTGTGGCGGCAGAAAGGTCGTTGGACCCGTCGCGATTAGGGAGGACGGAAACAGCAGGTCCCTCGACTTCGTTCGGCGGGCGCCTCACTTCGCTCGGGATGACAGGGATAGGGTTCGGCTCCGCCTCACTCCGCTCGGCATGACGGGTCACAAGAGCGTGCGAAATCTTTTCCAGCATTGTGCCGGTGAGTCTGGTTTTTTCCAGCAGTTGTTTCATGGCTTGCAGGCGCTCTTGCTTGGCCAGGTGGCCGGCCCAGGCTGAGTCGGAAATTAATCCGATTCTGCGGCCGTGCGGAGTCAGTCGGCGATCGGCGTTGTCGATGCGCAGGTGCAGGCGGAACTCGGCGCGGGAGGTGAACATTCGATACGGCTCGTTAGTGCCCTTCGAGATCAGGTCGTCGATGAGAATCGCGGTGTAGGCTTCGGTGCGATCGAGGACTAGCGGCGGCCCGTTCTTCACTTTCAGCGCGGCGTTGATCCCGGCCATCAAACCCTGGCACGCGGCTTCCTCGTATCCGCTGGTGCCGTTGATCTGGCCGGCGAGGAATAGTCCGCTGATCTTCTTGGTTTCGAGCGTGCGTTCTAGTTCGGTCGGATCGATTGAGTCATACTCGATGGCGTAGCCGGGACGCAGCATTTCCGCAGTCTCAAGACCCGGGATCGACTTGAGGATCGCAAGCTGAACCTCGACCGGCAGCGAGGTGCTCATACCGTTGACATAGATTTCATGCGTGTTCAGCCCCTCGGGCTCGAGGAAGAGCTGATGCGTGGTTTTGTCCGGGAACTTTACTATCTTGTCTTCGATCGACGGACAATATCGCGGGCCGATGGATTGAATCTGGCCGCTGTACATGGGCGACCGATGCACGTTCTCGCGGATGATGCGTTGGGTTTCGGGCGTGGTCCAGGCGATGTAGCAAGGCACTTGCGAATCGTGATGCGCAACCCGCCTGGTGCGAAAGCTAAACGGCGTGGGGTCGGCGTCGCCGGGTTGTAGTTGGAACTGCGACCAATCGATAGTGCGGCCATCGAGGCGTGGAGGCGTGCCGGTCTTGAGGCGGCAGCCGCGAAGGCCAAGTCGTTTCAGCGATTCTCCGAGGAGGACAGCCGCGGGCTCGCCGGAGCGCCCGGCGGGATATTGTTGCTCTCCGCAGTGAATAAGTCCGTTGAGGAAAGTTCCCGTGGTGATAATGATGGCGTGGGCGCCCACGGTGCGGCCGTCGCGGAGTTTGATGCCGCGGCAAATGCGGTCGGGGCAGTCGTTGGTCGTTGGTCGTTGGTCGTCCGCAAAACCTGTCCCGTCGTCATTGTTAGCCAACGACGAACGGCCAACGACCAACGACTCTTCAATGATCAGATCCGCGACTTCCGCTTGCTTGATCTTTAAATTTGGCTGGGACTCCAGAAATTCGCGCATCTTCAGCCGGTAGGCTTGCTTGTCGCACTGGGCGCGGGGAGACCAGACGGCGGGTCCACGAGAAGTATTGAGCAGGCGAAACTGGATGCCAACCGCGTCCGTGATCTCGCCCATGATGCCGCCGAGGGCATCGACTTCGCGAACCAGATGTCCCTTGGCGATTCCGCCTACGGCGGGGTTGCAGGACATTTGCGCAATGAGGTCTACGTTCAACGTGTAGAGGGCGGTCTTGAGGCCCATGCGGGCTGCGGCCATGGCAGCCTCGCATCCGGCATGACCGGCGCCAACCACGACAACGTCGAAATGCTCGGTGAAGGACATCTCTGGTCTCTATTCTAGCAATGAGCGAGCGCGCTGGGAGTACCATTCCCACGTGATTCTTAGAATTGCGGGCCGCCAATATCCGTGAACACGGCCTCTTGCCACTGCTCCGAGGGGAAGTACCAGTTGCTGGCTCCGGCTTCGTGGTTGTTCCCGCCTGAGCCGAAGGCGACTGTCGGCGAGCGCCAATAATCCATACCCATTTGCAGAAGAGCTCCCTGAGAAATCCTGACGCGGGCTTTGACTGTGCAGCCTTCGAGCTTTCCGGATGGCAGCGCGGCTCGAGGCGAGGGGCTCCAGAAATGCCAGACGCGATCGGGGCGTTGGCCGACTTTTAGCACAACGGCGTGGTGGGACTGATCGTAAGTTAGCGGCATGGGGTCGTGCTGATCGGTGCCGAACCAGGGTTCGCGGCGGTAGAGCCCTCCACGAACGGTGCCATTGTCGTCGTTGAGGATTACGTCCTTGCCCTCGACGCGGCAGGTGAGCTGCGTCGAGGCGATTTCTATTTCTGCGGATTCGTGAACGGGGACGCGAGTGTCGGCGATTGCGATTCCCCAGAGTAGCGCCGATTTGAAATCGCGAGGCGGCGCTATTGCGTTCACGTAACCGGCTTTGTAGCTGACCTCGTCGGGGACGCGGGGATCGTTGGAGACGACGAAGGCGAACGGACTTGAGCCCCGGCCTTGCGGTGTGACCACCGTGATCGCCGAGGTAATACTTTTATGCGGAATGAACGTGATGAGTGTTTCAGGCGAAATGATGCTGAAATCGGCGCTGCTCGCGCCCAGCAAGACAGCCGAGGCTCCCTGTAAGTTCCGGCCAGTGATTTCCACACGGGAGCCCTCCGGACCGCTGGTGGGCGAAATTCGGAAAATCTCGGGGCGGGAAGACTGCGCGGTCACGACTGCCGAGAGGGTTGAGATCAAAGCTGCAAGCGTCGTAATTGCAATTCGCTTTCCCATGTTCGCACCCGCAGCTAGTGCCGCCCGCACGGGCGAGGACGCCCGCGCCTACATTATCTGACGTGATTTGCTTTCGGCTTGCTTCAAACTGCTTCTTCGCGGCAATGAATTCCCGGTTTGGGCGAGTTGCACGGGCCCCCTGCGCCCCGTATATTGGAGTGTCCTGGAGGCGCAATCCTATGACGACTGAGCAATTCTTCGAACAGCTGGACGCGCGGATCGCGAAGTATGATCTGCTTTGTCATCCTTTCTATCAAGCCTGGAGTGCGGGCGAACTTACGCGCGAGGATTTGCGGGAGTACGCGCGCGATTACTACCATCACGTGGAGGCTTTTCCGATCTATCTTGCGGAATTCGGTATCCGCCTCGACGAAAGCGAACTCCGGCAGGCGGTGCTGGCCAACATGGCGGAGGAGAAGGGTATGGCGGATGGGTTTGGCGATGCGTCGACCCCGCACTCCGAGCTGTGGCTGGATTTTGCCGAAGGCATGGGCGCGAGACGCGACATGCGTGGACACAGTCCGGTGCCCGAGGTTAAGGAGCTGACTTCATTCTTCCATCGGGTCGCGAGTGAAGGCACGCCGGAAGAAGCGCTGGCCGCCTTCTACGCATACGAGTCGCAAGTACCGCGGGTTGCGAAGGAGAAGGCGCGCGGGCTGCGAGAGATGTATGGCGCCGATGAGCGCGTGACTGCCTACTTCACACTGCACACTACCGCAGATATTTATCATTCGCGGGTCTGGCGTCAGCAGTTGGGGAAATGGCTGGAGGCGAATCCCGTGGCGGCGGAGCAGGCGCTGGTTGCGGCGGAGAATGCTGCAAAAGCTTTGTGGCGTGCGCTGGACGGAATCGAGGCGCGGCGCGTAGAGAAGGTGGCGGCCTAGAACCAGCCTTTTCGTTTCACGAAACAGCCACTGATAAGTCAGTGGCTCTTTTTTTCTCTCGCGATATACTCTTTGCGCCATGCTCGTCGTTCTTGCCCTCGCCCTCGGCCTCGCTCAATCGCCCGCGAATGGAGGGGTGGTCCAATCCAACTCCACCTCGGCACAGGAAACGACACCCGAACCCAAGCTCTCCACTTCCGAAGTAGCTCAATTGCAGTCGAAAGCAGAAACGGGAGATGCCGCCGCGCAATTGGCACTCGGGCGAGCTTATCAAGACGGGAATGGAGTTCCTCAGAACGACGAGCGGGCAGCTCAGTGGTATCGGAAAGCAGCAGAACAGGGGAACCCCACGGCACAGAACAATTTGGGCATTTTGTACCGAAGTGGAAGCGGGGTCGAAAAGAGCAAAGAGGAAGCGGTGAAATGGTATCGAATGGCGGCACGGCAAGGATACGCGAGTGCCATGTTCAACCTCGGGACCGCCTACTACAACGGTGACGGAGTGCCTTCAGACGCGTTCCGAGCCTTAGATTGGTTTCTGCTCGCGCAAGACGCGGGCAGTCCTAGCGCTCCCGATGCCGTAAAAAGGACGGCGGGCGAGATAAGCCAGAAGGCGAGCAGCGATGCGTTTCTGGAGATTGCAGGGATGTACGAGGAGGGCGGCGAGGTCCCGGAGAACCTCGCGGAAGCGGCCAAGTGGTATCGCAGAGGGGCAGACCAAAAGGATCCTCGCGCGATGGTCAAGCTGGCTTCACTTCTGGTAAACGGCGCAGGCGTGCCGAAAGACGATGCTCTAGCTTTCCAACTCTGCCATACCGCCGCGAAGGAGTACGCTCCCGGCCAGTACTGTGTCGGATTCCTATACCAACACGGACTCGGAGTAAATCAGGATGCGTTGGAAGCCGCTAAATGGTACGAGAAGTCCGCTGCGGGCAGGCATTCTCCCGCCTACCTGGCGCTAGGCCAGATGTACTGGAAGGGACAAGGCGTGAAAACCGATCTAGTCGCATCATACCTGTGGTTTTTCCAGGCCTATGCGGAAGGACAGAAGAGTGCGAAAGCGCTCGCGAACAGCGTGCTGAAGGAAATGACCCCAGAGGAGAGCAAGCGGCTGGATAAGAAATTGCGGGAGCGTCATCTCGATCCAACGAAAGTGCGTCAGCTTATGGAGACCGCGACGCCGTCTCCCTCAACAACGGGATGAATCTCAAGGCAAATGATAAGACGCAGCCGGTGATTCGTTAGAATCATTGGCTCTTTCCTTTTGTGGAGATTCTCTTATGGCGAAAGCAATGCCAGTTGGCGCTCGCGCGACGGTTGAGGAGACGGTTGCGTTCAAGCACACGTTGACCTCACACCATCCCGAACTGCCGCCGGTGTATTCGACTCCCGACATGATTCGACTGATGGAAACCGCCGCATTCCATGCGCTGCAACCTTACTGCGAGGACGACGAGATTACGGTGGGCACGGCCATTCATGTGGAGCATCGGGCAGCGAGCGGGATAGGCGCGCGGATCCGGGCTGAGGCGGAGTTGGAATCGTTCGATGGCAAGTTTTACGTCGTGCGCGTGGCCGCTTGGGACGACGTCCAGGAAATCGGCAGGGGGACGGTGGGGCGGGCGGTGGTGAGCGTGGGACGGTTCTTGGAGAAGATGAAAAAGAGCGGTCATTAGCCGCAACTCGGACAGAAGAGGTCGTGTAATTGGTTCAGATCGAGTTCAACACCGCCATTGACGCCCCGATTGAGCGTTGTTTCGATCTCTCGCGAAGTATTGATTTGAATCTCGCTTCGACCAAGGGTCAACAGCGGGCGATCGCGGGGGTTACGTCAGGATTGATTGGGCCAGGGCAAGAGATCACATGGAGCGGACGGCACTTTGGCTTCGTCATCCGCCACACCAGCCGCATCACCGCCTACGATTTCCCGCGCTATTTTCAAGATTCGATGATACGAGGTCTTTTTCACAGCTACTGCCACGACCATTATTTCGAGCCGTCGGATGGTGGCACCACCCTGATGAAGGATCTTGTGAGATTCGCCGCGCCATATGGAATCTTGGGTCGAGTATTCGAAACGCTGTTGCTTGAGCGACACATCCGCAGCCTCCTGCAGAGCAGAAATCTGTACATCAAGCGCGTGGCCCAGGGTCGGGAGTATAGCGGGTATCTGGGTGGCTAGCCGCGCGCTACCGTACGGGCGAGCGGCCCGCCATCACACGAGCCCTAG
>Ga0207048_10240_pt1 | contig 17839 bp, 11 predicted proteins | sample Alteio_BWMinCont_65_FD_153301 | JGI IMG/M metagenome (GOLD analysis project Ga0207048, IMG submission 153301) | Enriched cells from forest soil in Barre Woods Harvard Forest LTER site, Petersham, Massachusetts, United States -... | ecosystem: Environmental > Terrestrial > Soil > Temperate forest >...
TCGTACGGTATGGATCAGAGGGCGTTTAAAACCCCTATCAACTTTGTTTCGAAGATAGCTGACGTAGACATCAATCACATTGGTAAAGGTGTCAAAGTGAATATCCCATACATGCTCTGTGATCATCGACCGCGTAAGAACACGATTGGGATTTCTCAAAAAATATTCCAGCAGGGCATATTCTTTCGTCGTGAGATCAATCTTCTTTCCGGAGCGATAAACCTCATGCGATACCGGATCCAGGATCAGATCTTCCGCTTGAAGTTTTGTGATCGGCTCGCTTCCTCCACGGCGCAATAGTGCGCGCACGCGGGCCAACAGCTCCTCGATCGCAAACGGCTTGACCAAATAGTCATCCGCTCCCAGGTCCAAACCCTTCACACGGTACGACACCGCAGTTCGGGCGGTAAGGATCAAGACCGGGACTTTATTGCCCTGCTGCCGCAACAGATGAAGAAGCTCAAACCCGCCTTTTTTTGGTAAGGTTAGATCCAGAATGACCAAGTCGTAAGGAACCACATCGATCTGTTCAAGTGCGGATTCTCCATCCGAAGCAAGATCCACAGCGTAATGCTCTTCTTCCAAGGCGCGTCGGACAAAACGGGCGACTTTCTCTTCATCCTCCACGACCAAAATCCTCATGCGGCGAGTATATCATACCCCTTATTCGAGAGTAAATCTCTCAGGCGGTTGTAGAGATATAGCGGCTGGGCCGGGCGTGACTCTTACGAGGATTCTCTCAAGAACCTGTCAATGGCCGGTGAGAAAAGAACAAAATTTGGGGTGAGCGAGGGGACTTGAACCCCCAACCCCTGGCGCCACAGGCCAGTGCTCTAACCAAGTTGAGCTACGCTCACCATGATAATAAAAAACGGTTACAAGTTACACGCGACCTGTTGCACGCTACAACTTTTAAGTGAAGACACACAACGTGCAAATTCGCGGTTTACAATTTCTTAACTGTTTCTGGCGCGCCCGGCAGGATTCGAACCTGCGACCCTCTGCTTAGAAGGCAGATGCTCTATCCGCCTGAGCTACGGGCGCCCGAGTTTTTCTGGTCGGGGCGGGCCGATTTGAACGGCCGACCTCCTGCTCCCAAGGCAGGCGCGCTAACCAAGCTGCGCTACGCCCCGCTGTTGCGACGGATCTTTAGAAACAAGTCGCTTGAGGTGCCGTTTTATTTTCGCCAGAGCTCTTGCGCGGTGGCTGATCCGATTCTTCTCTTCTGGTGTCATCTCGGCCAGTGTTCTTCTACGCCCAGGCAGCAGAAGAATGGAGTCGTATCCAAAACCCTTTTGCCCTCTCTCCTGAACCGCAATCCTGCCAGACAGCACGCCTTCTTCGGCCGCGAGCACAAGAGTGGGCGACGCCAATACGATAATGCACCGGAACAAGGCCTTACGTTTTAATCCCGATATGCCTTTTAGCTCTTGCAAGAGCTTAAGCCGGTTGTCTGAAAAAGTCGCATGCTCCCCGGCGAAACGCGCCGAATAAACACCCGGCCGTCCACCCAGGGCTTCCACCTCCAGCCCTGTATCATCCGCCAAGGCGAGCTTGCCGGTCTCCCGAGCTATCACCCGAGCCTTCTTGATCGCGTTCTCTCGGCACGTGGCCCCGTCTTCCACCACCTCGGGAACCGTCGGAAAATCATCCAGCGTGCGGATCGTAAGACTCAAACCCTGAAGGATGGCCCGGATCTCGGAAACCTTGTGCCTGTTCCGTGTGGCTAGGACGAGCTCCATCCTTCTAAAGAAGACCTCTGAGCAGTCCCTGTTGGGTTTTAATCAGCTGACGAATGCCTTTTTTCGCCAGCGTCAAGAGCGCTTTCATCTCTTTTTCATTAAATGGCGCCTTCTCAGCGGTCCCTTGGATCTCGACAAATCTGCCATCTCCTGTCATTACCAAGTTCATGTCCACATCCGCGGTGGAATCTTCTTCATACGTGAGGTCTATCAACAACTCACCATTCACCTTCCCAACGCTCACGGCTGCCAGGTAATCTCTGAGCGGAATCTTTTCGATCAAACCTTGCTTCACAGCAAAAGCCAAGGCGTCTACCAGGGCAATAAAGGCCCCTGTGATCGAGGCGGTTCGAGTTCCGCCGTCCGCCTGGATCACGTCGCAGTCTATCCAAACGGTTCGTTCTCCCAGGGCCTCAAGGTCCGCCACGGCACGCAAAGACCGCCCGATGAGCCGCTGAATCTCCTGTGTGCGACCGCTGAGCCGGCCTTTAGTGGCTTCTCGCTGGACTCGCTCCTTCGTCGAGCGTGGAATCATCGCGTATTCAGCGGTGATCCACCCCTTGCCCTGATTCCGTAAGAAGGGCGGCACCCGCTCTTCCAGACTGGCAGTACAGATCACTTTGGTATCGCCCATCTCGATGAGCGCCGAACCCTCGGCATGCTTGATGTAGTCTCTCGTGATCTTGACCGACCGCAGCTCACTTCGCTTACGTCCATTGAGTCTCATGGTTTGGCTACCTTTCTTGACGATCCCAGGGCAAAAATGAAGGGCTATTATAGCCTATCATCTGTGAAATAGCAATGCGGGGCAGGGTGGTTTAGATCAGGCGATCTTCTTCTCTTCTTCGCTCAATCCGGCGACGGTTATAGCGGCGGAGGTCCAGCGGCAGGGTAACGATGAAAGTACTGCCTTTCCCCACCTCCGTTTGGACATCGATCGTCCCGCGATGCTCGTCGACAATTTGGTGGCAGGTAATCAGGCCTAGACCGCTTCCCCCTCGTTGCTTGGTGGTAAAAAAGGGATTGAAGAGTTTCTGTAGTTCCTCCTCACTAATTCCGATGCCGGTATCGCTGATTGCAATCTGGAGGAATTTCTCTCCGTCTTCTTCAATGCAAGCGCTTTTAATCCGGATGTAGCCTCGAAAGGTTGCCTGAATCGCATTGAGAAGAATGTTAAGAAAGACCTGCTTCATTCGCTCTCGATCCAATAGCGCAGTAGGCATCCCGGACGTCAGGTCTTGTTGTATAGTGAGACCTTTTCGCTTGGCCTCGTTGTCCAGAAAGGTGGCCATGTCCTGAAGGATTTGGTTGATGTCGGTTTCTTCGAGATGGAGCTCCTCCTTCTCGGAGAACCGAGAATATTTGAGCAAGCGGCCAATCAGATTGCGGATCCGATCCACCTCGCTTATGACCACTTTGTGGAAGTGCTCCCAGAACTCCTTGTCCATCTCCTCTTCTGCATATTTCTGGGGAACCATCTGAAGAAAGGTATTGATCGCAACCAAGGGATTGTTGATCTCGTGCGCCATGCCGGCCGCAAGCGTGCCCACCGCCGTGAGGCGGTTGGTCCTTTCCATGCGCTTGATCAGCTCGATCTTTTCCGCATACAAGCGTTCGCGTTCTCGGATCAGGTAGTAGCGCTCTAATCCCTCCTTAATGGACTCCCTCAACTCATCCTCATTGTATGGTTTTGGGAAGTACCGGTACACTTGGCCCTTATTGATCGCTGCAATCACAATATCCATGTCGCTATAAGCGGTCATCAGCATCCGGATGGTGTTTGGATACTGCTTCGTCACCTCCTCGAGCAAGGCGACGCCGCCCATTTGGGGCATCCGTTGATCCGTAATGATTAGTGCAATGGGTTGTTGCGAAAGTATGCGGAGCGCCTCTTCACCGCTGAGCGCAGTGTGTATGGTAAAATCCCGTCTGAATTGTGCTTTGAAGGTTTCCAAAGCCATCTCTTCATCATCTACGTAAAGGGCCGGATATTTTTTGTAGTCTAATCCCTCGATCATCACGGTTCCGTTAATCGTTTGGTTTTCTATCTCTTCTCGATATCGAGAAGGCCACGTTCAAATAAAATTGGTGGAGGCGGCGGGAATTGAACCCGCGTCCGAAGATCCTCTGCACAAGGCCCCTACATGCTTAGTCTATGTTTTGATCTCATCCCTACCCCCGCCCTTAGACCGGCTGGAGAGGGGACCAGCTTAGATATGTCTCGCCAACCCTTTCTAAGCAAAAAGGCTAGCCAGCCTGCTATCTGGTCGCCTCCAAGAGAACACAGGCAATTCCCCGAGAGACGCGCTGCGTTTAGGCAGCGAGGGCCAACTGAGAGTTGGCAGTTGATTTTTTTTCCATTTGTTTTACGAGCCAATGGAACCTCGGCATGCAGCCCTGGGCTTCTTATCCCCGTCGAAACCGATCGCCCCCCTTTCATATCAATCTTGCTATGATCTTCTTCCCTTGAACGCCTTTTCGATCTCACGCTGAGCGACGCGCGCTTTCAGCACCTCCCGCTTGTCGTGTTGCTTCTTCCCGTGGGCCAAGGCGAGTTCAACTTTCGCCAGCCCATTCTTGAAATAGATCTTGAGCGGCACCAACGTCAATCCGCGCTTCTGAGTTTTCCCCATCAAGCGTAGGATTTCGCGCCGATGGAGGAGGAGCTTACGTGGTCGTTCGGGATCACGATTCGCCCGGTTGCCATGCCCGTAGGGGCTGATATGGCAGTGGTACAGAATTACTTCCCCCCTTTCTACCCTCGCAAAGCTGTCTCGTAACTGGGCCCGTCCTTCCCGTAAGGCCTTGACTTCAGTACCGAATAGAGCCATTCCGGCCTCATAGGTTTCGGAAACAAAGTAGTCATGGAAGGCCTTGGGGTTGGTAGCCACGATCTTCTCGTCCGCCATGGCTCTCCCCTTTTCGATACTATTGGCAAATATATCATACTATTTCAATATTTTCAAACCCACGGGGATAAATCCTGCTTGACATCCTTCCTGAAAGCAGCTTAGGATACTCAAGTTTCGAGGAAGTACCCCTCTATGACGCGAAATTCATCCTTTCAACGTATCTCCAATGTTCTAGAAAAGATCCTTCCGTCCTATGGCCTCAAGACGCGTTTGGTGGAATGGTCGCTCAGGCTAAAGTGGCGGGAGGTCGTCGGGGAGCAGGTGGCTGCTCACAGCCAACCAACCGGGTTAAACTTTAAACGTCTTCTGGTGATGGTCGATAGCCCGGCCTGGGTTCAACACCTGTCTTTTCTCAAACCAGAGCTGCTGGACAAAATCCAGCGCTCTCTTGGTAAGGAAATAGTCGCCGAAATCCAGTTCAAGGTGGGCTCTCTATTGGGGAGCAGCCCTTATCCTTCTCTCTCTCCTCCCACCCGTCCTCTTCGAACCCGCTTAGGCGAGGAGGAGGCTGCCCTTGTTGAAGAGTATCTTCGCCCTCTTCAGGATCCAACCTTGAAGGAACGGATGCGATCCCTTATCACGAGGTCTTTTCTGGAATAGCCTCACCTGACTTTAAGCGCTTCTCAACACTCTTGATCCGAAGCCGGATAACACCCGGAGTCGGATAACTTGTCTCCAGTTCGCGGTAGCGCTGAAGCGCCTCCTCTAAACGATCGGTCTCCTCGAGTGAATTGGCAATACCATACTTTGTATCAATGATCAGTTCACTCTGAGGATAATCGGCCAACAGCCGCTCGTAAGCCGCAATTGCTTGCAGGTATTGACCTTGGAGAAAATAGGTGCTGCCGATGCGATAGAGGGCGCGGTCCGACCAGCTCCCTTTGGGATCCCGATGCATCAGAAGTTCCCATTCGGTACGGGCTTGATCAAAATCACCTAACTCGAGATAGATCTCCCCGATTCGGTACTGGCTCTCGATGATCTCTTGAGGATCCCGGCTGGATCCGATGAGGCGTTGATAAGCGACGATGGCCCGTCGTGGCTGTCCCAGTCGTTGATCATAGATCTCGGCCATATAGCGGAGAGCGGCCGGGACTTGGCTGCTCTTGGGAAAATCTGTGACCAGTTTGCTGAAAGCCTCCAGCCCTCGTTGAGGGTCATGGAGATAGAGGTAGGTAATAATCCCGGTCCAGAAATAGGCCTCGGCTGCGGGACCGCTTTTGGGATATTCATGGATGATGCGTTCATATTCCCGGGCTGCTCCCAGGTAGTCGCCTTGATTCCAGCGCTCCTCAGCCATCGCAAGGTAGCGTTGCGGCGCATAATCGCATCCCTCGATACTAAGAAAGAGTACCAAGATCGTGATGACCCAGCGCGCAAGGCGAGCAGGAGGGGGAGACTCCATCCGGCTGACTTGAGGTACAAAAATTAGCCACACACACGATTGGAAGTGTGTGGCGAGCAAGTTTGGCAGGAGGGGGCGACGCCAGTCCCTACAATGGAGTTTGGCCGGCTTAAGCCTCCCCTGTGATTTGTGGCTCTCCACCATTTCCTTCCCCTGGAGAAATCGAGGCTTGGTCCGGCCCCTCCTCTCCCTTCTCGGCTAAGGGGGCAACGCCAATCACCCGATCATTTTCATCCATCATCCCGATCAGCTTGACTCCCTGGGTGTTCCTCCCGATCGTTCGAATACTGGACACCTTCAACCGCAAAATCTTTCCCTCTGCGGTCATCAGCATCAGCTCATCTTCATTGGCAACTTGGAGCACCGCCACGGCGTTTCCGTTGCGGGGCGTTGTCTTGATACTGATGATCCCTTTACCGCCTCGCCCCTGGCGGCGATATTCTTCAAGACCGGTCCGTTTCCCGTAACCACGTTCTGTAACCGTCAGTATCGTTGTATTTGCGGCATCTTCCACCACTTCCATCCCGATGACCTCGTTGCCCTTTTCAAGAAGAACTCCTCGGACCCCTCGACCGATGCGGCCGATGGAACGCGCTTCTGACTCCGGAAACCGGATGCAAACTCCTTTCTTCGTTCCGATCAGGATTTCCTGATTACCGTCGCTCAGCCGGGCCGCGATGAGCTTATCCCCGGCATCCAGAGCCAATGCGATGATGCCGCCGGCTCGCGGATTGCTGTAGGCGTTGAGGGGTGTCTTCTTGATCACGCCGTTCTTTGTGGCCATCACGATATATTTCTCGTCTTTGAACTGGGCCACCGAGAGGACCGCTGTGATCTTTTCCTCGGGGCCGACCTGGAGCAGATTCACAATCGCTTTTCCTTTTGCGGCCCGGCTCGCCTCCGGAATCTGGTGGACCTTTTGCCAGTAAACCCGGCCCGCATCCGTGAAGAAAAGGAGATAGTCATGGGTCGAGGCCACGAAGAGATGCTCCACAAAATCCTCTTCCTTCGTGCCCATCCCGATTTTGCCCTTGCCGCCCCGGTGTTGGCTCCGGTAAAGGCTGGCAGGGTTTCGCTTGATATAACCCAAGTGCGAGATCGTGATCGCCATGTCTTCCGGAGCGATCATATCTTCGAGGTGGATCTCACCGGTCTCTTGAATGATCTCGGTCCGTCTCGGGTCCTGGTATTTCTCTTTGATTTCGATCAGCTCATCCTGGATGATCTTCTTCACCAGGGCCTCGCTGTTTAAAACCGCGTTGAGATACTCAATCCGTTTAATCGTTTCCTGATAATCCGTGATCAGTTTCTCGCGCTCCAGCCCGGTGAGCCGCTGGAGTCTCATATCTAAGATCGCCTGGGCCTGGATCTGAGACAGACCATAGCGGTCCATCAATCCATTGCGGGCCTCTTCTGGTGACCGAGAACGCTTAATGAGAGCGATCACCTCATCGAGATGCTCTACAGCCAGCTTGAGGCCTTCCAGTATATGGGCTTTCTCCTCCGCCTGACGCAACTCAAACCGTGTCCGGCGGACCACGACTTCCCGGCGGTGCTCAATAAAATGATGCAGGAGGTCCCGTAGTCCCAGTACCTGGGGCTGATTGTTGACCAGGGCCAGCATGATCACTCCAAACGTCGTCTGCATTTGGGTATGATTGTAGAGTTGGTTTAAAACCACAGCCGCGATCTCGCCCCGTTTGAGTTCCAGGACGATTCGCATCCCGTCACGATCCGACTCGTCCCGAATATCCGAGATTCCTTCGATCCGATGATCCCGTGCCAGCTCCGCAATCTTCTCGATCAGACGGGCCTTGTTTACCTGATAAGGCAGCTCGGTCACGATGATGCTCTCCCGTTCGGTTCGGGGCGCCACCTCGATCCGGGCACGCGCCCGCAGCGTGAGAATCCCGCGGCCCGTTCGATAGGCTTCTTGAATCCCCTGATAGCCATAGATGAAGCCTGCCGTTGGGAAATCAGGCCCCTTGATCACCGCCACCAATTCCTCCAGAGAAATATCGCGATCCTCGGTCATCTTTAAGAGCGCATCCACCACCTCGGCCAAATTGTGCGGGGGGATGTTTGTAGCCATGCCCACTGCGATGCCGGAGGAACCGTTAACGAGGAGGTTCGGCACTCGGGTCGGGAGAACTGTGGGCTCTACACGCGACTCGTCATAGTTGGGCACAAAGTCCACGGTCTCCTTATCAATATCGGCCAGCAGCTCCGCAGCCAGCGGGGTCAATCTCGCCTCGGTATACCGCATTGCGGCCGGGGGATCCCCATCAATCGAGCCAAAATTTCCCTGCCCATCAACGAGCGGGTAACGCGTATTGAAATCCTGTGCCATCCGAACCATCGTGTCATAGATCGCGGCATCCCCATGGGGATGATAGTTTCCCATGATCTCTCCGACCAGTTTAGCTGCCTTTCGATAGGGTCGGTTGGGCAGAAGCCCCATTTCCTGCATCCCATACAGGATTCGCCGATGGACCGGCTTCAAACCATCCCGTACATCCGGAAGGGCACGGCCGACGATCACGCTCATGGCGTAGTCCAGATAGGCGGACTTCATCTCGTCTTCGATCATTACCTGGACTCGCTGCTCATCCGGCATGTGCCTTTACCTCCTGTTTATCTGTCACGCTTTTGGAACTGATATCGGGCTTTTAGAGCTTCACTAAAACATGACCTTGACGGCCCTTTATCTTACCAAAATAAACCAACAGCCAACAAGGCATGATACCTGCTGGCTGTTTTCGATCAAAACGGTGTCAATTCAGATATCGAGATTGCGTACCTCCAGGGCATGGGTCTGAATAAAATTTCTGCGAGGTTCCACCTGGTCTCCCATCAGAATCGTGAAGATCTCATCCGCCATCACAACGTCCTCAAGGGCCACCTGGAGGAGCGTCCGTGTCTCCGGATTCATAGTGGTCTCCCAGAGCTGCTGCGGATTCATCTCGCCCAGCCCCTTGTATCGCTGAATGGCGATTCCTTTCTTTCCGATCTCCAGAATCTCCTGAACCACCTCGGCTGTGGTTACAAACGACTTTTCCTGCCCTTCGATCTTGAGGCGATAGGGAGGTTTGCCCAGTCCGAGGGCTGCCGGTGAAAGAGCCAGCAGCTCACGAAACTCGGCTGAGGTGAGAAGGTTCTGATCCACCACCAGTTCCTGCTGCAGTCCCTTCTCTTGAAGTCGGCAGAGTATTTGATATGCCTTGTGCTCCTCGTCCTGGCCGGGCTCAAGGGTCAACGTAACAGCGGGGTAGTGAGTTTTGAAAAATTTCTTGACCCGATCCATGATCTGTTGCAGTCGCTTCTGATCTTTTAAGTCCGCCTTCTCAAATCCTTTTTCGAGGACCAGGGCGCGCACAACCTGTGTAGCGATCCGCTGACGCTCCATTCGCTTCATGAGCGTTTCAAAGGCGATGAGTTTTTTGAGGACGGGTTTGAGCGCAGTGCCGGTGACAAACCGTTCCTCTGCTTCGACATAGAGATGGGCTTCCTCCACCGCCGCCGTGATTAAGTAGTCATTCATCGCCCCCTCGTTCTTGATATACCGTTCCATTTTTCCCTTCTTGATCTTAAACAGAGGCGGCTGGGCAATGTAGATGTACCGGTGCTCTATCAGCTTGGGCATTTGCCGGTAGAAAAAGGTGAGTAGGAGCGTTCGGATATGGGCCCCATCCACGTCCGCATCCGTCATGAGTATAATCTTATGGTAGCGGAGCTTGCCGATGTCAAAGTCCTCCTGGCCGATTCCGGTGCCGAGGGCCGTGATCAGGATCCGGATTTCTTCACTGGAGATCATCTTGTCAAACCGTGCCTTCTCGACATTAAGGATCTTTCCTTTGAGGGGAAGGATCGCCTGGTTCCGCCGGTCCCGTCCCTGCTTGGCCGAGCCGCCCGCCGAGTCTCCTTCTACAATAAAGAGTTCGCTCAAGGCCGGATCCTTCTCGGAGCAGTCCGCAAGTTTCCCGGGAAGCGACCCGCCGTCCATCGCATTTTTCCGTCGGATCAAATCCTTTGCCTTGCGCGCCGCCTCCCGTGCTCGCGCCGCACCAACGGCTTTATCCACGATCTTGCGTGCGATTGGCGGGTTCTCTTCGAAAAATTCGCTCAAGGCTTCGTTCACAGCCGCCTCGACGATTCCTTTGGCCTCGCTGTTGCCCAGCTTCGCTTTTGTTTGCCCTTCAAACTGCGGGTTGGGCAGCTTGATGCTGACAACCGCCGTGAGTCCTTCACGGACATCTTCCCCAGTAATAGTCTCGTCCTTGAGGAGGTTGTTGGCCGAGGCGTAGCTATTTACACACCGGGTCAGCGCGGTTTTAAAGCCGATAAGGTGGGTTCCCCCCTCGCGCGTGTTGATGTTGTTCGCAAAAGAAAAGATGTTTTCTGAATAACCTTCATTGTACTGCAGGGCCGCTTCCAGTATGATTCCGTTCTTCTCACGTTCGATATAAACCGGCTTGTGAAGTGGGCTTTTGTTTTCGTTAAGATGCTCGACAAACGAGATGATGCCGCCTTTATAGCAGAACACTTGCCGCTTCTCGGCGCGCTCATCGGCCAGCGTGATCTCGAGCCCTTTATTTAGGAAAGCCAACTCCCTCAGCCGCTGGGCCAAGGTGTCAAAGCTGAACTCCAAGACCTCAAAGATTTGTGCATCGGGTTTGAACGTGACCTTAGTGCCGTGCTTCTTGGTCTTTCCGGTCACCTCCAGGGCAGCCTCCGGTTTTCCGCGTTGGTATCGCTGTTGGTAGACCTGCCCCTCCTGCTTGATCTCCAGTTCGAGCCACTCCGACAGGGCGTTCACGACCGAGATTCCGACGCCGTGGAGCCCGCCCGAGACTTTATACGCCTCCTGATCGAATTTCCCGCCCGAATGAAGGACCGTCATCACCACTTCTGCGGCAGATCGCTTCTGGGCGGTATGCATCCCGGTCGGTATGCCGCGACCGTCATCGATAACGGTCACGCTGTTGTCGATGTGAATCGTGGCATCAATCTTGGTTGCGTGCCCGCCCATCGCCTCGTCCACGCTATTGTCCACGACCTCGTAGACAAGATGGTGGAGCCCCTCCGGCCCGGTGCTACCCACATACATGGCCGGCCGCTTTCGTACCGCTTCAAGGCCTTCGAGGACCTTGATTTTATCCGCGTCGTATCGGTTCTCTATCTTTGCTTCCATCCCCTACACCCTCATCGGCATGACGACGCAGAGATAGCCCGGATCCTTACCCTCGCGAATCAGACAAGGACTCAAGGCGTCTTTAAATTCCAAGACAGCCTGATCACTCTCGAAGGCGCCCAGAACATCCAGCAGGTAACGGGCATTAAACCCTGTCTGTAGTCCCTCGCCTTTGTAAGAAACCGCCATGGTCTCCTTCGCCTCGCCCAGATCGGGACTGCTTGAGATCAAAGTCAACCGACCAGGCTCCAACGAGAGCTTGATGGCGTTGGTCTTCTCTCTTGAGAGCACGGCAACTCTTCTTAAGGCCCCTTCGAGATCCTGCCGAGCAACCGAAACCTTTTTATCATTCTGCTTAGGAACCACTTGTTCATAATTGGGATAGGTCCCTTCCATCAATCGCGTGAACAGCGTAATTTTCTTCTTCTGGATCAGAAGCTGATTTTTACCAAAGCCGAGCGTCAGATCTTCATTATCCTCCTCCAAGAGCCGTCTCAGCTCGAGCACGGCCTTTTTGGGAACGATGAGGTCTCTGTTTTCACCGTTGCTCGATCCCTGCGGTCCCAGTTCCCTCTGGATCACCGCCAATCGATGGCCGTCGGTCCCAACGCATCGGAGGGCCTTTTTCTCCTTCGCCCAGTCCAAATGCAGCAGAACGCCGTTCAAGATATAACGCGCATCGTTATCACCTACTGCAAAGATCGTCTTTTTGATGAGCTCCATTAAAAGATCCCGCTTCACGGAGATAGTGGTTGCCTCTTCCAATGTCGGTACGGTTGGATATTCCTCCTTCGAGAGTCCCATGATCTTGAATTGGCCCTGCCCTGCTTCGATAAGGACCCAGTTGTTTTCCTGCACCGAGAGAGAGACCGGCCCCTCAGGGAGCTCCTTTGCAATCTCGTACAGCTTCCGCGCTGATAGGCTCACGGCCCCTTGCTCTAGTATCTCCCCTTCGTAAGCTCCTTTTAGCCCGATCTCTAAATCTGTCGCGAAGACCTGTATTCCGCCTTCTTGGGCTTCGATCAAGAGGTTAGAAAGAATGGGCATCGTGGTCCGTTTCTCTACCACTCCCTGAACCCGTTGGAGTGCGGTGAGCAGTTCGCTCCGCGCCATTCGAATCTTCATTCGACCTCCTTCATCTTTAACTTTTTCCCCCTGTTTCCTTTAAATCATTACCCCTTTAGTTGCTGGATCAATCCTTCTAGTAACTGTTTGATAGAGGGTTCCTGCTCCTTTAAGCGCTCAATCTGTTTGCAGGCGTGTATTACCGTAGTGTGGTCACGGCCTCCGAAGTGGCGCCCGATCTCGGGGAAAGATAACTCTGTGAGTTCGCGGCAGAGGTGCATGGCGATCTGTCGAGGATGCACAATATTTTTTGTCCTGTTTTTGGCCCGCATATCCGCTGTCTTGATGTGAAACCGTTCCGCAACGATTTTCTGGATCTCTTCGATTGTGATAAATCGTTTGCGCTCATTAATCGTATCCCTCAACACCTTCTTTGCCAGATCGATTGTAACCGATTGCCCCGTTAACGATGAGAAGGCACCCAATCTGATGAGGGAACCCTCTAATTCTCGGATGTTGGTCTTAATGTTCGCGGCCAGGAATAGTGCTACCTCATTCGAGAGATGGATTCCATCGATATCTGCTTTCTTATTCAGGATTGCTATCTTTGTCTCCAGGTCCGGCGGTTGCAGATCGGCGATGAGTCCCCATTCAAAACGGGAACGGAGCCGCTCTTCCATGGCTGGCATCTCTTTCGGGAAGCGATCGCTCGAGATGACGATCTGTTTGTGAGCTTCGTAGAGGGTGTTGAAGGTGTGGAAGAACTCTTCCTGGGTCCGCTCCTTCCCTGCAATAAACTGTATATCGTCTACCAAAAGTATGTCCATATTTCGGTATTTATTTCTGAACTCGAGCATCTTGTCGTACCGAATAGAGTTAATCACTTCATTTGTAAACTGCTCTGATGAGAGATAGGCTATCTTGGTGAGGGAGCGTCTCTGATAAATTGAGTGGCCCACGGCATTGAGGAGATGTGTTTTGCCCAAACCTACCCCGCCATAGATAAAAAGTGGATTGTACGCTCGGGCGGGTGCTTCTGCAACTGCGCGGCAAGCGGCGTGTGCAAATTGGTTACTGGCACCCACGACAAAAGACTCAAAGGTATAACGGCTGTTGAGTTGTGTCGGAGGTTTTACTTTCTCCTCGGTGTCTTTGACAGACGCTGCGATGGTTTGACCCTGTGGTTGCTGAACGATAAATTGAACTTTTAGTCCTGGTTGTTTTGTAACCCGTTGCAGATGTTGTTCGAGGAGTTGATAATAATGTTCCTTCAGCCATTCGCCTACAAAGCGGTTTGGAATTGCAAGGAAAGCCTGATCGCCTTCGATCGCCTCTAGTCTCAAAGGCTTAAACCAGGAATCAAAACTCTGCTTACTAATTTCCATCTCGATTGTGGATAGACTCTCTTTCCAAATGTCCTCAAGCTTCATCTGAATTCCCAATAAACGCGACAATTATGCACAGCATTATCAACAGCTGTGCATAAGTTTATTTTTTTAAATAAAAACAATGTGTTGTTATTAAATAACCGGGTTTTGGGTGGCTCGATAATAGTCCTCAGATCTTCGACGAGTTCTCTTCGAAATCTAATAGGGCTGTACTATATCATTTATAAAATAGGCAAGCAAGTAATTTCTCTAGCCGGGTCTCTTTATTAAGAACGTAAACCATAACTTCTCCACAAAGATATCCAACGTGATTCTGGCCAGTAATGAATAGCTTATCTCGACTATCCCTTTCCAAGTACTTGTACTACTACCATTACTATCTTAAATTTAAATTATTATAAGTAGTATAGGTTGACAGTAGAATCCTATTCACATATAATTGTTCGTTCTTCTTTAGAAATTCTCACAAGGAGTCAATCGATGTCTATAACATTTCGGCAGATAAGTCTGAAACGGCGGAAAAGAACACATGGATTTCGGCAACGGATGAAAACACCGGCAGGACAACTTATACTGAAACGGAGAAAAGCAAAAGGGCGAAAACGGTTGACTGTCTAATTAATCTTCGACCACGGTGAGTAAGAAGGTTATTATCAAAAGGTCTTCCGAGATCAAAGCAATCCTTCAGACCGGAAAGTACGTGACTACCCCCTTCTTTAAAATCGTTTATCTACCCAGGTCGAGTCCTCAGAATCGGTGGGCGGTCTTGATCGGAAAACGATACGGCAGAGCAGTGGAACGAAACCGGATAAAACGGCGTCTTAGAGAAATTTTACGTAATATCGTGCCGCTGCTGCAATCAGAGCTAGATATTTTGGTGCTTCCCCGACGAACTGCAGATGAGATTTCCTTTCACCTGTTAAAGGAAAAGGTCCATCACTGCTTTCAGAAAGCAGGCCTTTTGTTAGAAAATGCGAATTTTTGAAAAAACATTAGTTTTCTTAATAAAGGCTTATCAACTCTGGATCTCTCCAAGACTAACGCCATCCTGTAAATTTATACCGAGTTGTTCAGATTATACCCAGGATGCAATCAAGAGCCATGGTGCTTATCGTGGTATCACGCTAGGATTACAAAGGCTGCTGAAATGCCATCCGTTTCACAAAGGTGGCTTTGACGCCGTCCCACCACAGACCTAAGAGTACAGAATACGATCCGATGCCATGGAAAAGCGATTAATTTTATTCCTCATACTGTCTTTCCTCGTCATGTTTTTCTACCCTTATCTCATCAAAAAGCTTGGCCACCAGCCCACGAGCGATGAAGCACGAAGAGTAGCCACAACAACCAGACCCACACAACCTGACGCACCGCTTGGGCTCCCGGATCGTAACCAGCCGGCGATAGCGACAACGAATGATGTAACAGTTGAAACAGACTTATTAAGAATAACAGTTTCGATGCAGGGCGGAACGATCAAGACGTGGGAACTAAAAAAGTATCACCGGGGCGGTACGCATGCGGGAGAGCCTGTACAGTTAGTTTACCAAGGGGCAGACGCGTTCTATCCACTTAGCCTTGTTCCACAAGACCCCAAAACCGTTACAAACCCGCCCACTGAGCTGTATATGCCCTCTGCCCAACACCTGATATTAGACCAACAGCACCCAACCGCAGAACTCACTCTGAACTATACAAATCCAGCGAACGGGGAGCAGATACAAAAAAAACTAACTTTTCATCAAGGAAAGTACTGGGTCAACTTAGAAATACAGGCAGCAGGGCTCGCACAGGCACGGACACTTATCCTCGGCACAAATTTTGGGATTGCGGAATGGGGGGATGCCAACCGGGGGTTCAGCGGCTTTATTGGCCCCACCCATTTGATTGACGGACAGGTCAGCCATGATCCCCCGAATAAAATCTCCCAATCGGTGGAGCACGAAGGCGCCATCCAGTGGACTGCGCTCCAAGACAAATACTTCTTAGCGGCCTTCATCCCTCAAGAAGCGGCCCGCCGAGTTTGGGTGCTGAAACAGGGAGAGGAGCAAAAGGATCAGAAGGTCACGGTTGGGCTCCCAGGCATCACAGCCGGGGAGAAGACCAGGATGCAGCTCTTACTCTATGCTGGACCAAAGGAGTATGACACATTAAAAGACTTACAGGTCAATCTCGAAGAGACAATTGATTTCGGCTGGTTTATTTATGGGAGCTGGGTCCTGGTTCGGGTCGTAGCCCAGCCGCTGTTTGCAGTCCTGCGGTTTCTGCAACATTACACGCATAACTACGGTGCGGCGATCATCCTGTTGACCATATTCGTACGCGTCCTATTCATCCCGCTCACCCACAAGAGCTATCGGTCCATGAAAGCCATGCAGGCCATTCAGCCAAAGGTTGCAGCCCTCCAGAAAAAGCATAAGGACAACAAGGAGCAACTGAACCGAGAGATGTTAGAGTTATATAAACAGCATAAAGTTAACCCCTTTGGAGGATGTCTCCCGTCTCTCTTACAGGTGCCTGTGTTTGTCGCCCTTTTTAATATTCTTTATACAACGATCGAGCTTCGCCAGGCCCCCTTTATACTCTGGATCCATGACCTTTCGGACAAAGATCCTTACTACATCTTGCCTATTCTGATGGGGATCACAATGGTCATTCAGCAGAAACTCCAACCCTCTCAGATGGATCCCCGTCAGGCGCGTCTCATGCTTCTCATGCCTGCCTTCCTTACAGTCCTCTTCCTAAACTTCCCATCCGGGCTGGTGCTGTATTGGATGACGAGTAACCTGCTGAGCATCGGACAACAAGCCATCACAATGAGATATTTTGAAAGGCCAATGCATGAGCCGGCCAAATCCTAAAATGGTCCTGAGCCGTCGCGCTCCGCGTCACATTCCCCTGGACGGGGATACGATCTGCGCTGTCGCAACATCTCTGGGGGAGGGGGGAATCGGTGTCATCCGGGTGAGCGGTGAAAAGGCGATTCAGGTGGTGAGTCAAATTTTTGAAGCAAAGGGCCGACCGTCGCTCTCGAAGGCAAAGACTCACACGATCCATTACGGTAGGATCATTGACCCTGCAACCGGACAGGGAATCGACGAGGTCCTGGTGAGCCTCATGCGGGCCCCCCGAACTTATACCCGTGAAGACGTGGTGGAGATCGGTTGTCACGGCGGATCGCTGTTGCTAAGGCGCGTCCTAAAATCCCTACTCGTCCGAGGGGCACGCCTGGCCGCTCCCGGGGAATTCACTAAACGAGCCTTCTTGAATGGGCGGCTCGATCTTACACAGGCGGAAGCGGTCTTGGATCTAATCCGGGCCAAAACGGAGGCGGCGCAGCGGGCAGCCCTGGGCCAACTCCAGGGAGGGCTTTCAGAGAGAGTCCATCAAATCCGTGAGCCGTTGATCACCTTGATAGCGCACATCGAGGCGGCGATGGATTTTGCCGAGGAGGAGATCGAGGTGATCAAACCGAAAACAATCGTCCAAAAGGCTGAAACAGCATGCGGGGCAATCAGAGGATTGATCCAGTCCGCTGAAGAAGGACGAATCCTTCGTGACGGGATCGCGACGGCCATTGCCGGTCGCCCGAATGTTGGGAAATCGAGCCTGCTGAACGCCCTTCTGCAGGAGGACCGGGCCATTGTAACTCCTCTTCCTGGAACGACGCGGGATGTTTTAGAAGAGACGGTCAACGTCAACGGAGTCCCAGTCTGCATCATGGATACAGCCGGGCTTCGTTCCCCTCAGGATCCGGTGGAGAGAGAAGGGGTCAGACGGACCCTCCAAGCGGTGGCTTCGGCCGATCTGGTGCTTGCGGTCTTTGACTTGAGTGAGCCCCTTCAGCCCGAGGATCTCGAAGTTCTGGCGGCCTTGGGCGGGAAACAGACGCTGGTCGTCCTCAATAAAGCGGATCAAGCCTGCCGGCTGGACGCCGCTGATTTAAATCGGCGCCTGCCCACCACCCGATTCGTTCAGGTTTCTGCGATCACGGGGTTTGGGATGGACTCCCTCCGACAGGCGATCTGTGACACCGTCTTTGAAGGGAAGGCGATCAGTGATCATCCGATGCTGGTCAATCTTCGACACAAAGAGGCTCTGCTTCGGTCGGATAAGGCACTGGAAAGTCTTGTACA
>Ga0207048_10241_pt1 | contig 17815 bp, 18 predicted proteins | sample Alteio_BWMinCont_65_FD_153301 | JGI IMG/M metagenome (GOLD analysis project Ga0207048, IMG submission 153301) | Enriched cells from forest soil in Barre Woods Harvard Forest LTER site, Petersham, Massachusetts, United States -... | ecosystem: Environmental > Terrestrial > Soil > Temperate forest >...
AGTAATCCACCCCGGTATCTGCATCGCTTTCCCGAGCCGGAGGAACAACTCGAATGTGCAGTATGCGATCGCGCCGCACAGAATGAACATCGTTGCAAAAAAGGCAGATCCCGCCCCTCCCGTGATAAACATAACAAGAGTAACAACGCCGAGCCACAACGGCTGGAATCCATTCGTCATCGTAATACCGTCGCATGAAATAAAGCCATTATGGAGAATGTGGCGGGCTATGACGATATAATAAAAAGAATCGTCATAGAGTTTTAGCAAGTATGCATCGCTGCCGGTTGCGATGGCATACAACGGATACAATAGCCATGTTATAATGACACCGGCAACGAGGCAACGGCAGAATAACAATGTCCGCGTGGGGATTTGAGTATCCCATAATCTATGAGAATTTATAATTGAGGACATTCAAAAACAAATTTACGTTTTTTCAAATGTGTAAGAAATGGTGGTTTGCAGATTGTCTGATTTAATAATTATTTTATTTTAGTTTGTATTTTTTCCGGCGTCAGTATCCCATCCTTTGATGTTTCAGCAATTGCCTTGGATGAAATAGGGAACAAATATGTATAACCATTTTCATCCGGATAATACATATTCAGAATGGACGGCGAGCAAATTGTTCCTTTCATTGTGAGCGAATGTTTCCCGGCTGCAATATGGTTCGGCTCAGTATCGATGTAACATCCGTCAGTGGTCAGCGGCAAGCCTCCATTAACCCAAACAGATACGATCAAATAATCCACGTTATAATCTCTCAAAATGGCATTCAAATCTCGTTGCCGTCTGATGTTTTCAACCATATTCGCGTCGGCAGCGAATCCCTCAAGTTGTAGAACCGGTACATTCATTATGTAACTTGTAATTCCACAGCAATCGCCCATGGCATATATTCCGGGATGATTTTGTGAGAAGGTCTTTATTGCCCGCGCGTTGTCGTACGGCGTACACACGCCCTTCGTCCAGTAAAACGTCTCACCTATATATATTTGGTGACCGATGTAGAATATTGCGTAAATAGAAACAACGATGAATGCCCATTGTGCGGTTGTTGCATTCGTGTGTTCCCGTATTCGTCCCGTAGGATAAAGTAAAAAAATTATATATAACGAGAAAAATAACGTCAGCGGTACTGGATAAAAGTACCATGCTAAAATCACCCAATCGCTGTTCACCGAGAGAAGTATATAGAAAATGACTGGGAATGCAATTCCCGAAAAAAGTACATACCATTGTATTCTTTTTGTAATTGAATATCTCTCCCCAAGATAATATTTCCGCCGGATAAACAAGAATACAAGAGCAATCGGCACGGTTATGCAGCATAGCCAGTTAGAAAGTGACTTGTTAATGATGAGTGTTCTGAAAAAGGTATTGCTGAACAAGTGGGTATCTTTCAACGATTTTGCCAACATGGAAACGGGGAAAATACTGCCGAACTCAATCAGATTCCATGCCAAGTATGCCGCAAGCGGTGCCCCCGCTATGCAAAACAATGCGATTGTCGTTAATTTTTTAGAAATCTTCTCCCTGTTTATAATCCACCAGCCGAGAAGCAATAACGCGACAAATAATGCAGTTTCCAGCCGGGCTAAAATAAGCACCGAGGAGAGTACGCCGATGAAAACGATTTTCTTTGCCGGAATGTGTTCAATGGATTCCAGCCGGACGATAGTCAATATCAACAACAATTGCAGTGGAATCACTGCAGCAGTGTCCATGATTCTCATTATCATATTCGTGAAATGGGGTGCGACAAGGATAGAGAGAAAAAGAGTAATCCAGCCGGGCATGTTCATTGCTTTTCCCAGCCGGAGGAACAGTTCAAATGTCACGTATGCAATCATGCCGCACAAAACGAACATCGTTGCAAAAAATGCTGGTCCCGCGCCTCCGGTGATAAACATTACGAACCCAACGACGCCGAGCCACAACGGTTGAAATCCGTTTGTCAATGTAATGCCGTCAAAAGATATAAACCCATTGTGGAGAATGTGACGAGCAATGACGATATAATAGAACGAATCGTCATAAAGTCTGATCAGATATGCGTCGCTGCCGGTTGTAATAGCTTGCAAAGGATACCACAGCCACCCGATAATGATGCAGACGACAAGGCACCGGCAGAACAACAATGCCCGCTTGGGGATTTGATTATCCGATAGTTCGGCAGAATTTAAAGTACCAAACAACATGAAACAAATTTACATATTTTTTTGTATCGCATCAGTTTGATGCTTTCAAAAGGATAATAATAGCCTGAATTTCAATTGAGACACAGCCATAGAAACCTTCCCCTTTGGATTTTTGTTTAAATTTAAATAGCGTTACAAATTCTTTATTGATATTGTAAGGGGCGCTAAAAATGAAAATCAAGAGAATAGTGGCGAATGTTTTCATTGCCATGGTAACAATCGCCTCCGCGATGATTGCCGCAAATGCATGCAACTCGAACGGATCGAACCCCGTCTCAAACGTACCGCAAAACACCGTGATTATGATGAATTATGCATTCCATCCGGCGACGCTGACTGTCACGAAAGGCACGACAATAACGTGGAAAAATGACGACGATTTCACGCATACTTCCACGAGTAACACTGGCGATGCTTTTACTTGGGATACCGGCGACGTCCCTGGCGGCGGTTCGGCAACGACGACATTTAACACGGCAGGCACGTTTCCGTATTATTGCAAGATTCATGTCGCAATGGGGATGAAGGGCACGATAATCGTGCAGTAATATTTCGGAGCATCTTTGCGGCTCGTTGGTTATATGTGCCTTCCTGAGAGTATCTGTCAGGAAGGCATTATTTTTCTATTCCAAAGTCATAAAACCGTCGTGGTAAAACTTCTTTGACGTTGTTGTGAAGGGCAAAATCCGGCATTGGTTCACAAGAACTAAATTCGGAGATTGCCGGCATGAGCGGGACAAAAACATTCCTTCTTCTTATTCTCTTATCGCTCGCCGTCAGGGTCGGCATCGCGGTAACGTACCGTTTTGAAGGCGTGTATGGGCAGGACCCGTTCATGTATATAAACATCGCTGAAAACCTTGCCGCGCACGGAGACAACGTCGAGACGAGCCGCACGTCACCTCCCGTCAGAAGAGCATCGCCGATGGGTTATCCTCTTGTCGTCGCGGGTCTGTATAAAATTTTTGGCGTTCACGACATCATGGCGCAATCGGTTTCCATCGTATTGGGTGCTCTCACCGCGGGGCTTGCGTTCCTGTTCTTCAACGAATTATTTGCACTATATAACATCGTTCCGGCAAAAACATCCGCGCTTATAGCGTCGCTATTCATCGCTCTTTCGCCGGAGCATATCCGGCTGAGCCTGGTCTGCCTTGCCGACGCGACGGGATTGTTTTTCATCGTCGCAAGCATGTTGTCGGCGGTCAAAATTGCGCGCAGACAATCAAATATGCGCATGTCAATTATCCAAGGGGCATTGCTTGGCGTATGTTTTGCCTTTGCGGTTATGTCGCGATTCGGCAATATCATCATCGCAGTTCCGTTGCTATGGCTTATTTTTTCATTTCGCCGTCCGCGGACGCTTTTCAGTGCAGGCACGGCGGCAATATGTGCAGGCGCATTATGCATAACCCCGCAAATCATCAGTTTTTTCCATGTAACTGCCGAATGGCATTATGAAGGATATTTGAAAGGCGTATCGGTCCTTAATCTTTTCAAAACGGAATTCCGTAATCTGAACGAAAACGATGTTGAGTTTGTGAAAATCCCGAACGTCCTCTATTATGCCGCGTTAGGTTTTGGCGGCGGTTTTGCGACTCCCGCCGGCGCGCTTGCCGCCGTATATGGATTTTTAAGAATCCGCAAGAACAAACTTATTGTATTCTGCGCTGTTTGGTATGCGGTCGTATGGCTGATGATCTGCATTCTACCGTTTCAAAACGGACGGTTTCTTATGCCGGCGTATCCGCCAATATGTATTCTTGCGGGAATCGGCGCAGCGGCGTTTTTTTCGTATGTGCGCTCTCGGGTGAAAGCATTCAATCCCGGCATATTGTTTACGATGTTATTCATTCTCGCACTCGGCGCGTCAATCTCCCTCGCTGAAACGCGTATCAAAAAGCTTTCCGATTATGAAAACGAGGAGCGTACGCTTGTAAAGTGGGCAAACGATTGCGCCGGAAAGAACGCCCTTCTATTATCATGCAACGTCGGCGGTGCGCTCTCACATTTTACAGAATTAAATAATTACGATCTTTACTGGACGGACACCACGCAACTTGACACGCTCGTGAAAACTCCGGAAAAATATTATATAATAGATTCTGCCGACATCGCTCAGCGGTGGCAGGGGTTCCGCGTGAACGATAACATCGCGTGGATTCAGAGGCATTTTACGCCACAGCCTGAATTCTTTTCACCTCATTACACAATATTTAAATTCTGATGGGGGACAAACCTTCCGTCCTTGTCGTTCTCCCGTCGTTGCAACCCGCCCGCAGCGGCGAATATCTGGAAGAGATAGGTGAAAATTTTATTGCTCTCGTGAAATCGTATGCCATTACCGTTGCGGCGCTGAAAAGACCGAATGAAACGGGGGAATTTGACCGTGAAGGGGTGCATGTATTGACAATGCAGCGAAAAGACGAAGAAAGTTTCGGCGCCGGCGAATTATTACGATGGATGCGGCGTATCATTGCCATTCATAAAGAGCGTCGCTTCCAAATCGTGCATTCTGTATGGGCAACATACACATCTTTTTTGGGAATGATGGTAAGTTATACGTTGGGGATTCCATCGCTTGTTTCCGTTGCAGGGGGCGAGTGCCAGTACATGCCGAACATACAGTATGGTGGTGCAGGTACATTAGCACACCGCATCCGCCTTCGATGGGTTCTGCACCATGCAACAGCGCTCAGCGCAGGCTCTGAAATTCAAAAAAAAATAGTTGGGCAATTTTATCCTCCCGCAGAAAAAAAAACATCCCTTGCTCCGTTCGGCATACGGGGAGAATTGTTCCCATTCAAACTGCGCCCGGCGCCTTCAAGCGAAATAGTCATCCTTGCGGTCGGCTGGCTAAACACAATAAAAAACTATCCGCTTTTGCTCCGTGCGTTCGCGATTGTGCATCGTCAATTTCCTCAAGCGATATTGAACATTTGCGGCGAGGGAACGGAAGAAATGAATCTCTGCGCGTTGACGCGCGATTTGCAAATTTCCGGCTCTGTCTTCTTTCTCGGCAAAATTTCCCATTTCACGCTTGCTGAACAATATCAGAACGCGCATCTTTTCGTTCATACGTCGCGTTTCGAGTCGCAATGCTTCGCCATTATTGAAGCGCTTTCTACCGGACTTCCGGTTGTATCTACACCGGTTGGAATTGCGCCTGAAACACTGAACGGGAAAAACGGCGCAATTGTGAAATTTTTTGACGAAAACCATGTTGCCAAGGAATTGATTTGTATGATTACGAGAATACAAAGCAGCGAATACGAAGAAATGCAGCGAAAAGCATATGCCTCCTCGGAACGCTTCGAGGTCTTGCGAACAACGAATGCGTTTGTCAGCGTGTATGATGAATTGCTTCATAAATAAGATTTATGCAAAATTTAGAAGCGGCACGTTGAACGCCGCTGAAAATGCATGGCTCGCATTGCATGGGTGGAACATTGAGCATGGAAAAGGGAAACGCATCCTTCTCTTTCACGGAATAGATCAAACGGGCTATCTAGGTTTTAACAGCAGGTTCATCAGCGTCGGGAAATTTGAAAAATATTTAGTCTATTTTAAACAACATTTCAACGTAGTTGCATTGAATGAATATTTTTCTTTGGAAGGTTCGCCTGAACCCTTTACTATAGCGCTCACATTTGATGATGGATATGCAAACGTTTACAAATATGTTTTGCCATTATTGGAACAATACCGAATTCCCGCAACATTTTTTGTAACTGCAATTCGAAGCATCGGAAAAGATATTTTGTGGACCGATTTTTTCGATCTCGCAACGAAAGCAACGGATGCCTCTTTTGTTTTTTTAGGGGAGACCTATAAGAAAGATTGGCGTGGAGTGTATCGCTCTGCAACGACTAACGAAACATTGAAGTCGATTGCGGAAAACTTTGGTTATCCTGAAAAAGAGCAGTTAATGAAAATTCTACCCGACGCTTTTCGCGATGATGCGCAATTGACGGATTATTGGCTTCAACTGAGCGAAGAACAATTAATTGCACTTGCCAAATCGAATTATGCGGCAATAGGTTCTCACGCACTTTATCACAATTATTTGACTAAAATTCCGCATGAATATGCATCACGCGAACTTGCCGATTCAAAAAAATATTTAGAGAACATAACACAGAAAGAAATATCAAGTATTGCCTATCCATACGGCGCATACACGCGCGCATTGATTGACGACGCCGAGTCTATTGGCTACAAATACCAGCTTGCTGCGGATGATTTCTTGTATCCGGAAGACCGAGCAGACCAGCGTTTGCGTGAACGGATGACACTCAATCCCTACATATCGTTTTACAATCAAATCGCCGCCATTCCTCGCGGGCGTTTTCATTGATTTTTTCTTCCGGGATGGATTACTCAATCGTTCAACTTGCACGCGAAAATGCAAAAGACCTTATTCCCCTTTTTGATATTGTTTTCCACAAGCGGGTAACGGAAGAATATATTGTTAAAAAATATAATACATCAATATTTGGTCCTTCCTTTCTCGGATTTATCGCCTATGATGGGTTGAAACATGCCGTTGGATTTTATGGGGCTGTGCCATGCAACGTAATATATAGAGACGAAACTACGCTGGCAGCTCAAACTACCGATCTTATGATATATCCGCTGTATAGAAAAACAAAATTATTTTACGAACTCGCGATGCGTTTGCATGAGCTTGCAAAAAACCGGAGCAGCGGATTTCTATTTGCTTTTCCAAATGAAATATCCTTGCATATTCATAATGATAAACTGCAATGGAATTACATGGAACGACTGAATGTATATACTATTCCTGTTAATACGCTTCCGTTACATACAATATTCAGAAGGTTTTCTTCTACGAAAAAATTATACGACAAATTCGCCTCGTCGTTTCTTCAGAAACGCACATCTACAAGAGGTTCCATCCATAATTCCGTTATTGATGAATATACCGGAGGTATTTTACGAGACGCTGACTATTATGACTATAAAAAATATAACGGCGCCACGATCCTCGACGTGAACGGATATAGAGTCTGGGTGAATGTTAAAAACGGCTTGTGGATCGGCGATATGGAAGTCATGCCGGAGAGGGAGTTTCGTGAAACGATCCGCGCCCTTCAAAAAATAGCTTTCTTCATGGGGTTGCAAAAAATTGAGTTTCAAACAAGCCCGGGGTCGCGTCTCGATCGCTTGTTTTCACGGTTCTTCAATTCAACTCCAGGGTTCCCGGTAATGTGCCTCGATTTTAACAGTGTCATCCCACCCGGTAGAATAAAATTTACGCTCGGAGATATTGATATATTTTAGAAATGGCTACGTTCAAATTAATCGGACGTTTTTAAATGCCGACAGTCATAATGCCATACGTGTGTCCGCGTTGTAAAAGTTCACTTGCAGAAATGAATGGTGCCTTGCTTTGCAAAGCCTGCAACGAAACATATCCATTGCATGACGGCATATATTCGTGTATCACCCGCGAAAAACAAAAGGAGATAGAACCGTTTCTACGGCAATATAAAATCATCCGCGAAGCAGAAAACAGAGGATCTGACAAAACACAATATTATCTTCGCCTGCCAAATGTAAATACGCGCGAGTGGCACATCCGCCGCGTATCTTCGCAAAAAGCGTTATTGACATTGCGCGATCATTTTAATATTATTTCACCCGACAAGATTCGTATCGCGGACATTGGCGCAGGAAATTGCTGGTTTACTCACATACTCTCAGAACGGGGATATAATGCATACGCAATAGATATATTCGATGATGAGCGAGATGGACTGCGCGCGGGGAAGCATTATCTAAATTCTTCCGGTTCGCCGTTCACCCGCGTCGCCGCTCATTTCGACGAACTTCCGTTTGCCGCCGGTTTTTTCGACGCAGTCATTTTCAATGCGGCACTGCATTATTCAAAGAATCAGATAACCACATTACAAGAGGCGTTTCGCACACTAACACATAATGGCACGGTTCTCGTTCTCGATTCACCCATTTATGCCAATCGATCGTCCGGCGAAATAATGGTTAAAGAACGAATAAAATATCATGAACGCCTGCTTTCAAAGAACGCAGAGACCACGCGCGAAGAAACATTGTCATCCTCTTATCTAACAAAAGAAGATTTTATGCAATGGGAGAGAACAATGGACGTCAATGTATATATGCAGCATGTCTTTTATGGCGTGCGATGGATGCTGCGGCCTCTGATCGCGCAACTCCGCGGACGCCGCCAAAGCGCTTCATTCGCACTTATAAAAATAATAAAACGTTGATTCAACACACTAAACGATTACGCTCTTATTAAATATGGTATTTGGAACGTTTTGGTACATTGGTTAGTTATCAATAAAACACACTTTTGCTCGTTCATTTATTGCCGTCTTCCGCCAAAAAACTATTTATGATTTTATATGATATTGCTTATTAATCCCCAAAGCGCGAAACGGGTCTTCCGGCTGCCGCTTTCAATCCTTTCCGTCGCAAGCAGCATCGAAGGGAAATACGATTATCAAATTTTGGATGAGAATTTCGACCGCCCGTTGGAAAAACTCATATCGCAAACAATCGAGAAGGACGATATAAGATATATCGGTTTCACGGTCATGCCGGGTCCACAATTGAATCGCGCAGTTCCGACGTCAAAATTTATCCGAAACAGGTATCCGGGAATAAAAATTATTTGGGGTGGATACTTTCCATCCCAGCACGTCAAGACGGTGCTCAATTCCGAGTATGTGGATTATATCGTTCGCAATCAAGGAGAGGAATGTTTTCCGAGATTGATTGACGCATTGGAGCATCGGCAGCCCGTCGATACGATTCCAAGTCTCTCATGGAAAAATGGAAACGTAATCGTTGACAATCCTCAGGGAGCGATACTTAATCCGAATACACTTCCGCCCTTGCCGTATCACAAGATTAATGTCCCGCGATATATTACACGATCATATCTCGGTATGCGTACCTCCGTCAGTCATTCGAGCGTCGGATGCCCTTTTTTGTGCGGCTTTTGCTCGGTCGCAGGATTATATAAAGGCGGATGGATTGGTCGCGATCCCGATGCGCTTGCAGATGAACTGTTACGGCAAAAGAAAGAGTGGGGAATAGATTCCCTTGATTTTTTCGACAATAATTTTTTTGTAGGCGAAAAGCGTAGCGCGCGATTCGGTGAGCGGATGAGCGGAAAAAATATCTCATGGTGGGCGGAAGGAAGACCCGATACCCTCATGCATTATTCCGACGAAACGCTTCGGCTTCTAAGCGAGGGCGGCTGCAAAATGATTTTTTTGGGGGTGGAGTCGAGCTCGCTGGAAATCTTGCATACAATGGACAAGGGCGGAACGCAAACTCCCGAAATGGCGCTTGAACTCTGCGAGCGGATGAAAAAATTCAACATTATTCCAGAGCTGTCGTTTATCCTCGGCAATCCTTCCGAAACCGTTGACGAAGACATTGAACGCGACATACAATTTATCCGGAAAGCAAAAAAAATCAACCCCCGCGCCGAAATCGTGTTGCATATTTATTCGCCGGTTTTTTTCGACGATGCACAGATGTATCAGGAGTCGCTGCATCGCGGTTTTCATTTTCCGCAAACGCTCGATGATTGGGTTTCGCCACATTGGGCGCAATTCAATTCGTTACGGAACCCGAGGACCCCGTGGCTCAAGCCGTCCCATAGGCGGCGCATATATAATTTTGAGGCGACGATTGACGCCGCGTTTCCAACGGTAACTGATTTCCGGCTCCGACCGTGGCATCGCCGCGTTCTCCGTGCACTCGGCGGCATGCGATACCGTTTCAGCGCATACAACGCGCCGTATGAAATCAAAGTCGCAAAGAAGGCGATGCACTACCTCGCGCCGCAAAAAGAGGGACTATAACAGTGCCGGTTTTATGAAAAAAAAAGTCCGCCGTCTTCTTGCGTCCCTCGTATACCGCATAAAAATTGGCAAAACAATGAACACAACAGTACATGTGCGTGTGCATCGCATGCCATTGACGATTTTACCAACCGTTTTCAATCCGTCATTTTTCAAATCCTGCAATGTATTTTTGAAATATCTTGAATCGTTAGACCTAAGAGATAAAAACGTCCTTGACGCAGGTACAGGTTCCGGCGTACTTGGCATTGCCGTGTCTCAAATGGGCGCACGCGTAACGGCTATTGATATCAATCCGGCTGCAGTGGCATGCGCCCAGCAAAATGCACAAGCAAACGGTGTAAATATAAACGCTCTGCAAAGTGACTGGTTCAGCGCGCTCTCCGATAATAAATATGATGTCATTCTATGCAATGGACCATTTATAAAAGGACCGCCTCATCCGCCGTTCGATATTACATACTACACCGGTGATCATCACGAATTGATATCGCCATTTATCGATGGATTCGCGGATCATCTTGCGCCGGACGGATTCGCACTCTTCATGCTCTCATCTGATGCTGATATATCATGGTTCATTGAACAGTTCATATCAAACAATCTAAAAGTGCAAATTGCCGCCCGGAAAAAATATTTTTTTGAAGAATTTATGATCATCAGGGTATCCCGCGGATGAATGCAGGGCTAAACCAACCGGAAAAAAGAATCCTTGCGCTCGATTATGGCACTGTCCGAATCGGCGTAGCGCTCAGCGACGAGCGGCATGTATTTGCCACTCCATTATGCGTATGTATAAATAAAAAAGACGTTCTTGACGAAATCGAAAGGATTATCGAAAAAAACAACGTCGAAAAGATTATCGTAGGATTGCCGATCAGCGTGGACGGCAGCGACAGCCCGATGACTGTGCGCGTCCGGGCGTTTGCAGATCATTTGCACGAAAGGACGTCCTTGCCGGTTGAATTATATGACGAGCGTTACACCTCGTTGCTCGCACATGATTCTCTCATTGCAAGCGGCAAAACGCGGAAAGCACGACAAAAAAAAGGTGAATTGGACAAACGCGCAGCAGCAATCCTTTTACAAGAATATTTAGACGGAAATAAAGCATGAACGTCCACATCATTCTTTTATTATGCGCATGCGCGGGATTTGCCGTTACAGCCGTTTTCATTCACAACGTCCGCGCCGATCGCGAATGCGGCACCCGCGGTTATTGCTCAATTGTCGCTGAAACACGGCAGGGACGATTTTTCAAAGTCCAAAACACGACCGTTGGTCTTATATTTTACGCCGTGGTAATCATTGTAGAATCCATGGTGATTCTCCACGTTGATACGTCCTCTCTTTTGATCATTTATGAACAAACAGCGATCTGGATCGCCGCGGGAATGAGTTTTTACCTGTTCTACCAATTGATTTTTGTCCTTCAACAAAAATGTCCGTTGTGCATTTCCACACACATTATTAACGGAATTATGGCGTTGTGTTTGGCAGCTGGAAGCTGGCATTAGACAACGCAATTAACGCGCAATTTGAGCGAAAACACATTAATCACATATCACGAAGAATTACATTACCATGTAATTCTTCGTGGGAACTCTTTTCTTGCTAATTTGTTTAATACTCCGTCAGATGCTAAAAATTCCTCTATCATAAAATAATTATCAAATTATTCGTGATTTATTAAGGGGAGAATCAATTCGGTCCCGCGTTTCACCCAAAGCATGTTATTGAAATACATAAGTGTTACGAACGCAGAACTACGGCTCTGTAGTTGTAATAATTAACATAATTCAATCAACTTCATCTGAAAGGGTAACTGATGTCAATACGCACTGCACAAGCAGTATGGGAAGGAACCGTAAAAGAGGGAAAAGGGAATATCTCTATCCCCAAAAACTCCATCAACGAGAAATATTCGTATTCCTCACGTTTCGAGGAAAGCCCCGGATCAAGCCCGGAAGAATTGCTGGCTGCTGCGGAGGCAAGCTGCTTTTCAATGGCGCTTACCGAGCAATTAGCGAAAGAGGGATTGAAACCGAAATTCGTTGACACCACAGCAAAGGTTCACGTCGATAAATCAGGAGAGAAATTCAAAATCACCGAAATCGAACTGGACACGAAAGGCAATGTGCCCGGAATAGACTTAAAAAAATTCCAGGACTACGCGGAACAAGCGAAGAAAATTTCGCCGATCTCCCAATCGCTCAGTAACGTCCAAATTAAATTGAATGCGAATCTGCTGAATTAAACCGGCAGATTGAACAACATCAAGCACGATCACGACATCTCTGGAGATGTTGCGACCGTGCTTTTTATTGATAATACCCGTCCTATTTTATTTTCTTCGCATTTTATGTAGAATTATCCCTTTTACAATTTAAAAAACATCATAGCTCAGATTCAATCCAAGACCCTCTTTAATTTGCGTTCGTGGAGTAATATCCCGCTCATTGATAATATCCAGACTGAATCCGACACTGATATATTTACTAACCTTTGCGGTGATTGTATTGTCGCTATAGACAACAATCTGCGTAAGCGTGCTAAAGGGATCGAATAAGGCAAGCTTGGCGTTAAAAAGAACGTTATCGTCTATTTTCCATGTAAGCTCCGTTGTCGATTGCAGTCCGCCTTTAATGCTGACTTTTTGCGTTTGCAGTCCGCCGGCTACGTTAGCATATTGTGTGAATTGCGATGTAACGATCTCGCGCATGGCAACACCAAGCCGTTCTTTGACTCCCGGAAATGGCCAAAACCCCATGCCCGCGCCTTGTGTCATATATCCAGGATCGAAAAATTTTGAAACTTCCGTCGCCCGACCGCTGTCATCGTACGTGTATCCCGGGGCAAACTGCGTCAAAAGCGTTGCGGAGATATACGGATTGAGAAGCGAGTCTAGTTTATAGGAATAGACCGAACTGAAATCAATGATGTCATCCGTTTTTCGGGCCCCCCCGCCATCGAGACTTGTCTTGCCGAAAGCAAAGTGATACGCGGTTGTCCAGTTGGTCATACGTTCATTATCTATGGTTTTCCCGTCGAGGGTGCCGGTATACGCAAGTGCGTCATCGCCGCCTTGCACCCAATTCGAGTAGGATGCCTGTGTGAGCGTCAACATCGCTTGAAGTTTTTGCTTCCACCCGAACGTATCGACTGGTGTGAGAACTTTAGTAGTATCCTGTGCGGATGCAACAAGAGCGTATGAACAAAGAATAAGAAGAAATATGTAACGCAACATGGGAGGAATTAATAAGATGATAAAGTGAAAAATGCGATTAATTATGACGAAATTTCAACAAATGAAAATAATAGAAAATAGGGATGTTTGGTAAGATATTTTCACATGGCGTTCATTCTGTTATTTATTTCCCCATTGCTCTAAACGCAATTTCATTTCTTCCGGGGAATATTTGGGTGCATTATATTGATCGGACGCGAGCCGCTGACGACATGCTTCATACAGACTCACAGCGCACGCGACGGAGACATTCAAACTTTGCAGCATGCCAAATTGTGGAATAAGAAAATTTCCGTCGGCATATTTCATCGCTTCTTCGGAGACGCCGCGATGCTCGTTGCCGAATACAAGTGCGGTTTTTTTCGTGAGATTGAGACCGAACAACGATTGTCCTTGTTCGGCAAGGTGCGTGGCGAATATTGCAAATCCTTGCGTACGCAATGTATTGAAGCACTCTTCCACGGATGTAAATTTTTCCCGCTCAATCCACTTCAATGCGCTTGCGGAGCTTTTTTTGCCGATTTTCGGGAACGATTCAACAGTATATAGGAGGGCAACGGATGAGACGCCGACGGCGTCGCAGGTGCGGAGGATTGCGCTCACATTATGCGGATCGTGAATGTTTTCGAGAACGACGGTCAGATCGGGCTGGCGCAACTCAAGCACACTGCGCAGTTTTGCTTCGCGGCGTTCCGTGCGCATCACGCGCGAATGTCTTTCAGCGCAACGCCCGTAACACGTTCACGCTCTTTTACGTACATCAATATGCCGTCTTGGATAAAAAATGTATCGGGAATAGCGGCGGGGGCATTGCGAACAAGAATGTCTTCATACAGGCGATTGCCATTTTCAATATCTATCACAATCAATTTGTTCGTAACGATATTATTTAGCGCCGCCTCTGCCCCGCGCGCAGGTTCATGGTAACTCGCAACCGCCAAGCCGTTCAGTTCCGCAACGTCAATGCCTCCGCGCACGCGGGCGACGTCCACGTGCTTCTCAATCACGTTCCGAGTGACGGGATCGTGGTGCTGAATATATTCGGCGAAAACACTCCCTTCCGCAATATCATCGTCGGATGAGAGCCGGCGTAACTGTTCGATTCCCTCTTCATTTTCGCCGTAATCATATAGAATATTCCCCGTCCGAATATCAATCTCATAAAAATGTTTCTTCAGGAATCCCGTCTGTTCAGCATACGATTTCCCATTGCACGAAAATAAGAACGTCAGTTCGTTGTTTTCCCACAACAACTCACCTGTTGCAACATCAAGGGCATATATTCCTTTGGGAAGCGGCATGTCGGGCTTTTCATAACCGTGCAAAAGCAGCGTATCGTTCAGCGCTTGTTGCATACCAACCCACCACTGCTCGCGCACCGCCACGTTTTTCCAAAAAATTTCGCCGTTACGAAAATCCAACGCAAAAAAAGACGCATGTTTTTTCTCGGTGTCGCGAACGTCGCCAAGCAGAATGTTCTTCGAACATAGCAACTTCCACACCACGCCACCCGCATTGAATTCCCATGAAGGTTTCCGGGAAAAGAATTTGTCGAGAAAAGCCATGAATTATAGCAAACGCAAATGGCAAAAAATCCTGGCGTTCTGCCTTATCTTATTTCGCCGTTGCCAATTTATCAAACAATTGTTTTGCTTGATCGGGCGAGAGGGTTTGTATCTTAGTAACGTCTACATTAGGCACTTGCCCTCTGCCGGCTTTCCAGCCATCGTAGCAATTGCCGCAGATGGCTTTCCCCTTGCTTACGTTGTCCGCGCAAATGCATTTGCCGTCGGCAAGGGCGCAGAAGTCGCATTCCGGTTCAATACAGCAATTGTAATCGCTACCAAGCGCTTTTTTCGCCGCTTTTAATTCAGCTCGGGCGGTTTTGATATGCGATTCTGCAACGCTTGCCCCGCCCGGAGAAGGCGGGTTTGCTCCAGCAGGGATGCCGTTATATAGGAAGAATAGCCCACAAAATATGAGGGCAATTAGTGAAGTCGTAATCGTTTGTTTCATATGTACGTATAAAATAATTGTTGTAGAAGTGACCTGATTTTGTACTCATCCTGAACAATGCGGAGCATTCCTTCGTTCCTTACATCAATCGAACGATTCCGCGATATGTTGTTACTCGAGCAATAATTCCTGCCGCATGAATTTTTTTGTCCGCTCATTTGAAGGATTATGCAATACTGACGATGGCGGACCTGACTCGAGTATCTCTCCATCCGCCATGAAGAATACCCTGTCCGCAATCGCATTCACAAATCCGATGGAATGAGAAACGATAATCATCGTGATATTATTCTGCGCAAGATTTTTCAGCAGCGTGACGATTTCTCCCACACGCTCCGGGTCTAATGCGCTCGTTGGCTCATCGAAGAGAATGAGTTCGGGGTCCATCGCAAGCGCGCGCGCAATCGCGATGCGCTGCTGCTCTCCTCCAGACAGCCGCGAAGGATACCGTTCTGCTTTTGCCGACATGCCAACTTGTTCAAGCAATGTGAGGGCTTTGCGTTTCGCATCGGCGATATTTTGTTTTAAAACTTGCGTCGGCGCTTCTATAATGTTGTCAAGAACTGTTTTATGTGGAAATAAGTTGAATTGCTGGAAAACCATCCCAACGCGTTTCCGAATCTCAAAAACACGGCGTTTGAGTTCTTCCTGAGGCAATTGAGGGGTCAGGACAACATCATCTATTTTTACTGTTCCTGCGTCGAAACTTTCCAAATAATTGAGGCAACGCAGCAACGTCGTTTTCCCTCCGCCGGATGCCCCTAGCAGACAGATTATTTCCCCCGGGGTTACGTCAAAAGAAATGTCTTTAAGCACGCAATGCGTGCCATATGATTTTGTCAAATGCGAGACTGATATCATTGCATACGTTTACACATGGTTTTAATGGCTCTCCGCCGGACGCAAATATTTTTCCAGCCGTCGCGCAAGGATGGACAGCGGGTAACTCATTGCAAAATACAAAAGCGCGGTGATGGCGCCGAGCATGAGAAATTTTTGCGAAGCATTCGCAAGTTCGCGGTACGCCGTTGCAAGTTCCCACACCGAGATTGCAAAAGCGGTAGAGGTATCCTTGAAAAGCGAAATAAAATCGTTCGTCATCGCCGGAAGCGCGATGCGCAACGCCTGCGGAATAATAACGCGCCTCATCGCGAGATTGCGCGGCATGCCGAGCGCTTCCGCGGCTTCGTGCTGTCCTCGCGGTATCGCTTCGAATGCTGCGCGATACACCTGCGACTCGTACGCCGCGTAATTCAAACCCAGTCCGATGATAGCGGTCAGCCAGCCCGGCATCGTAATGCCGAACAACGGCAAGCCAAAATACAGAAACAGCAGTTGCACAAGCACGGGCGTCCCGCGGAATATTTCGACGTAGCATGAGATAAGGAACCGAAGCCATTTTCCGCCAAACAGCAGTCCGACGCCGAGAGCAAGTCCAAGCAGTACGGCAATCAGCATCGCGACAACGGCAATGCCGACTGTGACGCACGCTGCAAACAGCAGCTTCTTTATCCCATCCTGCCAATTGAAGCTCAGTCCAACCTGCGAGTTCATCAATGCGCTCGCATCCTTCAATTTCAATTGCTCATCGTCCCACATGCCCCATTCCTGATAGAGCTGGTGAAGCTTCCCCGAATCGTAAAGTTTCATAATGGCGCGGTCAATGAGGACTTTCAGCGAGTCGTCCCCTTTCCGGATGCCAACGGCGTACAATCCTTCGCTGAACGGCAATCCTGCGTCTTTCAGCAACGGGTCATTATGCGCGTAAAACACTGCGATGGGTCTGTCCATCATCACTGCGTCTATTCTGCCAAGCGCGAGATCTTGATACGCGTTCGGCGGGTCTTCGTAGGCTTTTACATTACAGCCGAGCGAACCAAGCAGGCGCGATCCGGCCGAGTTTGCAAGCGTGCCGATAACCTTGTCCTTGCAACTTTCAAGATCGGTAATCTCTGTGTCGCTTTCGCGGACGGTAAGTTGCTGGCGAAAGACATAATACGGAATGCTGAATAATACTTCTTTCTCGCGATCAGGCGTCGGTTCGAATCCGTTGATGATGACGTCGAATTCTTTGCGGTTGAGCGAAGGAAGGATGCTTTCCCAATCGGTGGGATGGAACTCAGCCCGCACGCCAAGTTCCCTCGCGATGAGAGTTGCAAGCTCGTTTTCAAATCCGATATATCTGCTGGGATTTTGCGGGTCCGCGTATACGAATGGCGCGCCACCGCTCGGATCGCCGCCCCAAACAATCACACCACGCTTCTGAATATCATCCAACGTTCCGCGTGAGCCTGCCCTCGCCGTTCCAAGCGCAAGAAATAGAAGGCAAAACAATGCAACTATCCCGCGTTCAATAAACCTCGGAAACGTATTATTAACACTCATGCAATCTGATAACGGAACAGGCACATCATACTAAAAACCGTATTGGAGCAAAATCATTATGCAAGATAAATAAATTCGTA
>Ga0207048_10156_pt1 | contig 17811 bp, 10 predicted proteins | sample Alteio_BWMinCont_65_FD_153301 | JGI IMG/M metagenome (GOLD analysis project Ga0207048, IMG submission 153301) | Enriched cells from forest soil in Barre Woods Harvard Forest LTER site, Petersham, Massachusetts, United States -... | ecosystem: Environmental > Terrestrial > Soil > Temperate forest >...
CGCATATTGATGGCTCTCCCAGACCAGAAGTATTATCCCGATTGTCACAACTCCGATGCCGATGGATCGAACTAGCTTGGATAATTGCTCCTCAATTCGTCCCATTCCCGCGATCACCAGTCCGATCAATCCAATCAACGGAATATAAAGGATATGATCCATCACCCAGCTGAAACCCATGTAGGAAGCCGAGGTGAAGCCCACAAATGGCATGAGGTTGATTAAAAAAAATCCCAACCCAAGAAGAGCATGCCGCCCCCAATAGGACTTTTTTGTCCAAAACCAATAGATTATTCCACCAATTACCAACCACGGCATAAATTGAATCCATGAAGGCGGATCGATTGTCCATTTTGGATAAATAGGCGTTAACCCGATTGGCCAAAAGCACGTGGAAAAATAAAAGGCAATCGATACTCCGGCCAGGGCCAGTCGCGAGAAAAAATCGCCCATCGCAATGGGATTCTGACCAATGGCGTGCTGCTGCAGGAACCAGACCGTGACCAGTCCGAGTCCCAGCGAAATGGTAAAGAAAGGAATGCTAATCTTCAGAGTTTTCATTCCAATCCGTCCCCTCCTCCACCAGATATAAAGCAGGATGATGATCGGAAACATAACCATCGTCGTCTTGCAAAGCATCGCCGCCAGGAAAAATCCCAAGGCCATAAAATAATCGCATCGCTTTCCATCATTTTCGTAATCGATAAAAGCGCACATGGCCAAGAGGAACAGCGGCAATGATAATGTGTTCTTGAGTTCTGCAATCCACGCCACCGATTCAACCGTAACCGGATGGATGGCAAAAAGAAGACCTCCCAGCCATGCAAAGCGCAAATCGAATTTGCTGAAGAGCCGCCACACCAGCAACGCGCTCAAGATGTGCAAAATGACGCTGGCAAGATGATAGCCCAATGTATCGTTGCGCCAGAGATGCCATTCCAGCCACTCGACGGAAACTTTGAGAGGAAAATAATCAAACAACTTGTCCGGCTCGAACCAGATTTTCCAGAGTCCGGCGGGATCATGCACGATTGCATTTTTAGTAATCAATAGATCATCGTCCCATAGCCAATCGCCATGCATGACAGGCGAAAAGACCCATAATCCAGCCGCTGCGATCACGATTGCCTGTAGCAGGCACAGCTTCCTGTTTGTTACCGGTGCTACTTTTTTTGCCTGAGATTGCGCTGCGTGAACGATTTTCTGCGATCCCTTTTGCTTTTTGGGGCGTTTTGCCATGAATCTATGATGTCAGGAAATAATGGATTTCCTCATTTCGCCGACGATTCTGTTTGAGAAGCATCTTGCTGAGGATGCTGGAGTTGTTGCAGCAGATCGCTGACATGGACATCGCTAGGATCGATCTTCAAAGAAAGTTCGCACTGTTGAATGGCCTCCGGAATGCGGCCTACCCGTGCAAAAGCAAGGGCCAGATTATAGTGTGTTTTGGTATCGTTGGGATTGTTCCATAAGGCCAATTCATATTGTTCGATCGCCTCGGAAAATTGCTTATTATCCATGAGAGCATTCCCCAGATTGCTGTAAGCCCCAACAAAATTGGGGTCAATCTCCAAGGCGGCTTTAAACTGCTCGATGGCCTTGTCCTTTTGTCCATTCTGCATATAGGCAATTCCCAAATTATTGTGCGCCTCGACATAGTTAGGCTTAAGACTCAAAGCCTGCTCGAATTGGTCGATGGCTTCCGGAAGCCGATTTGCCTCTGATAAGACGTTACCCAGGTTATTGTGGGCTGAGGCATAGTCGGGATTAATTTTTAATGTCTCCTCATATTGTAGAATGGCTTCGTCGACTCGATCTGCCTGAGATAAAGTGAATCCGAGATTGTAGTGAGCTATCCAGGCCCCCGGATTGCGTTGGATCGTATACGTCCATAATGCTTCCTCGTTAACGAATATACCGGCGTATTCGTGACTTCCCCAGGCCAGTAATGCCGCCACAACCAACACGATTCCGACCACGAAAGGCCTAAACAAGGGAGCCATTTTTCTGCTCGCCTGTTCTACTCCAGCCACAGCCAGTCCGATCAATCCAATCACTGGAATATAGAGAATGTGATCCATCACCCAGGTGAATTCCATATAGGAACCGCTCGTAAAACCAACAAACGGCATGAGCATAATCAAAAAAAAGCCGAGCCCGAATAGAATGTGACGCCCCCAACTCGCTCTTTTTATCCAAAGTCCGTAAATGATAATCGCAAGGATTGGCCAAGGTAGAAATTGGGTTAGTGAAGGTGGATCTATTATCCATTTCGGATAAATCGGTACCAGCCCCACTGGCCAGAAACTTTTCGAGAAGTAGAATGCTATTGACAACGCTGCCAGAGCCAGGCGCGAGAAAAAGCCTTCTATCGCGATTACATTCTCGCCGATGGCGTGAGCATGCAAAAACCAGATTGTGGCCAGCCCCAATACCAACGAAATCACAAAGAAAGGGGTGCTAATCTTCACGTCGTTCCAACCAACTCGGCCGCGCTTCCACCAGGCATAAAGCAGAATCACAACCGGAAACATCACCATCGTCGTCTTACAGAGCATCGCGACCAGGAAAAGCCCCAAGGCCAGCAAATAATCTTTCCGGTTTTTACGTTTGTCGTAATCGATCCAGGAGCACATCACCAAAAGCAAGGGCACCAAGGAAAGCGTGTTCTTAAGTTCCGCAATCCATGCCACCGACTCGACCACCACCGGATGAACAGCAAAAAGAAGGCCACCCAACCATGCCAAACGCAAACCGAATTTACTCAAAAGACGCCATACCAACAGGGAACTGCAAATATGCAAAAGGATGTTGATGAGGTGATAGCCAAATGGATCGTTGTGCCAGAGATTCCATTCCAGCCATTGGACGCTGACGGTAAGCGGAAAATAATCAAATAACTTGTCCGGCTCGAACCAGATTTTCCAAAGACCATCAGGATCTTGAACAATGACATTTTTGGTGATCAATAGATCATCATCCCAAAGCCAGCCACCATATAAAACAGGCCAAAAAACCCATAATCCCGCAACCACGATGATCGCTCCCTGAAATATAACCAGCTTCCAATTGGTGGTTGAGCTGCCTTCCATGCTTTGAGCTAATATTGTCCAAATGGACTTCAACAATATTTTTTTCTGTGGGGACTTTTTTGCCATAGGCTTTAAAAGCTTACCTATTTTATCGGTGTCATTGAAGAGCTCAGTTACTTCGAACTTCAGTTTGATTTAATTTGGGAGCATTTTGCTGAAGTGCTTCCTCCAGCCTCTGGTGCACTCCTGGCATGTTTGGACTAATTTTCAAGCATTGTTGAAATTGTTCGACGGCTTCTTTCGGATGGCCTGTTGTCATCAAGGCCACACCCAAATTGGCATGCGTATCCGCATCATCGGGAGCCAGTTTCAGAGCCAGTCGATATTGCTCAATCGCTTCGGAAGTTTCGCCTAATCTAAATAAAATTCCCCCTAAATTACCATGAGCGTTGGCGTAACTGGAATCAATGCGTAAAGCCTGTTCGTACTCCTCCTTTGCCTCTGCAAATCGCCCCATCTCCACAAAAACATTGCCTTTGTTATAGTGCGCCATGTCACTGCCAGGATTGCTTTTAAGAGCCAGTTTATATTGTACGAGAGCCTCTGAAAGCTGCTTCCTGTCTTCAAAAATATTGCCCAAATTAATGCGCGCAATCCATGCCTCGGGATTGTACCTCAAGGTATAAGTCCAGAGTGTTTCCTGATCGATAAATATCCCTGCATACCAGTGGCTTTCCCAAGCCAACAGAGCCATGACAAGCATCATGAGACCGAGAGCAAAAAGCCGGGCCGCACCGGAAAGACTTTGCTCGATCTGCCCCAAGGCCGTCACCGCCAGCCCGATCAAGCCGATAAGCGGCAGGTAAAGCAGATGATCCATCACCCAGGTAAATTCCATGTAGGAAGCGGCCGTAAACCCGATAAACGGCACAAGGTTGATCAAAAAGAAACCTAAACCGAGCAACGCGTGCCGGCCCCAGCCCGCTCTTTTTGTCCAGAGCCAGTAGAGGACTCCGCTCAGCACCAACCACGGGATGAATTGCACTGGCGAGACCGGATCGATCTCCCACTTCGGATAAATCGGCAAGAGGCCTACCGGCCAAAAACATTTCGAGAAATAGAACGCCAGCGATAATCCGGCCAGGGCTAAATGTGAGAAAAAGCCTCCCATCGGAATGGCAGTCTTGCCGATGGCGTATGCGTGCAAAAACCAGACCGTGACAAGTCCCAGCACCAGCGAAACGGCGAAGAAAGGCGCACTGGCTCTTACATCGCTGAGGTCCACCCGGCCCCGCTTCCACCACGCATAAAGCAGGATTACCACCGGGAACATCACCATCGTGCTCTTGGCCAGCATCGCCGCCACGAATAATCCCAACGCCCAGAAATAATCCTCGCGCTTTCCCTTCTCGTCGTAATCGATCCAGCGGCACATCGCCAAAAGAAACAGCGGCAAGGAAAGCGTATTCTTAAGCTCCGCGATCCACGCTACCGATTCGACCGTGATCGGATGGATGGCAAAGAGGAGCCCGCCCAGCCACGCCAGGTGCAGGCCGAATTTATCGAGCAGGCGCCAGATCAAAAGTGAGCTGACGAGATGCAGGATGAGGCTAACGAGATGATACCAGAACTGGTTGTCCTGCCAGAGCTGCCACTGAAGCCACTCCGCGCTGACGGTTAGTGGAAAATAATCGACCAAGCTACTCGTCGGTTCGAACCAGATTTTCCAGAGACCGGAGGGATCGTGCACCGTGTCGTTTTTCGTGATCAGCGTGTCGTCATCCCAGAGCCAGCTGCCATTCAACGCCGGCGAGAAAACCCATAACCCCACGATCACAATCAGCGCCGCGCGGATGAGGAGGAGCTTTCGGTCGCTAGACGTGGGCGTATTTTTGGCCTGAGGCCGTTTCAGCGGTGCACCATCCGGGGAATTTTTTTTCTTTCTGATGCGCTTTGCCATGGCTGGATAATTGACTTTTTCTTACTTCCCCAAGGGCTCTATTCCAGAAGTAGTTTGTTGCAGGCCCTGAAGTCGTGTGAGTTGATTCCTCACATTGGTATCATTGGGATTAATCCTCAAAGAAATCTCAAACTGCTCAATCGCTTCGGGAATCCGACCTGACTGTGACAAGGCGACACCTAAACTATTCCGTGCCTCGATATAGTTGGGATTTATTTGGATGGCTTCTTCGTATTGTTCGATCGCCTCAGGAATCTGATTAACCGTCATGAGGGCATCACCGAGATTACTGCGCATAATGGGATTCTGCGGAGCGATCTTCAACGCTTGCTCAAATTGTTCCACCGCCTCGTTCATGCGTTTCGTCTGAGATAAAGCAAGTCCCAGATCGTTATGAGTCGCGGCAATGCCGGGGTTGATCCTGATCGCGTATTCATATTGTTCGATTGCCTGCGGAAAACGACTCATCTGTAGAAAGGCGTTGCCCAGATTGGTATGAGCTTCGGCATAGTCAGGATAGCTTTTCAGAGCCAGATTAAATTGCTCCATCGCCTCAGAAACCTGGTTTTCATGAAGCAACGTATTTCCCAAATTGTAGTGAGCGGCGGCATAATCGGGATTAAGCTCAAAAGCTTGTCGATAATGCTCTTTTGCCTCTGCCATTTGTCCCTTTTCAGATAGAATCAATCCCAAATTGTTATGCGCCAACCAGGCTTCCGGATTTTCTTGCAGCGTATAAGCCCAGAATGTCTCTTCGTTAACAAATAGCTTGGAATACTCGTGACTCCCATAAGCCAGCAACCCGATAACGCTCCCCACAATTCCGATGGCAAAAGGCCGCACTGAACGGGAAAGTTTCTCTTCTACTTGTCCCATGACCGCCACAACCACCCCGACCAATCCGATTAGCGGAAGATAAAGCAGGTGATCCATAACCCAGGTAAAACTCATGTAGGAACCCGCGACGAAGCCGATAAACGGCGCAAGGTTGATTAAAAAAAAGCCCAATCCCAAAAGCGCATGCCGTCCCCAAGTCGCTCTTTTCGCCCAGAGCCACCCAACCACTCCCACGAGAATCGGCCACGGTAGAAATTGAACCAGTGAGGGAGGATCGACAATCCACTTCGGGTAAATGGGCGCTAATCCCACCGGCCAAAAACACTTGGAGAAATAAAAGGCCAGCGACAAACCGGCCAGGGCCAGTCGCGAGAAAAAACCGCCCATCGGAATGGCCAGTAGTTTCGTGATGGCGTGATGATGCAAAAACCAAATTGTAGTCAGTCCCAACGCAAGCGAAACGGCAAAGAAAGGGAGGCTGACTTTTACATCGCTCCAGCCAATCCGGCCGCGCTTCCACCAGGCATAAAGCAGGATTACGACCGGAAGCATGACCACCGTGGTCTTGCAGAGCATGGCGGCCAGGAACAGTCCCAGCGCCAGGAAGTAATCGCGCCGACTTCCCCGCTCATCGTAATCAATCAATGCGCACATCGCCCAAAGGAGCGGCGGCAGGGAAAGCGTATTCTTGATCTCGGAAATCCACGCCACCGACTCGACCACCACGGGATGAATGGCAAAAATCAATCCACCCAACCAAGCCAGACGCAGGCCGAGCTTGCTGAACAGACGCCACACCAGCAGCGCGCCGACCAGGTGTAAAATCAGAGTCGTGAGATGATAGTTAAATGTGTCATTTCCCCATAAATGCCATTCCAGCCATTCCACACTGACCTTGAGCGGGAAGTAATCCATCAGCCTATTCGGCTCAAACCAGATTTTCCAGAGTCCGTCCGGATCATGCACAAGCGGGTTCTTTGAAATCAACAAGGCGTCATCCCAAAGCCAATCGCCATGCAGGGCAGGCCAAAAAACCCACAGCCCCAACACCACTATCACCATCACCTGAAGCAGGAAACATTTCCAATGGATGATCGCGAGAGCACTCCGGGTTTGAGTCCGTATTGCACTGGTAGTTTCCAGCGACTGCTTTCTCTTTTTAGGGCGTTTTGCCATGGCTTTTGTAACCCTAGAAAATTGCCGATTTACTCACCTTGCCGATGTTCCAGCTTCAGGAATGGTTTGTTGAAGGCCCTGAAGACGTACCAATTGATTCCGCACATTGATATTATTGGGATTTATCTTCAAAGAGATTTCATATTGTTCGATCGCCTCCGGAATCCGATTTTCCATGGCTAGAGCATTACCCAAATTATCGTGCATTCCGGCAATACCAGAGCCAAGTTTTACGGCCTGTTCGAATTGTTCAATCGCCTCTGGAATCCGATTCATATGAACCAACGCATTGCCCATGTTGTTATACGCTAATCCCATTCCAGGACTGAGTTTTTCAGCCTGTTCAAATTGCTCAATCGCTTCTGGAAATCGATTTTCCTGAACCAGGGCGTTGCCCAGATTATAGCGTGCCATGGGAAAATTGGGATTTATCTTCAAGGCTTTCTCATAATGAGCAATCGCTTCCGAAACGCGATCTACTTTCATAAGAACACAGCCTATATTGTAGTCCCCCCTGGCATATCGGGGATCGATAATCAAAGCCTTCTCGTATTGGGTAACCGCTTCCGTAATTTGCCCTCTCGCTTCCAGCACATTGCCCAGATTGACATAGCCAGGCCATGCCTCCGGATTGTATTGCAGAGTATAGGTCCAGAGCGTTTCCTGGCTGGTGAATATTCCGGCATACCCGTGACTCTCCCAAGCCATCAACCCCATTATAATCGTTACGATTCCAATGGCAAAACGCCGAACCGACGTGGAAAGTTTTTTCGCCACCTGTTCCATTCCGGCCACGACCAACCCAAGTAATCCGATGATCGGAATGTAGAGAAAGTGATCCATTACCCAGGTAAAGCTCATAAAGGAAGTCACGATGAAGCCCACAAATGGAAGGAGTTGGATGAGAAAAAATCCGATCCCCAATAACGCGTGTCGTCCCCAATCGTGACGTTTTCTCCAAAGCCAGAAAAGGACTCCGGCCAAAAGCACCCATGGTAAAAACTGCAACGGTTGGGAGGGATCGACTGTCCATTTCGGATAGACCGGCAGTAAGCCCAGAGGCCAAAAGCACCTGGAGAAATAAAAAGCCAGCGATAAACCGGCAAGGGCCAGTCGCGAGAAAAATCCACCCATGGGCACGACTTCCGGAGTTTCCATAAAGCCTTGCACCCATCTTTCGCCCGCCCAAAGAGTGGCGAAACCGAGAACCAGGGAAATAACAAAAAAGGGCAGACTGGCTTTAAGCTCCACCCAACCAATCCGGCCCCGTTTCCACCAGGCATAAAGCAGGATCACGACCGGAAAGGGCGCCATGCTGATCTTGCAAAGCATTGCCACCAAAAACAGCCCAAGCGCCAACAAATAATCACGTCGCCTCTCGTGTTCCTCGTAATCGATCCAGGCACACATCGCCCAAAGAAATGGCATTAGCGAAAGCGTATTTTTGAGCTCCACGATCCACGCCACCGATTCGACCATCGCGGGATGAATGGCAAAAATTAATCCCGCCAGCCATGCGAACCGCAAACCGAATTTGTTGAAAAGTCGCCAAACCAGTAACGCATTGCCAATATGCAAAATGACATTGGTGAGATGATAACCAAATGTCTCATTCTGCCAGAGTTGCCATTGCACCCACTGTACGGTCTCTTCGAGGGGGTAGTATTCGATAAAACTTCCCGGCGCGAACCATATTTTCCACAGTCTGTTCGGATCGTGCAACAGCGGGTTGTTGGTAAGATACAAACCATCATCCCAAAGCCAGTCGCCATGCAGGGCGGGCCAAAAAATCCACAGGACCGCCGCGACAATGATCGTCACCTGAAGCGGGAAGAGTTTCCCATTGGCAGGAAGTCGTATTCTCTTAGCCGGGATCTGTGTTGCCGGAGTGATTCCCGATGTTCTTTTTTTATTTTTAGCGCGTTTTGCCATGGGCTAAGGCGGTTGATTCTCCATTACTTGCCCGACGATTCCGTGGCAGGGGCAGTTTGCTGAAGATTTTGGAGCCGCGTCAATTGACTCTGCGCATTGGCATCATCGGGATTGATCTTTAAGGAAATCTCGTATTGTTCCATCGCTTCCGCCACGCGATGGGCCTGAAAGAGAGCACCCGCCAGATTGTCATGTGCCTGGACATAATCAGGATTAATTTTTATCGCCGCCTCAAAATGTTCGATGGCTTCGAAGGCACGGCCTTCCCTCACCAGGGCAAAGCCGAGATTGTTCTGCGCTTCGTCGTAATCGGGATCGCTTTTTAGCGCCCACTCGAAGTGATTGATTGCCTCCGCAAGCTGGCCTGTGTGTAAAAGAAGCAACCCCAGATTGGCATGGGTTTCGGCATGGTCCGGATCGACCTTCAAGGCCATTTCGTATTGTTCGATCGCCTCGGGAACACGGCCTTCACGACCCAAAATATTTCCCAGATTGTTGTGAGCCATGACATAGTTGGGGTCGACTCTCAAAGCTTGCTCGTACTGTTCAATCGCCTCGGGAGTCTGTCCCAGTTGATTCAAAGCAAATCCCAGATTGTTGTGCCCCGCGGCATAATCAGGATTGATCTTCAGCGCCAATTTGTATTGTTCGATGGCTTCCGGTGCCCGCCCTTCCTGAAACAGTGAAAGTCCCAGATCATTGTAGGCCAGCCAGGCTTCCGGGTTGCGCTGAATCGTATAAGTGCAGAGCGTCTGCTTACTGACGAACATCCCCGCATACCCATGGCTCTCCAAGGCCAAAAGTCCCATGACGATCGCCGCAAGAGCCGCAGCAATAAGTCGAATTGGCAGGATAAGCTTTTTAGCTACTGCCTCCATCGCCGCCACCGTCAACCCGATCAGCCCGATCATCGGAATGTAGACCAGATGATCGAGCGACCAGATCATGGTCGTATAATTCATCATGATGAAACCCACGACGACGATCAGATTGAGCAGGAAAAAGCCGATCCCCAACAAAGCGTGCCGTCCCCACCCCGTTCTTTTCGTCCAGAGCCATCCGATCAATCCGCCCAGTATCGGCCAAGGCAAGTATTGAAGCGGCGAGGAAAGGTTGATCGTCCACACCGGGTAGATCGGCAACAACCCGACCGGCCAAAGGCACTTGAAAAAATAAAAAGTAATCGCCAACCCGCCACAAATGAATCGGGTAAAAAAACTATTCCCAAAACTCTCGTGCTCAAGATTGATTTGATGCGGCTGCAAGCAGACCGAGATCACCCCGAGTCCCAACGAGATGACAAAGAACGGCAGGCCGATTTTCAAATCACTCCATCCCACCCGGCTTCTCTTCCACCAAGCATAGAGCAGGATAATGATGGGAAACATCACCATCGTCGTTTTGGCGAGCATCGCCACGAGAAAAAATCCCAAGGTCAAAAAATAGTCGCAGCGTTTTCTGCGCTCGTCGTAATCGATCCATGAGCACATCGCCAGGAGAAATAGCGGCAGGGAAAGCGTGTTCTTCAACTCCGAAATCCACGCCACCGATTCGACCGTTACCGGATGAACAATGAAGAGCAAGCCTCCGAGCCATGCCAAGCGCAGGCCGATTTTGCTGAGGAGCTTCCAGATCAATAATGCGCTGAGAATATGTAAAAGGACGCTGGTGAGATGATAACCGAACGTGTCGTCATGCCAGAGATGCCATTCCACCCACTCCGTATCGACCTCAAGCGGATAGTAATTACCCAGGCCATCCAATTTATACCAGCCCTTCCAAAATCCGGACGGTTCATGCGTAAGCGCATTCTTCGCAACTAAAATATCATCATCCCAAAGCCAAGTGCCATGCAGCGCAGGCGAAAAAATCCATAACCCTGCCGCCACGATCACCACTACCCGCAGGAAAAACAACTTCCAGTTGGTAATTGTCCCTGCCTGCGGAGTCTCGATCCTCGTTGCCTGAGCAATTTCGGATGATTCTTTTTTATTTCTGCCGTGTTTTGCCATGAGCTAGGACCCTTGATTTTCCATTATTTGCCTGTCGGTGCCGCAGGGGAAGGCGCCGACTGAAGGCCCTGGAGCCGCGTCAGTTGATTGCGCGCGTTCACATCATTGGGATTGATCTTTAAGACCATCTCGTATTGTTCGATAGCTTCAGCCACCCGATGGGTCTGGAATAAAACTCCTCCCAGGTTGTCGTGTGCCTGGACGTAATCAGGGTTATTTTTTATCGCCTCCTCAAACTGTTCGACGGCTTCAGAAGTGCGACCTTCCTGCACCAAAGCAAATCCCAGATTGTTATGCGCTTCAGCATAGTCAGGTTTGTTTTTTATCGCCCGCTCCAAGTGTTTAATCGCCTCTGGACGTCGCCCCATGTGCAACAGAGCGATACCTAGATTGGCATGAGTCTGGGCATTGTCCGGGTCGCTCTTTAAGGCTATCTGGTATTGTTCGATGGCCTCCGAAACCCGACCTGCGTGACCCAGGGCATTTCCCAGATTATTGTACGTCAAGGCATCATTGGGGCTGATCTTTAAAGCTTGCTCATCCTGTTCGATAGCTTCGGAAGCGCGGCCTTCCTGATCCAAGGCAAGCCCCAGACTGACGTAAGCCGTGACGTCGTGAGGATCGAGCTTCAAAGCCATCTCGTATTGCTCGATGGCTTCCGGAAATCGATTGGCTTGAAGAAACGCTCCCCCCAGATTGCAATGCGCATCGGCGGAATCGGGATCGAGCTGCAAAACCTTCTCGTACTCTTCAATCGCCTCGGAAAGAGCGCCTTTTCTAGACAGGGCCAAGCCAAGATTAGTACGTGCCGCGGTATGATTGGGCTCCATTTTCAAAACTTCTTGAAATTGATCGATAGCTTCTTCAAGTCGATTTTCATCGACATAAGCCATGCCCAAATTCAGATGGGGGCCCAAGGCTTCGGGATTTCGTTGCGCGGCATAGGTCCAGAATTTTTCCGAATTAACAAATACCGCCGAATATCCATGGGTTTCCCAAGCCATGAGCATCACCACAGCAGCTACGATCCCAATGGCAAAAGGTTTTACCGAACCGGAAAGTTTCTCTTCGATCTGCCCCAGCCCTGCTACCGCCAATCCAATTAATCCGATGATCGGAAGGTAGAGCAAGTGATCCATCACCCAGCTAAAACCCATGTAGGAACCAGCGACAAACCCAACGAATGGCGCAAGGTTAATCAAAAAGAATCCAAGTCCCAAAAAAGCGTGCCGCCCCCACTCCTCTCTTTTTGTCCAGAGCCAGTAAAATACTCCAACCAAAACTACCCAGGGCAAAAATTGAATCAGCGAAGGAGGATCAATCACCCATTTCGGATAAACAGGCATCAATCCCACAGGCATAAGACATTTTGAAAAATAAAACACTATTGATAACCCCGCCAAGGCCAAGCGAGAGAAAAAACCGCCCAAAACAGCACCTCGCAGACCATTGGCATGCTGATGCAAAAACCAAACCGTGATCAGTCCCAATCCAAGTGAAATGACAAAAAAAGGAATGTTAAACTTCAAGTCTCTCATTCCAATTTGGCCCCGTTTCCACCAGATATAGAGCAGGATTACAACTGGAAACATCACCACGGTAGTTTTACAGAGCATCGCCACCAGGAATAATCCAAGCGCCAGAAAATAATTTCTCCAACCCCCGTGATCCTCGTAATCGATAAAGGCGCACATCGCCAAAAGTAATGGTGGCAAGGATAGAGTATTTTTTAATTCCGAAATCCAGGCGACAGACTCGACCGTCACCGGATGAACGACAAAAATCAATCCTCCCAGCCAGGCCAGATGCAAACCGAGTTTGCTGAAAAGACGCCAAATCAATAGCGCGTTAAAAATGTGCAGAATAATATTTGTTAAGTGATAACCGAAAGTATTATTTTGCCACAACTGCCATTCCAACCATTCCACGCTGACCTTGAGTGGGAAAAAGTCGACCAGACGATTCGGTTCAAACCAGATTTTCCAAAGCCCGGCGGGATCATGCACGAGCGCATTTTTTGCGACCAGAAGATCATCATCCCAAATCCAGTCGCCATGGACGGCAGGCCAAAAAGCCCATAATCCTGCCGCTATAATCACGAGCACTCTAAGTAGGAACGGCTTCCAGTCAGTAATTACCCCGACTTCCAAGGTCTCGATCTTCACCGCCTGGTTGACCTCGGATGATCCTTTCTTATTTTTGCCACGTTTTGCCATGAGCTAGAATGGTGAGCTCTCCATTACTTCCCTGACGGTGCCACGGCAGGAGCGGTTGGTTGAAGGCCCTGGCCTTGAAGTCGCGCCAGATGATCGCGCGCGTTGGCGTCATTGGGGTTGATCTTCAAGGAGATATTATATTGCTCGATGGCTTCCGCCACTCGTCCCGTCTGAGCCAGGACGCCTCCCAGATTATTGTGCGCTTGAACATAATCGGGATTATTTTTTATTGCTTTCTCAAACTGTTCAATCGCTTCGGAAGGATGGCCTTGCCGCATCAGAGCGAACCCCAGATTATTGTAAACCTCGGCATAGTCGGGTTTGTTTTTGATCGCCAGCTCCAAATACTTGATCGCCTCCACAAGCTGGCCTGTACGCAACAGGGCAAGCCCCAGATTGGCCTGTGCTTCTGCATAATCAGGGTCGCTTTTCAGAGCTAATCCATATTGTTCGATGGCCTCCGCCATTTTGCCATCGAGACTTAAAGCATTTCCCATATCGTTGTGCGTCAAGGCATCATCGGGTTTGATTTTTAAAGCCTGATCGTATTCTTCCATCGCTTCAGAACGCTGGCCTATCTGATCGAGGATATATCCCAAATTGGTGTAGGCCGGGACATACTTGGGGTTGATCCTCAAAGCCCATTTGTATTGTTCGATGGCCTCGGGAACCCGGTTCACCTGAGATAACGCCAGCCCCAAATTGTTGCGCACCTCGGCATTGTCAGGCTTGATCTTCAAAGATAGCTCATACTGTTCAACTGCTTCCGAAAAACGATTTGCCCGAAACAGCGTGACTCCCAGATCGTGATACGCCGGCCACGCATTCGGATTATGTTGTATCGTATAAGCCCAGAAGGTTTCCTCGCCGAGAAATATGCCCGCGTAAGCGTGACTTCCCCAAGCCAACAACGCCAGGATCACCGTCACGATCCCGATGGAAAAAGACCGGGAGGAGTGGGGGAGTTTTTTACTTACTTGCCCCATTCCCGCCACCGCCAGCCCGATCAAACCGATCAGTGGGATATAGAGAAAATGATCCATCACCCAAGTGAAGTCCATGTAGGAACCGGCGGTAAAACCGATGAATGGCACGAGGTTGATCAAGAAAAAACCCAAGCCGAGCAGAGCATGCCGTCCCCAACTCGCCCTTTTTGTCCAGAGCCACCAAATCACTCCGCCGAGAATCGGCCAGGGCAAAAATTGAATCAGCGAGGGAGGGTCGATGATCCATCTCGGATAGATCGCCACCAATCCCACCGGCAAAATGCATTTGGAAAAATAAAACGAGATCGATAATCCGGCCAGGGCCAGTCGCGATAAAAAACCACCAATGGCAATACCACCCTCACCTATGGCGTGATGATGCAGGAACCAGATTGTGGTCAATCCCAAGGTAATGGAAATGGCAAAGAAGGGCGCGCTTACTTTCAAATCATTCCAATCCACCCGACCTCGTTTCCACCAGGCATAGAGCAGGATCACCATCGGCAACATCACCACGGTTGTCTTGCAAAGCATCGCCACCAGAAACAATCCCAAGGCCAGAAAATAATCCTTTGGATTGCCCTGCTCGTCATAATCGATCAAGACGCACATCGCCCAAAGAAAGGGCGGCAGAGAAAGTGTATTTTTCAGTTCTGATATCCATGCCACGGATTCAACCGTCACCGGATGAATCGCAAAGATCAATCCCCCCAGCCAGGCAAAGCGCAGGCCCAATTTGCTCAAGAGGCGCCAGATCAGCAGCGAGCTGATGATGTGTAAAATGACGTTGAGGAGATGGTAGCCGAACGTGTCGTTTTGCCATAACTGCCATTCCAGCCACTCCACGGTGACTTTGAGCGGAAAATAGTCCATCAACCTTCCCGGCTCGAACCAGATTTTCCAGAGTCCGGCGGGATCATGCACCAACGGGTTCCTCGAAACCAGGAGAGGATCATCCCAAATCCAGTCACCATGCAAAGCAGGCCAGTAAACCCACAATCCAGATACCGCGATTGCCACCACCTGCAGCAGAAGCAGCTTATTCTTAATCATCGGGAACGCCGCAAGCGCCGCCCAAGCTACTCCCGAAGGCCGGTTCTTCTTGTCGGGGCGTCTTCCCATAGGTTTTAAAGCCCAAAAGCTATCTTGAAATAGCTTTTAGGAAATCATCGGTAATCTGGCGAAAAACTCCTTTGCCGCTTTCTCGTCCTGCAGATCGGCCTTGGTCTTGTGCAGGGCCCAATGTTCGACATGCCTGCGCGTAGCGCCCGGTTCCAGGGGAAGACTCGGCGCGAGCGACTCGACTTCCAGAATATCGTTATTGGTGTATAGCTCGCAGTTGCAACCGCGATCGGGATAAGGCGAAGCCGGATCGAAAGGAACATATTTCGCGAAAACAAAGTCGCCGTTTTGATAGGCCACCCAGCCCGCCGGAAACTTAAGGCCTAATTTGGTTGCGGGTAGTTTCGGGCGATAAGAGAAACGGAGGAAATGTTCACTGAAGGCATATCGCCCATCCATCAGATTGGTAAAAGGCCATAGGACCATCTCCCGATTGGGTAGAAAATCCTCCGGCTTGGTCGCGCGACCTTCGGGAAATTCCGAAGGGTGAACATCGAGCTGCGGTTGCGGAACAAGCGCCGTGCCTCCGGGCGCCATGACGGAAAGCGCCCACGGCGTCACATCCATCCGCTTCGTGCCGGTATTAGTGAGAAGATGCGTGACTCGCACGACTTCATTTTTCAGGAGCTCTACTTGCAAAGTTTTTTGCAAACCGAAAACCGGACTTGCGAGCTGAATGATCTCAACCCCGTCCTCACCCAGCTTTTTCCAGCTCACCGGGCTGTTATCGGCTTCGTAGGAATGATCGCCTTCGGGCGCAGTCCAAAAGCGATGACCACCCCGGATCATCCATTCCTTCTCACCTGTTTTTCCCATCTGATCCGGTATTTCGACGAAAACATTTTTCGCTTCGGGAAAAGCATATCGAATGATGCGCGGCCCAACGTCCAGCGTGATAATAAGTTCAGTCGTGGCACCCTGAATGCGTAAATTACGCTTCCAGCCAGCATAAGGGATTTCTTGGATCATACGGGTTTATTGGGGAAAAGAGATGCAAGCAGAGGATCGTAGTATCTCTGGTAAACGACCGCCGGATTGAATAAGCGTCGGCATTTGCGCTGTTGTCGAAAGATGGGCTGGCCCTCCAACCATGTAACCGCATCGGGAAGCTTGGCCAAATCTTTTAACATAAAAGCTCCCTCGCCTTCGGTCACCCATAAGGCCGGGATGTCATTGCACCAAACCGGCAGGCGGTGAAGCGCAGCCTCGATGATCGGCAGACCAAAGCCCTCCTGCTTCGAAGGAAAAAGCAGGCAATCGGACAGAAGAAAAAGATCACGCAAAGTATCGTCCTGAATTACAAAAAAATCGCTGACAAAAACAACGTGACTGAGCAGTTCCTTGGGCAAGGAGTGGCGTAAAAAATCGCCGTAACGTTCCGAAGCGGGGTTGTTGTTAGCCTTGGCCCCGGTGATGAGAAGGAGGGGATTGCGGCCCTTCTCGCAAAGTTTTTTGATGATCTCCAAGGCAAATTCGATGTTCTTGCGCAGCATAATGCGGGCAGGAAGCAGAAAAACAAATTCACGGTCCGGGAGATCGAGCGAACCGAGCGATTCACGTATTTCCGGCGTAAGACCGAAAAGGCGCACCGGATCAATTACATTGAGCACGACACGCGACGCTACCGCAGGCTTGAGATGCGCTTTAAGTTCATCGGCTCGAAGCTCCGAAACGGCCACATACTTCACCTCCGACGAACTGGTCCGCATCAGGTTCCAAGGCGGCTGGGTGGGATTGGGTAGCGCGTAATCGGAATTGGTCGCCACCATGTCATGCGTCCACGCCACCATTTTGTGGTAAGGCGCCAGATCATGCAGGGCCCGGGTGAGCGCCAGGTTAAAATGCATCGTGAAGATATTGTGAACGAAGGTCACATCCATGCCAGTCAAAGCCGCACCCAGCGCTTCCACCAAAACGGAACGATATTTGCTGAAATTCTGATCTGACTGGCCTCGATCCAAAACAGAACGAACACTGACATTCAATTCATAATCGGGTGCGAGTTCCGGCATCAACTGGAACTCGTAATCCTCTCCGGTATCAAGCCCGACACCGGCGAGAACTTTCACCTGATGTCCGGCGCGCCGCAACATATTGGCCTGATCGCGGATGACATGTTCGACTCCGCCCATTTCCGGCCAAAAAGAATAGTGGAGCAGGGCGATCTTCATGAAAGGCAAACCATAGACTGGCTTTATCACGCAAAAAACATTTTTTTTGAGACGCAGCCCCTCAATCATCTCGGAATCTGCTTGCCGCCGCGCCGCAGCCTCGTATTGAACAGCACATGACATCGAACGTTTTGCCATGGCTTTGGCCGATGTTTTTTTACCTGGTGGGCTCCATTCCCACCGGCTACCTGCTGGGCAGGATCCGCGGCATCGACATCCGACAACATGGCAGCGGAAATATCGGCGCCACCAACGTGGGCCGGGTTATGGGTCGGAATTGGGGGTTTTTCGCCTTTGCCTGCGATTTTCTGAAAGGTTTTCTGCCACTTTATCTCGTGCGCTGCGTTGCTTTTCCCGAAACTAGTTC
>Ga0207048_10237_pt1 | contig 17793 bp, 11 predicted proteins | sample Alteio_BWMinCont_65_FD_153301 | JGI IMG/M metagenome (GOLD analysis project Ga0207048, IMG submission 153301) | Enriched cells from forest soil in Barre Woods Harvard Forest LTER site, Petersham, Massachusetts, United States -... | ecosystem: Environmental > Terrestrial > Soil > Temperate forest >...
GGGAACCCGCATGTTTTGGTATCCCCAGAAAGCAGCCTTTCGAGCGGGAACCGTTTCCGGTACACAGTGGGATAGCGCCAACCTCGGACACTATTCGGTGGCCTTTGGTAGAAACACGATGGCTTCTGGAGATTATGCCACGGCCTCTGGTTACGGTGCGATAGCTTCTGGAACTTCTTCAACGGCCATGGGTAGCAGCCAAGCTACTAATGAGTATTCAACTGCTTTTGGCACTGGCCGAGCTACGGGTCAGTTTTCAACCGCCTTAGGGTATCAAACAACAGCCTCTGGATATGCTTCAACGGCTTCGGGGTACCTGAGTCAGGCTACTAATGGAAGATCAACAGCCTTTGGAAGCGGCACGGCCAGTGGTTACCTATCAACAGCCTTTGGATACGGCACGGCCAGTGGGTACCTATCAACAGCCTTTGGATACGTGACGACAGCTAGTGGTATTACATCAACGGCTTTCGGCCATGGCACCACAGCCTCGGCTTATGCCGATTTCGTAATTGGCCGTTTTAATTCGGGCACGGGAACCACTAGTTCGTGGGTTTCCACGGAACCACTCTTTGAGATCGGCAATGGAACGCAATCGCTCACCTATCCATATCCCATTACTCCTTCGGATGCCGTGGTCGTTTATAAGAATGGCAACATGACAGTGCAGGGCGCTATCACCGCTCCTGCCTTTATCACCACGGGAACGACCGTCACGGGCACAGATGCTGTAGCCTTTGGTTACGGCACTTCGGCTACTGGAAATTATTCAACGGCCTCCGGGTTTTATACCACTGCGCCCACCTACGCCGATTTTGTCGTAGGCCGTTACAATGCGGGCGGGGGAGCCACAGGTTCGTGGAACCCGAGTGATCCGCTCTTTGAGGTCGGCAATGGAACGTCGAGTACCAGCAAAAGCGACGCGTTGCTCTTGGACAAGAGCGGCAACCTGACAGTGAACTCCGTGAAAGCGAATATCTTTGTCTCAAATGGTAGCAGTGTAGGTGTTGGCCCTTCGGTAGCTTTTGGTCAGGCTACGACAGCTTCTGGAACTGATTCGACCACATCAGGGGCCTTTAATACAGCCAGCGGACTTGTTTCAACGGCCTTTGGAGCTCATACCACGGCAAGCGGATATTTTACAACAGCCTCCGGGCGCTATACTACAGCCACAGCCTTTGACGAGTTGGTTGCCGGCACTTATAATGTAGGTGGAGGAACCACCAGTTCGTGGGTTTCCACCGATCCGCTCTTCGAGATAGGCAATGGCACCTCCGGTACGCACAATGATGCTGTCATCGTTAATAAAGATGGTAGTGCGACACTGCAAGGCCCGGTGACCATAACAACGCCTGGTGGTGACATCCCGATGTATAGCGGTAGCTAGTCCTAAACAATCGCAAGCAAGTTCCGAAGCATTTCGGGAGACTGGAAACTAGCACGGTCATTCCTGCTATGTGGTGAATCAGCCAAGCGAAAAAAATATTTGGTGGTAACCAAACGAAAGTGACGCGATGTCGCGCGATCTGTGAATTGATCGCCACCACCGACCCCTTGGGTTATACGGCGCAAATAGGGAGGAGAATGAAACTAACAAGAAGATGGACCCTGTTGGGGCTGTGATATTCAAGCTGGAGCGATTACAGTTGAGTAACAAAAAATCAAACCTCTCGGTAAGGCCGTAGTTCTGCGAAAATACGCGATATTTTGTGAAAAATGGAAATCAGCTACTTTGGCTTTAAGACCATAAATCACAGCATCTTATCGCATATAACCGCAAGGAGAAGAACGGTCACGGGAAGGTTCGAGCTCCGTTGGCTCCGCTCTCTTTTTCAGGAGAAAATCCGTTTTTCAGGTGATTAACTTTGGCTGTTGCCAAGGGGGCTAAAAAAAGCGTTAGAGCTTTAAAAACGATTGCGATTCATGGTCGCTTGAGCAGGTTAAGTCATGGTTTGGAAATTTCGCTTTGGACAGACAAGAAAAGAACGGCCCGGGCGTGGGGCGTGCTCTCTTTTTTAAGAAGATTTGCGGGTTGCACCTGACTTTAGCGGTTTTTCAAAATGACTCCCCATGTTCTCATCATCCAACCGGATCTCTCGCTCGCCGCGAGATTACAACAGTTGATTCTTTCCGGGGCGGATGTCTCGATTAGTTTCGAGGATTCCGTGCAAGGCGGCCTTGAAGCTCTCCAAACCCATACCTATCTCGACCTGTGTGTCTGCGATATTTATTATCCGGATGGAGATGGCCTGGCGTTGCTTTCCGCCATTCAGGACAAATTTCCCCGAGCCCGACTGATTATTGTTACGAGCTCGGACATCAAGAAATTGGACGAGCCCCCTCCGAGTTTTACCGTCTTATCTTTGCCGCAAGATACGGCTCATTTTATTTCTCTATGCCAGGAAACGCTCACCTCCCTGGAAGGCTGTGAAATTCCCCCTTTTCGTCTCGGGGCAAAATTTCGATCCGACCGATGGGGTGATTGGTATCAGGGCTACGATAAGACTCTCAAGCGAGAAGTCTTGATGGTCGTTACTCATTCCTGGGCGACGCCGCGGGAATCGATGCAATTTCGCACCGCCGCCGCATTGATGGCGCAGGCCGCTCATCCCAACGTACAGGCAGTTTATGTGGCCGGAAGGCATCAAGGCCGTGAGTTTGTCTGCCATGAAAAGTGGGACATGCCCAACCTGACCGATTTTGCCGAGGCCGGTAGGAAAATTGATGCGCGTCTCGCCGCCCAGATTCTTCACACGGTTGGTTCGGTGTTGATGTTCTGGAATGCGCAGCAATATCCCCATGCCTCCATTAATCCAGGTCATGTCTCTATTTCACCTCAGGGAGTCATCAAAGTGGCTAATAAAGTCGATCCCACACTGGCCCTGACACCGCTGAGACTCACGGATATCGTAACTGTAACTGCTGCCGTCCGGGCTCTCCTGCTTCCATTGGTAGAAGTGCCTACGCGATTGCGCGATTTACTCGATACCATACGAGATGGCGCGCAGGTGCTATTGGAAACGAGTATGGGCAATATCACAATCCAGCTCAACAGCGTGCGCGCACCCCTGACGGCGGCCAATTTTCTCGCTTACGTGGACAAGAAAGCCTACGACGGGACTATTTTTCACCACGTTATTCCTGATTTCGTTGTCCAGGGAGGGCGCTTTAAACCGGAAATGAATAAAATTCCAACTGCGGATCCCATCGCCGATGAATCATCCAATGGTTTGTCAAATACTCGAGGTACCATTGCCTTAACGCGAAGCAAGCAACCCAATAGCGCTACGTCACAGTTTGTTTTCAATCTCGCGGACAATCTGTCACTTAATGGCGGTTTGAATAAGCCTGGCTTTGCTGTATTCGGAAAGGTCATCAAGGGTCTTGAGGTGATTGAAAAAATGGCCCAGGTCAAGGTGACTAAAAAAGGCGTTTACCATCATGTTCCAGCCGAACCGATCATCCTTCTCAAGGCTTATCGCCATGAATTGGTTTCAATCGAACAAGTGGTCAACGAAGCACAGGCCATTGATCTTCAGCTCACCACTCAACATGACATCGCACTTTCTCAAAAATCCAGCGTCCCACGTCACGCTATGTCTCCACCCTCATCTTAGGGCGTGGTCTTGCCACGAGTTAATTGGGAGTTGTAGCTTGAACGGGATCAACGAGAAGTAATTCCGGTTTTTTTGACCGGACCAAGGCCGAGATTCTTCGATGCAGGCTATGTTCCAACTTGCCATATCCCATGCCAAGAACGATAGCGATCAAGGCGGTGCCCGTCCCAAGAAGCAGGTGGGGAATCTTCAAGGGTTGACGGGAATAAAACCAGCCATAGATCAACAAAATCACAGGCACGTGGATCAGATACATCCCATAAGACCAATCTCCCCACCGGACAAATAGGTGAGAAGAAGACAAATCTTTGTGCATACTGGCCCCTATCAGCAGAGCCGTCATGCTGCCCCAAACCACGGCCAATAGCGCCACGGCCCAGCATCCGGGTAAAGCCGGCCCCATTCCCTGATAGACAATATCTCCTACGACAAAGAGAAACCAGAGGATGCCCCTCATTTCCCAAGTCTTTTGGCGGAACCGAAAAACCGCCATGCCCGCGATGAAAGTCAGATTAAAGGGAGAAAGAACAATGTAAGACCAGTTCGGCAGAAACTGTAAGGGGCGTTCGGGTGCCAGCATATTTTGCAAGAGAATCGAAAAGCACCAGATGACAATGAAGGCTCCTTGTAAAGCTGCGTGGCGGATCGCGATGAGTATTCCCACAATGGCGTAAAAAAAGACTTCGTATATCAATGTCCATTCAATACCAAGGGGATAGGAAATCTGCTCACAAGGCAACAGTGTCAGGGCTCTGAAAAGATGGCTGGAATCCGGACCATGACCTAATACCAGTTGATCGACTGCAAAAGTAAGCCCCACTGCCAACCAGAAGGGGGGATAAATGCGCAAAAAACGATCCCTGATAAATTGGAGTGGCTTGCCCGACGACAAAGCCCGGGCCATGACAAAGCCTGATATGGAAAAAAACAGGTAAACCCCCTGCCTCAAAAATACATTGGACATCAATAAAATTGCATTGTCGTGCGGGGCAAAAAAATTTCTTAAATGCACCGCAACATGATAGAATATTATGGCCAAAGCAGCCCAAAAGCGTGCCGCCTGAATCCAGTTGAACCGCTGCGAAAGCATGGTCGCATTCATGACAGAGCAAGCTCTGATGGCATAGGTGCTGAAATTGCAGGGCGGTTTTCTCCCATTTTTCTTCCTTCGGCGTAGGCCTGTGCCAGCAGCAATCGATAAAGGAAGGCAGGTAGCGGAATTCTCCAATTGTCCAGCCACAGCCAGAGCTCTTTTTTCCATCCGGCGATCCACCAATCGGATCGAGAAGGTTCAGGGTTGGAAATCCATCCCAACTTCAGCAATTCCGGATGAAGCGTGAGAATAATATGGCTGGCTTCTCCGACCCGGCGTTGCCGTTCTAAAAACTGTCTCATGGTTGTCGGATGGTAATGATGCGCCTGCGCAGCAGGATGATAAATTAATCGCAGACCCCGTTTATAGAGACGGTAACCCAACTCGATATCCTCCCAATTCACCTCGGTAAATGCCTCATGAAATGGATTCTCACCCAGCAATTCCCGCGATATCGAAAGGTTTGAAGTATAGAAACAACCCAAGGGCGCTTCCTCTCCTTCCTGCAAGCGACCATAACCAAATTGTGCGCCATCATGATTAACAAAATCTAGAAATGGAGTTACTCGCATATGGAGTCCATCCCATCGGGTATACCCCAATACGGCGCATGGTTCTTCTATCTCACGATGTTTTTCCATATGTTGTTGGATAAAATCGGGCTCGGGAATGATGTCATCGCCTATAAATATCACCACTTCTCCTGTTGCTGCCTGCAAAGCCCGATTTCTCGCCCAACCGGGCCCATTTTTTTCCTGACGAAGTAATTTTAAGGGCCAGCAAGGATTGGTTTTCCGGGCCCAGGCTTCCAATTTTTCGTAGGTACCATCGGTCGATCCGTCATCTACCACAATCACTTCATAATCCGGCCAGGTCTGGATCATAAGCGCAGACAAAACCCGTTCCAAAATTGCCCACCGATTTTGAGTGGGAATAATCACCGAAGCCAGGGCAGATTTTTGCACGTCGCTGGTTTTATCGAAACTGAAACGATACTCTCGGACCAGGCAGCCAAGGCGGCGGGCATCCATGGAATTGCTCACCAAGCATGGCGCCCATTCTTTCGCTTCCAGAACGATCTCCAAACTACCGTTGTCGTCCGTGCGGGCCGGAAGGATAACTTCCACCCATGCTTGGGCCGGCACAAAGACATCCCTGCTGCTGCCATTACAGGTCACCCGCACATGACGCTCCATCTGCGGAAAGCTCGGCAGGTGCAGGACCGCCGTCAAGGTTCCGCTCTGGTTCGGTTGGCATTTTAAATAGGCCTTTCCGTGTCCCGTGCTCCACCGTACCCAATGTCCATCGAGATATTCAGCCCCCCACCAACCGGTATCGAGATGGTTTTCCGCAGACGGATAACCTGGTTGCAGGACCCGCGAAGGAATCCAGTCGTTCCAATGTGAAAGAATCCGTGCGGAGGAACGGTGGGGATCGAAATGGATTCCCCATGACGGTGGAAAAGGCGTCAGGTCAATCAATCCAGCTTCGAATAAATCCCGGTCGGTTCTTTGGCGCTGTCGCTGGATTTTCCAACGCTCCCGCAGCGTTCCCGGCGCATGCACAAAATTCCAAAAAAGAACGGACCTTATCTGTTCGAAGTCCCGGCGTTCAAACCACAACCTGAATATCATGAGAAGAGCCCGGACAAGATTCCCTAGCTCGTAATGTTTAATCAGGGAGCGGAAATTGTGACGCATGCCCAGGGTATCCCTCCAGCGTGAGCCATGAGTTCGTTGAGTGGTGCCTCCTCCATAATGAGCCACGCGGGCGCGTTCGCACACCACCACTCGTTTTCCCAGAAGCCACAATCTCCATCCCAAATCCACATCCTCGTGGTACATAAACATGGCTGAGTCAAAGCCTCCACAGGCGCAAAACTCATCCCGACGCATGAGCATCGCGGCCCCGGTGGGAAACAGCGTTTCACGCCAGCCCTCGCCCACCAGAGGCTCTACCCGTGTGCCTCCATCCCGATCGTAGCCAAACCCAATAAGCGTCATTCCCCCTCCGCGAGCGCCATACTGTTCAGGAAATTCCATCGACAAGAGCACCGCGGCGGAAGCGACAATTTCAGGATGTGCCTGAAGGGGCTTTAACAAATGAATCAGCCATTCAGGCTCCACCACCGTGTCGTTATTCAAAAAAACGATATAATTTCCCCGCGCAACCTCGACCGCCTTCTGGTTCGCACGGCCAAAACCCAAATTTTCCTGAAACGCCAGCACCCGTACCTCAGGAAACTGCTGCGCCAGTAAAGTGACGCTTTCGTCCCGAGAACCATTATCGACAACGATAATCTCAAAAGCCGTGCCTTTGGTTTTTTGCAAAGCCTTCAAACAAGGCTGCAAGAAATGCCACCCGTTGTAATTAACCAGGATGATGGATGTAAAAGAGTCTTCCATGGGTTGTCCGTCTATTGTCAAATGCCGACGGAGTTATTAGCCTAACCTCTCATCGATGGTAAATGGTATCTTAACAAGCTAACATCGCCTGCCACCTTGACTGATCTCATCCCCATCCTAATCAACATCGATGTCGAACCGGATGAACGAGAGGTTTCATTAGGCGATCATTCGCCTTGGGTGGGCTTTGAAAAGACTTTTGCTTATTTCAAGACCGTGCGAACCCGGCTGGAGGCAGTGACGCAGGCCCCGGTTCATTTTAACTGGTTAGTCCGTCTCGATCCTCAAATTGAGACCATCTACGGTGATCCTGCATGGCCTGTGACTCAGTATCGCCATCTCCTTTCCGAATTACAGAACTCCGGAGATGAAATCGGCATTCATCCCCACACATGGAAATGGCTTCCCGAAATTGCTCGCTGGAAGAGTGTCTATGATCCCAAGTGGGTCAGGCATTGTTTTGCGATGTCGTTTCGCACTTTCAAACGGGAATTTTCCCGCGCGCCCCGGATATGCAAATTTGGCGATCACTATATTTCCGGACAAACCGTATCGCTCATGGAGGAATTCGGATTGGACTGTGACCTGACGTTGGAACCAGGGTATAGAACCGTGGCCGAGCGCGGACGTCACGAACCAGGTACTTCCCCGGTGCTGGATTTCAGGCAAGCCCTCCGTTTTCCTTATCGACCCTCGCGTCGGAATTTTCTTCAAGCTGGCGGACATTGGTGGTCACGCCGGCGACTCTGGGTGATTCCCGTCAGCTCAGGCGCTACCAGCGGTGAGGTCATTCGCCCGTCCGATGCCCCGGATCATGAAGTTATGACCCTGAATCTCGAATTCTACGCGCCTCTTTTCCGCTACATTTCGGATGCCTTATTGGGAAAAAGCACCAAGCCTTATCTTTCCATCGTCGTGCGTTCGGATGTGCCCACCCGGGACCATGAGCGCACCCAAATGGAAACTTCCCTCGATAATCTGGCCAATCATCCCTGGGCCCATCGCTTTCGTTTTGTCACTGGACAGGAAGCTCTCCCTTACTTCTTTTAAGCCTTTGGTCAGATCAGGCCTGATCAGGGCATATTTGCCGCATTTTGACATCGTTTTATTGCAAGGTGCATGGCTCTTAAGCATCCCTTTTCTTCGGAACTATTTGAAATTGAATTGGTTCAGGGATTGGCAAATTTTTGGCATTTTTTTTGCCCTTGGGAAAAACCTGCTTTATTTTCTATGATGCTTGAGCTTTATCCCCAACCAACCGTTCAAAAGAATCGCGCGAACCGGAATCTCTTCGGTCCGCTAGTTGAAGACGAAGCACTCTCAGTAACAACGGAAATCCTGAAAAGCCTTCTGGGACCCGTCAGCCTTCCTAGTCTGAATGTCCGTTTATGGGATGGAACATTTTGGCCGGACAAGGAACCGAGGGCCGCTACGCTGGTGCTTAATCGACCCAGTGCGCTCAGGGAAATGTTGTCGGGTGGGTCTGAAATTTCCGTGACGGAAGCCTATATTCGTGGAGCTTTTGATATTGAAGGCGACATGATTGCCGCTTGCGATCTGGCCGACGTATTGGCGGAACAAACCCAGGGTTGGACGAAAACTCTTTCTGTTGCCACACAACTGATGAGATTGCCTCATTTAAACAACGCAACAAAAACGAGACGTTTTCAGCTGCCGAAACTCAATGGGAGAAAGCATTCCCTGGAACGAGACCGTCAGGCAATTCAGTTTCACTACGATGTCTCCAATGAGTTTTATGCGCTTTGGCTCGATTCCCGAATGGTTTATTCCTGCGGTTATTTTGAAACAGTCGATACCAGCCTGGAGCAGGCGCAATTTTACAAACTCGATCATATCTGTCGAAAACTCGGTCTTCATTCGGATGAGCGCCTGCTTGATATCGGCTGCGGATGGGGAGCTTTATTGCTCTATGCCGCCAAACATTATGGTGTCCAGGCTATGGGCATCACGTTAAGCCAAAGACAATTCGAATGGGTGAAGAGGCGCATCCAAGAAGAGAATCTCGGAGATCGTGTCACCGTCCAACTCAAGGATTATAGGGAACTCCCTAGTGATGGAAGTTATGACAAAATTGCGAGCGTCGGCATGGTCGAGCATGTCGGAGATTCCCAGTTGCCTGTGTACTTCAAAAAAGTTTCATCCCTGTTGAAACCGGGAGGATTATTTCTCAACCACGGTATCGGGCTAGGTTCGCATTTACGAAAAAATGAAAAGGAGGGTTTCATCGAGAAATTTGTATTTCCCGATAGCGATCTTCAACCCATCGGTCGAATGCTTCTCGCCGCCGAGGAAGCCCAATTTGATGTGCGGGATGTTGAAAGTCTCCGCGAGCACTATGCGAAAACTTTACGCCATTGGGTGATGCGTCTGGAGGCTCGGCACGATGAAGCTGTAGCCCAGATCGGCGAGGAGGCTTACCACATCTGGCGACTCTACATGGCAGGTTCAGCCCATGGTTTTCAGCGAGGCCACCTGAGTATCTATCAGACCTTGCTTGCCAAAACCGACTCGCATGGCACGGCGCAGGTTCCTCTTACGCGTAAAGACTGGTACATGCAAAACGGTTGTGAGCATTGCACGTAATTTAAATAGCATCTAGTTAATGCCCGAGAGGAATTGCAAGCGAAAGCCATCCTCCAGTTATCTGCGCGATTGAGCCATCATTTCTACTTACTCAAGCCACGACTGCGCTGGGTATATCATCGGTGGACGATTTAATTATCACAGGATCGCTTTAGAAACTTACATCAGCCATGGCCGTTAGCGGCATGGAACAACATTTTATCCCATGCCTTGAGTCTATTTGGCAAAGTCTTGGATAATGCTCGACGAGTCCTGAGGGGATTTCTCCGCCATGATGCAGCCTGGCAGTCAGCCGCCGATTTTCTAATCGGTCAGTTTGGCGAGATAATTCCGCTATGCAACCAGCCTTTCTTTAAAGCTAGTCTCGACTACCATTTCCCCATGCAATTCCCGACGACGGATGCGTATTGGCAAACAGTTGCTGCTTTTCTCCGAAAAAAATTTGGAGAAAAAGTTAAGTTGTTAGGGCCCAATGAATTTCACGAACTGTTCCCAAGAACATTCCCTTATTTCGTGCAGCACGAGATTGACTTGAACGAGCTGGAAGTTTTCGTCGTGCACAAAGGGCTGATGGAATATCTGGATGATGCGACGCTGCAATGGATCGTTAAGACCAAACAGCCGGCATTCGGAAACGAGGTCTTCGCCATCTTTACGCAACCGACGGGCAACAAAGCAACAGAAGGACTGATCCATTTTAAGCCTGTTTTTGATGAATGCCAGAAGCGCACGACAACACCTACGATTGAGAAATATCCTCTCGTTGATGAAGGTCTGACAGCCATCGTGGTAACGACCTACAATCGCCCACAATTCCTAGAACGAACCCTCGCCACGCTGGCTCCATTCAATTTGCCCATGCTCGTCGTGAACGATGGCTCGACAGAAAAATTTCGGCAAGACTATGCCACCGTTTATAGCCGCTATCCCGTAACTGTGGTCGAATTGCCAATCAATCGCGGCTTGCCCACGGCGCTAAATGTGGCGTTAAGCTATTGGCTGGCAAGCGACACGGTGGAGTGGATCTCCTATTTTCAGGATGACGTGGAAGCTCATCCCGATTTGTTCCGCGTGTTGGCGCGTGTACAGCATCCGATTGAGCGGCCGCTTCTTTCCGGGCGGCTCGACCCTCTCTACAAGGTCTACGAAGAGAAGGAAGTGAATGGCGTGCGGCTGGCGCTGCAACGGACTTGTTCCGGAATGCATCTGCATGGACATCACACTTACTGGAAAAAAGTGATGCCTCTGCCGACACCCTATTTGGGTGCGCCAAAGAATCGTCCCCACGGTTCAAACATCGATTGGTGGACCACCTGCTGGAGTCCGGAAAGCGTGACCAAACAAGACAATTACGTCCACATCGTGCCCCGCTATGTTCGAACATTTGCCGAACTAGGCCAATCGACGTGGGGAAATGAAGCACTTTCCTTAAGTGATCCTGAGCTTGCACGTTAGCGGAAACAATGACGGTTACTGCCCCGTGCCGCGTAGTGTCTCGATTGGTTCCAGTTTCGATGCGCGCCGGGCAGGCACATAGGACGCGATAAATACCGCTATCGCAGCCAGGACCGCGCCAATCAAATAATGGAACGGCGACCACTCGACAATAAAGTAATCGGTTCGCAAAATGCCGCGGAAATTAACCGGAATCTTGGAAATGATGAAGGTCAGCAACGCACCGAGTCCCGAACCAAAGACAATTCCCACTACGGCAACGCATGCGCCCTGCCATAAAAAAATCGCGGCAATGTCTCCGCGCTCGTAACCCATGGACCGGAGAATGGCGATCTCCTTCGTTCTTTGCATGACTGAAAGCGATAGCACATTGAAAATACCAAAGCCGGAAAGTAGGATGATCATTGAAACAACGATTGCGGCGGAAATTCGCAGCGCATCGAAAATCTGTAAATTTCCGGCCTGACGCTGTTGCCACGAAGCGGCCGAGTGTGAAAGCAAATCCTCAAATTCTGAAGCCATTTCCGGGGCGCGAGAAGGGTCCCGCAGTTTCACCAGCATGAAAGAAGTGAAGTAGGGCTTGTGCAGCAGCGATTGTGCAGTGCGCATATGGACAAACACATTTTTAATATCGAAATCCCAGACACCGGTTTCATAAATGACGTCGATGCGAAAGCGCCTCGTCTCATTGTCGGGACCGATAATAAAAATATCCTGACCCGCAAAGAGGTGCATCCGCTCCGCTAGACTGGCTCCCACGCAGGCGCCGGAGGGATCGTTGCGGAAATCGTCCATCGATCCTTTTTCCACCTGCTTGCCAAAGTCGGTGGTGCGCAAATGGAGATCGAGGTCGATTCCCTGGAGAGAAATCGCCTCGGTGGAAAAACCGGAACGCAAAAAGGCGCGGCCTTCCACAATCGGTGAACAGGCGACGACTTGCGAGTAAGTGCCCAGCACCTGGATAATGCGGTAGGCATCGGCGATGCCGGGATAAAATTTGCGCTGCTGTTGACTGGCCACCATCAGGTCGACATCGGGCTTGGCGTTCAGGATATGAGTATGCTCTTCCTGAAAGCGGTCGGTGATGACGAGACTGCCTTCGGAACCCAAAACGGTATTGATATAAAATGTCTCAAATCCCTGGGTCTGGGCCAGGGCGGCGATGAATGCCCCCACGCCAAAAATCACTCCCAACGCGCTGAGACCAAGCGAGCGTTTGTGCGCCAGCAGGAACTGAATGGCTATGTGAAAGGATGGAGAATGCACGTCGAACAGTCCTTAATTGCCCTCCATTTTAACTCATGGCGGACGCTCCGGCCTAATTGGCCTTCCTCACCAATTCCCGGACACGCACTCCCGGTTTATATAAATCCTGATTGGATAAAATGACGGAGGTGCCTTCATCCAATCCTTCCAAAATTTCGGTTCTTTCGAGCGTATGGAAACCGGTCCGAACATGCACTTCCTGCACCTGACCGTGAATCACGGCAAGCACAACATTGCCTTTTCGCACGGCCCGGGAGGGAATTGTCAGGGCGTCTTTATGTTCGCCGATGATGACATTCATTTCACCGGTCATTCCCGGCAATAATGTTTGTGGAGGATCTTCAAGGCTAAAAAGCACCCGGTAGACCTGATTTTCCGCCTGGGGAAGGATTTCCTTGAGGTCACCGACCAAATCCTTGTCTTGATGGGCATAGAGGCGAATCTGGGCTTTCATTCCTGGTTGCAAATAACCAACGTCCTCCTCGTTCACATCGGCAACAATCTGGTTGGAGGCGCTGCCAATCCGGCACAACTGGGTTTGAGGAGGAACAAACTCACCCAAATTACAATAGAGATTCAGGATGACGCCATCCATCGGGGAAATTAACTGCAACTGGCCGAGCTGATCTTCAATGCCCGCGCGGGAGCGATCGAGCGTTTCCACTTCGTTGTTGAGACTAATGGTCTCGTTTTGCACCTGCTCCTTCAGCCGGGTCAGTTCATTTTGTGCCTTTTCGTATTCAACTGCGGCAATGTTGTTCGCATCGAGGAGTTTTTTCAGCTTGTCCACTTCGATTTCCTGGTTTTTTAGTGCAGCGGTGGAAGGAGGCCCAAGGCTTTGGCGAATCTTGGCCTGGGCAATCGATGAGTTCACGGAATCGAGCTGACGCTGCATATTGTCATCCGTCATTTCCGCCAAGACCTGGCCTTGCTTGACGGTGTCGCCTTCCTTGATGTTGATCGTCGAAAGCAGACCGAAATCGCGCGTTCGGACAACGACCTGATTGACGGGCTCAACGGCGACAGTCCCGTAAACACCGGCCAGGGCGGAACCTCTCTGCACGAGGGCCACTTCCGCCGAGGCTACGGTTTCGTATGTATAATAATAATAACCGGCTCCTCCCGCCGACAGGATCAGCAACAACGCCAATAGAATCCCATTCCGTGCGAGAAAACTCCGGCGCGGAGGCAAGGGCCGTATCGTTCTCTGCCTCGGCGTGGTGGGGTCTCGATGCATAAAATTACTGCTATCCGACAAGTATCCGCAAAATCAGGGACCGGATGTGGTCTGAGGTGTTTCTAGACCACGTCCCAAGGCATGGTCAAGGGCGGCCATGGCAAGGTTCAGGCGAATTTCCGAATCAAGATGCAGTTGCTGCTGCTGGAGAATACCATCTTCGAGATTCACTTTATCGAGTTGCCGAACACGACCCGCTTCGTAATCCAACTCGGCGGAATGGCGCAATTCCTCCGGTGAGACCTGTGCATCCAGCATGCGCAACGTCTCGCGTTCCGAGGTGATGACGGTGACGGCGGCGGCGATTTCTCCGGAAATGGATCGCTTCAATTGATCGAGCGCGACTTCGCGCGAAGCGAGCTGGGCACGATCCGAAATTTTTATTCCCTCCAGGTTGCCTCCATCGAATATCTGCCAGCTGGTGTAGAGGCTCACGGGAAGCTGGGTATTGCCCTCCTGGCGCTGGATACTCGGTTCGTTATAATTGCGTTCCAGATCAAAGCTGCCGGTAGGCCCGAAGGCGGGAGGCTGAAGGGCCGAATTCGAGGAAATGCCAACGACGGGATAGGCATTTTTCTGATGTATCTCGATTTGCTGTTCCGACGAGAGTTGCAGCGATTCGAGCAGCTTCAAGTCGGGTCGATTTCGCAACGCATCGTCCGTCAATTCGTCCATATCCAATTTTGAAGGCGTATCCTTGATAAAGTCACCGACAAGACGGGCGTTTTTCGGCAATTCCTGACCAAGCAAATTATCCAAAGCCAGCTTGGCCTGAGTGTATTCCAATTCGGCGGCATCCCTACGCTGCGTGGCCAGATTTCCTTTAACTTGAATGCTTAAAACAACACTTTTTTCAATTTTACCGGCATCAAAGAGTTGCTGAGCGGAACTCAGGGTGACGACCTGTCGATCGGCGTATTCTTGCAATAACTTGGCCCGCCTCATGGCGCCCAAAGTATTCGTAAAGGCCTGACGCACCTGAAAAACAACATCGCTCAGTGCCTGGCTGTAATTGATGAAAGCTTGGTTTTGCGATAGCCGGCTAAGTTTCAACTGAGGAAAAGTCGCGTGGCTGTAAACGGTCTGCTGAAACTGAACATAGAATGTCAACGGCGTCGAGATGGCTTGCGCATTCAAGGTCGGGTAAAGAATCGCACGAAGCTTGATGACTCGCCCTTCCGTGGCCAGAAACTGAACTGAGGCGGCACGCAGCTCGGAATTGTGCTCCAGTGCCGTTTGCAGGCATTGCTGCAACGATACTTTTTGCGGTGATTCGGAAGCGTTGGAAGATGAAGCCTGATTTCCGTGAATCGAGACCATCGACAAAAAAAACATGCATGCGAAAAAGGCAGCTGTTTTCATGGCTATTGAGGAGCAGTGGACGATTTTGGGGTTGGCTCAGCCTGAACATCTTGCGTGTTTTGCGGCCAATCCACAAACTTAAGCGAAATGGCATGTTCAAGATCCGCCAGGGCATCGAGATAAAGCTCCCTTGTCCTGAGTGCTTCCGTTCGCGCGGAAGTCAAGTCGAGCGTCGCCTGCAAAACGTCCAACAAGGTGGCATAACCTGTCTCCGCCGAAAGCTGGGCGAGCTTGACCGATTCCTCAGCAGTTTTGACGTTCGCCGCCTGCGACTGGATCGTTTGTTGGGCCGTCATTAATCGCGCGTAAGCTTCGCGCACATCGTTCTCCACCTGCAGGCGTGTGTCGTCGCGTGAAATATGGGTCGTGCTCAACGTGGCGTTATCGATTGTGACCTGTCCCTTGCTGGCGAAACCATCGAAGATGTTCCAAGTCCCGAGCAGGCCGACCGCATAATCGTTCACACTGTTGTTAAAGGACGATTGAGTCTGATCCCGCCGTTCTTCTTCCGCGACATAACCGTCCACGCGCGGGATCAAGGCAGCCTTATCGATTTTGATCTGCCGTTCCGCTATTTCGATTTCCCGATCCAGCACTTCCAGTTCGGGTCGTCGCGTCAGCGCCAAGGCGATGAAATCTTCCACCTGAATGTTGCCGATGGGCGGGCATTCCAGATTCTCCTGGGTGAGAAATGGAGGGCTGAAAGGAGACTGCCCATGCGGCCACTCGATGTTCAGGAGCTGGGTGAGGGCGATTTGCGATGAGGTTAAATCGTTTTGCGTTTGATAGAGCTGCGAGCGCTGGTTTCCAAGACTGACCTCGGTGCGCAGAACATTAAAGCGCGTCGTGCGACCTGCATCGAAAAGCGCTTTTTGGCGCGATTCCTCGTCTGTCAGGAGCTTGATGGTTTGTTGGTCGGCATCGATCTGCGCTTGGTTAATTGCAATGGCGTAAACGGCATATTTGACCCGCTTCAAGACCTGATCGATGGTCGCCTGAAATTGTGCCAGGGAAGCTTCATGCTGAAGCTTGGCGATGGCGATCTGCTGACGGTTGACGCCTCCGGAATAGAGACTCTGCGTCACCGATAACTGAATCGTCCAATAATCCCGGAACCGTTGCACGGTCGGATCTGTCCCCTGGGAGAATAAATCATCATTCCGTTCCTCGACGCGGCCATTTAAACCCACCTGAGGATAGAGAGTCGACTTGGCGGTAATGATTAGCCCCTGGGTTCGCTCAATATCCTTCTGGGCTTTGAGAATATCGGGATTTCGTTGCAACGCCAACTGGAGACAGTCATTCAACGTGTAGGTCGGCGCGGGTTGTCCCGCCACAGGCAAAACAGGCGCCCCCATGCCATCAAAGGAGACCATGGCACCAAGCAGGCAGCACCAAATAATGAGAGATCGATAAATTCGGATAATAAAAGAAGGAGTTGGGATAAAAGATAGCGCTGTAAAAAAGTCGAGATACGATAAATAATCCCCTGAATCTAACTTTAGTGTGACGCTATCATTGCTCAAATCCAGTTCCAAGCCTCTTTTAGAACGGTGCGCCTCTGATTTAAGTACCAAATTACGGCTCAAATATCAGCCTTATTATCATAGCGTCGAGTCACAGGACGGCCCCCATGTGATGGTCAAAGGACGTCGGATGCTGATGATGAGCAGCAACGAATACCTGGGACTGAGTTCACACCTGAAGGTCAAGCAAGCGTCGCTGGATGCCATTAAGGTCTGGGGAACCAGTCCGTGCGGCTCAAGATTGGCAAACGGTAGCCGCCAGTATCATGACGAACTCGAATCCGCCCTGGCCGATTTTCTCGGCGTTGAGGCATGCCATGTTTTTTCTGCGGGCTACCTTGCCTGCATGGCCAGTCTGAGCACGCTCCTGCATCGTGGAGATGCTCTCATGGTCGATAAAAGCATCCATTCCGCACTCTGGGATGGCGCGCTCCTGAGCAATGCCAGCATCGAAAGATTCAATCACGAAAATCTTCCTGAACTGGAAACCTTGCTGGCTTCACTCCCCGAGAACCAAGCCAAAGCGATTGCGGTCGATGGCGTTTACTCGATGGAAGGCCATATTGCATCACTGCCGAAGATCGTTGATCTCGCGCAAAAATATCGTGCTCTCGTCATCGTCGACGATGCGCATGGATTTGGCGTCCTGGGGCGGGAAGGCCGTGGAACGGTCGACCATCATCAGCTTACCGGCCAGGTCGAAGTCATGACGGGAAGTTTTTCCAAAGCGCTCGCCAGCACGGGCGGTTTTATTGCCGGTAGCCGCGAAATCATCGAATATCTCCGAAGCAATTGCCGTCAAATTATCTTCAGCGCCGCCTTGCCGGCATCCCAGGCGGTAGCCGCTTTGACAGCCCTACGGGTGATGCAGGAAGAACCTGAACACCGCCAACGCCTGCTCGACAATGCCAATCATTATCGTTCCGGATTGCGCGAACTCGGGGTAGATTTCTGGGACAGCCCCACTCCCGGCCATCCGATTGTCCTGGCCGACAAGGAAAAGTGTTATCGTGTTTGGTCTCACCTTTGGGAACAAGGCTTTTTCACTGTCATGGCCATATCCCCTGGAGTTCCGGCAGGCAAGGATCTTATCAGAACAGCCGTAACCGCACTGCATACCTCTGAACAAATTGACCTTTTCCTCGCTGCTTTACGCACCGCATTGAAAAAAATCGGTTTTGTGTCGCACCCAAAAGCCTGATTCCTGTAACTTAACTGCATTAAGGGC
>Ga0207048_10023_pt2 | contig 17792 bp, 13 predicted proteins | sample Alteio_BWMinCont_65_FD_153301 | JGI IMG/M metagenome (GOLD analysis project Ga0207048, IMG submission 153301) | Enriched cells from forest soil in Barre Woods Harvard Forest LTER site, Petersham, Massachusetts, United States -... | ecosystem: Environmental > Terrestrial > Soil > Temperate forest >...
TGCGGCGTCATCTGCGCCATGGCCACCTCACCTGCTCATTCTATCGCAGGCCGCTGCCCGCAGCGGCCGTCGCGAGGCGGGAGTGCAGGGATCCTTGGTTGGGAGTCCTTGGCTTTGCCAAGGACTCCGCTGCCTCAGGATGACGGGCGTTGGGAAGATGAATTCCAGGACGATTCGTGCTTCTCCAGCTTTGGCGAAAATGACGGTTGTGGTCCCTGCGGGGCCTGAGTCGAAATCGGAGTCGTGGCGGCATGGCTGAAGCCATGCCCTTTCCAGTTCACGGGCGCTGGAGTGCAGAGATCCTTCGTTCGGAGTCCGCGGCTTTCGCCGCGGACTCCGCTGCCTCAGGATGACAGGCGCTGGCGGAAAGAAGCTTGTTGCACCGACGCGCCACATGCTTGTCGGAATTCCCCTCTGCCGTATTTTGATTGGTGGCGCCGTAGGGATCTTTCGACTGCGTAGCTTCTTCGCTTCGCGACGAAGCTAGTGCGGTCAAGATGACAGTGTGAGGGGAGAAATGGGGGTTGGCAGCGACGGTGTAGCGCCCTGCGGGGCCTGAATCAAATTGAGGCGTTGTGGCACGGCTGAAGCCGTGCCCTCCCACGAGCCTCCCACGAATCATGCGGGGCCTTGGCCGACATTAGATGACGCATCGAGTCACGATTCTGGCGAACTAATCTTTCGCCCCGCTGGGGCTTGTCGTTTCCCCGCTTTTCCCACGGCTTGCGCCGTGGGCTGTATTCTTTCGCCGCTTCGCGGCTGGGTCTAATCGTCCCTGCGGGGCCTGAGTCGAAATCGGAGTCGTGGCGGTATGGCTGAAGCCATGCCCTGATACGAATCGAGCATTTCTCGCACGCCTGTCCTTCATCGACTCCATTCGGGAAGAGCGACGTCAACGGCCGCGGACAGGAGTGTCCGCGCCACACTTGGCGGATCACAGCGGTCCGCCGCTTGGTTTGCCCAGGAGGTGCCAGGCTTCCAGGTATTGGGCCAGGGGGTTCTTGCCGCGGAATCCTGGGGGTGCCAGGAGAAAGCTTCTGCGTCCTGCGACCAGGCTTATTGGCAGGATGTACCAGGTTTTTACGGGCATCAGGTAGGCCACGACGAAATCCAGTTCGGATTTCTTGTAGGCGACGGTGCGGCGGTGGGTGATGCGCTGGACGCAGAGCTGATAGCGGCCGTCGCGCATGCAGGTGCTGGTTTTTACCTGGACGCGCCAGAGCTTGTTGCCGCCTTCGACCATGAAGTCGTAGCGATGCATTTGTCCGTAGGGCTTGGCGACCACGTAGCCGAGGCTCATGGCTTTGTGGACGAAGGCTACTTCGCCAAGATCGCCTCGGCGAGTGATGCCGAGGCCGCGTGCCTGGGCCGCCTTGCGGGCAGAGTTCTCCCGCGACGCTCGGGTGCGTCGGGGTGAAGCGGCTTTGGCTTTGGGCATTGGTGGTTCGTGCTGGAATCAGGATCGTCGCAAAAGAAAAGGCGCAAGCTGGGAAGCTTGCGCCAAACTTTATCTCTATTTCCAGACTAGCAGATTCGAGGGGGTAAACCCGCCAAATTTTCAAGTTTATTTCTGCCGCTGAATCAGCGGGTTGGCGGGAATTGGGTGCTTCTGGGGGCTTGACAAGATTTGGGACAAAAGCGGTTTTTGTCCGAATTGGGTGGGTTTGGCCCCATGCTCCCGGATTTCGCGAGCGTGAACCAAAACATCAAAGTGAGCAATTCAGACCAGCTATTTTATTGCGCTTAAGCGATTATGACGCTAGAGACGCATACTTCCTCTCTTTTCAGGTTCTCTGAGCTAAGTCAGCCATCTGAAGTCTTCTCCTCTTAGTTTCGTAACCTCGAAAGGGAAAATTCATGAGAAAGATGATTTCACTGCTGGTGATGAGCTTGGTGGGCATGGCCGGAACGTACGCGTTGGCCGGCTCGACGCGCGAAGACACAGTCGAGCGCCTGCAAAAATCCGTGGACGTTCTCCACGCAATTATGTCGGCACCCGACAAAGGTATCCCGGAAGAAGTGTTAAGCAGCGCGAAATGCATCCTCGTAGTGCCGGACTTGATTAAAGGCGGATTCATCTTTGGCGCCAAACACGGGCGCGGAGTGGCAACCTGCCGTACCTCTGAGGGTTGGAGCGCTCCGGCGTTCGTTTCAGTCGGCGGCGGAAGTTGGGGATTGCAGATCGGAGTTGAAGGCGTGGACCTGGTCATGCTGGTAATGAACGAACAGGGCTTCCAGCATCTGCTGTCCAGCAAGTTCGAACTGACGGGCGAAGGCTCGGCGGCGGCGGGTCCGGTGGGCCGTCATGCGTCTGCGGGAACTGACTGGAAGATGAACACGGAGATGCTGACCTATTCGCGGTCCAAGGGCGTATTCGCGGGCTTAACCCTGGAAGGCGCAGTCGTCGAAGAGGATAACGATTCGACCCATGCCATTTACGGCAAGAGCACTGCGTTCCGCACCATTCTTGATGGCAAGACGTCGACCCCGAAAAGCGCAGAGGCGTTCATTCATGCGGTTTCCGAGGCGGGCCAGCAGGCACGCATCGCCGAGGCGGGCGATGGTAAGAAATAGCGCCGTTTAGGCGCAACGAATTCGGAAGTCTCCGAGAACCGCTCCGGCTCGGTAGGTGATCTGTCCGGCGCGAACAGAAAAGTCAATGAGCTGTAAATGGAGGCAACATCTATGAAACTAGCAGGAATTATCGGCACCGCGGTGCTGTCTTTGACCCTGGGAGCGGCAGCTCCCGTTTACGCGCAGGAAGAACACCAGCAAGAGGAACACGGCCAGCAGGAAGAGAAAAAGGCGCAACCGGAGAAGCCTTCCCAGCAAGAAGAGAAACACGCTCAGCAAGACGAAAAGAAAGCGCAGCAGGAAAAGCCTGCCCAGCAAGAAGAGAAACACGCGCAGCAGGAAGAGAAGCAAGCCCAGCATGAAAAGTCCGGACAACACGAACAGCAGGCACAGCGCGCCGATAGCAACCACGGCCGCATTCCTGACGACCGTTTCCGCGCCAATTTCGGCCGTGAGCACGTGTTCGTCATCAACCGCCCGGTCATTATCGAGGGGCAACCTCGCTTCCAGTATGGAGGCTATTGGTTCGGATTCAGTCAGCCGTGGCCCGTGGGCTGGCTTTACACCGACAACGTTTATGTTGACTACGTCGACGGAGGGTACTTTTTGTATAACCCGTTCCATCCCGGCATTCGCGTCGTCATTATCGTGATCTGACGTTCACACTTTTCGGGAAGATATTGAGGCTGAATATAAGGAGGAAACATGCTTGGAACTGTACTGATCGTGATCCTGGTTTTAGCGCTCTTTGGTGCACTGCCGCGGTGGCAGCACAGCCGGGAGTGGGGCTATGCCCCGACTGGCGGTGTGGGGCTGGTCCTTTTCATCGTGGTCATCCTGCTGGTCCTTGGCCGCATTTAAGCCATGCAGCGGCCGTCCATATCGTCAGGCGCCATCAGTAAAGGGTGGCGCGTGTTTCTTACACGCGTCGCGGCATCTGTTCTGATGGTGCTGATGTGTAGCGGCGGCTCGTCGGCATACTCCGTTCTGACCCACGAGGAAATCGTCGATCTGCTATGGGCCGACGAGATCCGCCCACTGCTGCTTAAGCGATATCCGGGCTTGTCGGAGGACCAGATTAAAGAGGCACATGCCTATGCCTATGGAGGCGCAGTCATCCAGGATCTGGGGTACTACCCATTTGGCAGCAGGGAATTCAGCAATCTTGTGCATTACGTTCGCAGCGGAGACTTCGTTCACGAGTTGTTGATCGAGAGTCAGGATGTGAACGAGTATGCCTTCGCGCTGGGCGCGCTGGCGCACTATGCGTCCGATATCGCCGGCCATCCCGCCGTCAACCAGGCGGTCGCGATCGAGTATCCGAAGTTGCGAGCGAAGTTTGGCAAGTCGGTCAAGTATGCGCAGGATAAAACGGCGCACTTAAAGACCGAGTTCGGCTTCGACATGGTGCAGGTCGCGAAGAATCGATACGCGTCGCAGCAGTACCACGATTTCATCGGCTTTCAAGTGTCCAAGTCTCTGCTGGAGCGGGTGTTCCCCATCGTGTATGGGGTTGAGTTGAAAGACGTACTGGCCCACGAGGATATGGCGATCGGGTCGTATCGTTACTCCGTCAGTCGAATGATTCCAGAGATGACCCAGGTTGCCCTGCGGACCCATAAGAAAGACATGATGCGGGAGCAGCCCGACTTCGCCAAGAAGAAGTTTCTGTACCGCCTTTCCCGCTCCGAATATGAAAAGAATTGGGGAAAGGACTACACGAAGCCGGGATTTGGCACCCGCGTTCTGTCAACCCTCTTGCGATACATGCCAAAAATCGGCCCTTTCAAGGCGTTGGCCTTCAACAATCCGACTCCGCAAACTGAGGACCTGTATTTCAAGAGCATCAATACGACGGTCGATCAATACCGGATCTTTCTCGAAGCGGTGCGCACGGATACGGTCGCGCTGCCGAATTGTGATCTTGATAGCGGCAGCTTGACCAAGGCGGCGGAATACACGCTGACTGACGAGACTTATGCGAAGCTACTGGGTCAGTTGTCCGAGCGGAAATTCGACCAGACTTCGCCGGAGCTGCGCGCCAACATCCTTAGTTTTTATGGTGATCTCTCCGTCCCGATTGAGACGAAAAAGAACGAGGGCAACTGGCAGAGCGTCCTGACATCCCTTGACCAACTGCGATTGGTCCCTCCAGCCCCATTTGTCGCAGGCAGTACCACCCGCTGATTCCTGTCCCCGCCAATTGCCACTTTGTGTGCCCCTCCTGTTTGCCGCAGAAGATAAAGCGGTGCTTTCCGTGGTCTGCGTTCATCTAAATTCCGAGCATATGGCAGACCGAGCTCCAACGCTCAACGAGCCGCCGACCGAGATCGCCGGGGGCGAGGCGACGTCGACTGCTTCGGCGCCGTGGCGGCCCAGTTTCAATCCCTGGCTGATTGCGGTTGTGGTCGCTTTGGCGGCGTTCATGGAAGTTCTCGATACCAGCATCGCCAACGTAGCCCTGCCTTATATTGCGGGCAATCTTGGGGCGAGCAATGATCAGAGCACCTGGGTGCTCACTTCTTATCTGGTCTCGAACGCGGTGGTTCTGCCGATCAGCGGATGGTTTGCCAGCGTGCTTGGCCGCAAGTGGTTTTTCATGATCTGCCTGGCGATTTTCACGGTGAGTTCGCTCTTGTGCGGGTTCGCGCCCAGCCTGGCGGGGATCATTATCTTTCGTATCCTGCAAGGCACGGGCGGCGGGGGACTTCAACCCATGGCGCAGGCGATTCTGGCGGACACGTTTCCTCCGGAAAAGCGCGGGCTGGCGTTCGCGCTATACGGCGTCACGGTGATCGTCGCGCCTACGGTTGGACCAACTCTGGGCGGCTGGATCACGGATAACTACACGTGGCGTTGGATCTTCTTCATCAACGTGCCGGTCGGGATTGTTGCGCTGTTTCTGGTTTATCGGTTGATCGAAGATCCTCCGTGGGCGAAGCGGGTTAAGGGCGCCGTGGCGCGGTTCGATTATGTCGGAGTGTCTCTGCTGGTGCTGGGTGTGGGTGCGTTGCAAATCATGCTCGATAAAGGGCAGGAGGACGATTGGTTTGGATCGCATTTCATCCTGACGCTGGCTATTCTTACCGTGGTCGGCCTGGTTGGTTTGGTCTTGTGGGAGTGGTTTTACAAGGAGCCGATCATTGACGTGCATTTGTTCAAGAATTTGAACTTCCTGAGCGCGAACGGGATGATATTTATGCTGGGGCTCATGCTGTTCGCGAGCCTTGTAATGATGCCCCTGTTCCTGCAATCGCTCTTGGGCTACACGGCGGAGTCGGCGGGGCTGGTGCTTTCGGGGGGCGGACTTTTGCTGCTGTTTCTAATGCCGATCGCTGGGTTTCTGTCGTCCAAGGTGCAGGCCCGGTATCTGGTGGCGTTTGGCTGGTTGACTCTCTCCCTCGCAATGTACTATTCGACGCAACAGCTCGATTTGCAGATCAGCTTCTGGAGCGCCAGCAAGTTACGGCTGGCGCAAGTGTTTGGGTTGGGTTTTCTGTTTGTTCCCATCAATCTGAGCTCGTACGTGGGAATGCCGGTCGAGAAGAGCAGCAGCGTCGCTGGGCTGGTGAACTTTATGCGCAACATCGGCAGCAGCGTCGGAACCTCGATGGTGGCCACGCTGATTGCACGCCGGGCGCAAGTCCATCAGGTATACCTGGTGGCACATGTCACGCCGGGACAACCCAGCGTTGCCGGGGCGGTTGCGGCGCTGACGGCGCGCTTGATCGCATCGGGCGCGGACGCCGATCGGGGCGGCGAGGCAGGCTTATGGCATGGTGTATCAGACGGTGAATGTTCAGGCGAGCACCTTAGCCTACATTGATACCTTCTGGGTGCTCGCGATTGGAGCGGCGATCATGTTTTTGGTTTCGTTCGCGTTGAAGAAAAATGAGCCTGGCGGACGCCGGGTTACCATGGAATAGCAGCGATATGATTGATGGGTCGTTATGATTGATGGATCCATGATTCGGGTGATTACGATCGAGCGCGAATACGGGAGCGGTGGCGCCGATATCGCGAAGAGAGTCGCGGATCGGCTGGGCTGGAAGTTGTGGGATCAGTTGCTGACCAACGAAATCGCCCGGCTGATGGAGTGCGACTGCCGAGTGGTGGAGGAACACGAAGAGAAGAGGGATCCGGTCTTCTACCGGCTGCTCAAGGCTTTCATGCGAGGCAGCTTCGAAGGTAGTTTGAATGCTCCGCGGCTGAAGATGGCAGACACCGATTGCGTCCGGGAGGTCACGGAGCACGTGGTAAAAGGTGCTGCCGAAGGCGGCAAGTGCGTCATCGTTGGGCGCGGCTCCGCCTATTATCTGCAGAGCCGTCGCGATGCCTTTCACGTATTTGTCTACGCGCCGTTTGATGGCAAGGTCCGGCGGTTGCAGGCCGCCGGGAAGAGCGAGACTGACGCCGTCCATCTTGCCGAAACCGTGGATCGCGACCGGGCAGCTTTCATCAAGAAATATTTTGGCGTCGAATGGCCGGACCGGCACCGCTTTCACCTCATGATCAACTCTACGATTGGCGAGGAGCTGGCGGTGGAGACAATACTCAACAGCATCGCTATTCTTGATAAGACGACTGGCGCTCAGTCTTTATCACACTGAAAACTCCGACTCAAAAAATCATTTTCAGAGCCATTTGTACCTGCCGCGGAGCATAAGAATTGGTCGCTTGCAGAGGATTGCGCGGAATCTGGAAATGGCCCGGGTAGTAATTGACTCCAAGTTCGTTGCTGATCTTTACGAAGTACGCCGTGTCAGATTCCAAGCCGTCCTGGGTGATCAGTACGCGCCTGTTGTCACGATTCAGCAGATTGAAGGATTCTATGATCAAGTCCAGCTTGACGCGCTCGGTAACAAACAGGCGGCGGGTCAAACGCACGTCGGTGGTCGCGTAATCGGGCCCGGTAAAGGAATCGCGGCCGGCTCCTGGAAGCCGGTCGTTGGTTTCGTTGCCATCTTGATTGGGATCGCCTGAGACCATCACATTCTCAGGCCGGCCGCTGCCGAACGTGAGCACGCCCGCCAGCTTCCAGTCATTGAACATTTTGGCCATTACGGGCTGCTCGCGGCCAAAGAACTTGGGATCGGCAATCCAGGCAAGCATCAGGCGGTGGCGCTGGTCGGTGACGCTGAGACCCCGTTCAGCGGCGGTGTTATAGGAATTCTGCACCACGGCGGGTACGCCGGCGACTAATGCGTCCTGTCCATCGTCAATGGCTTTGGCGAAGGTGTAGGCGATGCGAAAGTAGAACCCGCTGGTCATCTGGCGGTGAATGGAGACAGTCATTCCGTTGTAGGTGCTGGAGGCGGCACTCTCGAAGACGTCGATGGCGCCGAGTTGCGGGATCGGCCGGGCGAGGGGATTGATGCATGGAGGATACGGGCAGGTAAAAGAGGGAGTCATCTGCCAGGTGGAAAACGAAGCCACGTTGTAGAACGTGCCCAGAAAGTTGGTGCCGGAGCTGTCGTACACCGGATATTCGACGTTCACCGGCGGGGGCAGGTTCACGTCGCGGGCGCGAATGAGATCGACGCCATGCACGTACATGTAAGCAACGCCCACAGCTAAACGGTGGGCCACCTCTTTCTCGAACCCGAGGCTGGCCTGCTCGACTTTCGGCGTTTTGAAGTTTGGGGAGAACGCGGAGACTCCAGCTTGCGAATATTGCGTCAGGCTAGACGGTAGGGTGCAGGAAGTCGCGGTCAGCGGGCAATTCACCAGCGCATTTGGATACTGCGGGAATACCTGATGATCGTAGTAATTGGAATTGTTCAGGAAGAGATTAGCGGAGGTAAATCCGTTGTCGGTCGCAATCGTTGAAGTGTAAATCTGCGGAATACGAGTGTAGAACCAGCCGTATCCCGCACGTACGACCAGCGGGCGCTCACTTCCGAACGAGTATGCCAGGCCCATCCGAGGCGCGTAGTTGTTCGGGTTATAAGGAATCTTGCCGGAGTCGGGCCAGAGCGGATTGGTAAGCAAGCCTTTCTTGGTGAAGGTTTGCAGGTCGTAGCGAGCGCCGAGGCTGATAGCCAGGTGGCTGGTGGCGCGGATCGTATCCTGTACAAAACCTGCGTATTCGTTGGTGTCGGGATGGCTGGACTGAGACCCGAAATTCTGAATGTAGTATTTGGGGACGTCGTGCGCGTAAGCGCGCAACGGCGTAAGCAGCAGGCCAGCCTCCTGCGGCGCGAAGGTGAAGGGATCAACCTTGATGAGATCGAAGATGTACTCTCCGCCGGACTGCGCTGGGAAATAGTTATAGATCCAGGTGAGCAGCGCGTCGCCGCCAAACTTCCAGGAGTTGCGCTTGCCTTCGAGGCTGATGGTCTCGGCCAGGTTCAGGCGATGCTCGCGAGTCCGGCGGGGCAGGATGTTGGAACGTCCGAAACCGTCGGTCGTGCTGCGGACCACAGTCAGAGGATCGGTGGTGTTGGTAAACGATTGCTGCAGATCGCGCGAAAACTGAGCGCGCAAATGGCTGATCAGCCGCCAGGAAAATGTGCTGGTCAGAGAAACCGAAGCGGTTTCCGTGGCCACCTGTTCCTGACCATTTTCGCTGATGGCATTGGTGGTGAGCGGGCTGGCGGGATCGAGGAAGACATTGTTTAGACCGTAGTAGCGAGAGGTACTGATGCGCGCGGAAAGCGCTTCGTGGGGCGTGAGGGTGAAATCCAGTTTGAAGAAGCCGGCGTTGCCTTCCATCCGGGACGGGAATTCACCCGCGAGCGTGGACAGCCGGGCGGCGGCAGCGAACACCACCGCCTGATCGCTGGATTCGTAATCGCCGTTGTGCAACGGTTCCTGACCGGCTTGTGGGACAACGGTCGAACTTCCGTTCACAAAACGAACCACCGTCGGCACATGAAAGATGTGCTGATCGAACCCGCCAAAGAAGAAGATGCGGTTGTGGTGGACGGGACCGCCCAGGGTGAAGCCGAATTGTTGCTGCTGGGCGTGAGGCTTGAAATCGAGCGTGGGCTGTGTCGCTCCGAATGCGCTGTCTCGAATGAAATAAAAATCGGTTCCATGGAGCTGGTTCGATCCCGATTTTGTGACCACGTTGATCACCGCGCCTCCGGCCCGTCCAAGCTCCGCACCGTAGGTATTCGACGAGACCCGGAACTCTTCGACGACTTCTTCGGAGAACTGGTAGGGAGCGCGATAGCGCCCGCGAGCCTGGGCAAAAAACGCATTGTTGTTGTCAGCGCCGTCGACCAGATAGCTGGACTGATATCCACGGATGCCGCCAAAAGCCAAATCGCCATTCGAGCCCGAGGTCAGTCCGCGCGGGTCCTTGGTCACGCCGGGTGTTAGCAGGGCAAGGTCGGTGAAGCGGCGTCCGTCGAGCGGCAATTCCTCGATTGCGCGCTTATCGACCAGCGATGACACGGAACGGGATTCGGTTTCGACCATGGGAGGCTCGCCCGTGACTGTAACCATCTCTTTGGCGCCGCCGACCTGGAGTTTGAAGTCGAGTTCGGTGGTCGCGCCTGCATGCACTTCGAGCTTGGGCGTGAGTTCCGGCGACATATCGGGAGCAACGGCACGCGCGGCGTACTCTCCCGGCGGAAGGAATTCAAACACAAATTTTCCCTCGGAATCGCTGGTGACGAAGTAATGGAAGCCCTGGGCAGAATCCACGAGAGCGACGGAAGCGTCGACAATCGGGTGGCCGAAAGAATCAGCCACGGTTCCACGAATCGCCCCGGACGACGCGTCCTGTCCCAGGAGAAATGGCACACAGAGGATCAACAACGGCAGCAAGAAGATGCCGCGAGAATGGCGTGCCATAGGACGATCACCTGCCTGCAAAAGGAAGTTTCAGGTGAGCCCAGTCTGGACGGGAGACAGTTTCTGTATATCACTGGGGGACGGGCGATGTCTGTGACGGTGCAGTTTTCTTTTACGCTTAGTTCCAGGTTGGGAAAGCGGACGGGCGGAGACGCCCGTCCCCCATTAATGCCCTAGCTTCCGCTGCACCAACTCTTCTACCCGCTGCAGCACTTCGTCCTCCGAGAGCCGAGTGGAATCGACGATGGTTGCATCCGCGGCTGGCGTGAGCGGCGATGCTGCCCGGGTGCGGTCGCGGTGGTCGCGTTCGCGCAACTCGGCGGCGGTGGACTCGGCAGCGCTTCCCCGCAGATTCTGTTGCTGCAATCGCCGCTGTTCGCGGACCACGGGATCGGCATCGAGAAAGATCTTCACGTCCGCATTGGGAAAGACTTTGGTTCCGATGTCGCGGCCTTCCATGACTACGCCTCCACCGGCGCCCAGTTCCTGCTGACGGGCGACCATCCACTCGCGCACCTGGGGATGGACGGAAACGCGCGAGGCCCCGGCGGTCACATCGGTTTCACGCACGCGTTGGCTCACGTCGCGCCCGTCGAGCAAAACCCGGGTGCCGCTCCCTGTCGGCTCCAACTGGATGCGAGAATCGTGCGCCAGATTGGTGAGCGCGGCTTCATCGTCGAAAGAAATATCCCATTCGATGGCTTTCAACGCCAGAGCGCGGTACATGGCTCCACTTTCAAGGTTGGCATAGCCGAGCTTGCGGGCGAGGCGGGAGGCGATGGTGCTCTTGCCCACGCCGGCGGGTCCGTCAATGGCAATGATGAGCTTGCGTTGAGGATCGCGGTTCATTCGGAAGCTATGAATTGTACACGTTGGGGGAGCACGGTCGGACTTCGAAACATAGTGTCGTCGTCTTGTTGATCAGGTTCACTTGGCCGGTCATACTCTCGCTTTTGAAGCCCGCCAGAACTGATCTTGCCAAGTCAAAAATTTGATCGCCGACGATCCGAGTTCGGCTTATACTGGCGGCCTCACAACAAATTGCGCGAGGTGACAGACATGTTCAGCATCCGACATTCGGTGGCTGTGGGCGTGTTCATTGCCTGTTTCAGCGGTCTCGTCCTGGCACAGGGCGGCGCAACTGGAGCCATAACCGGTACGGTTCAAGATACCTTGGGAGCCGTGCTTTCCGGCGCTAAAGTGGATATCGTGAGCGAGGCAACCGGCCAGGCGGAGCGCCATCTGAGCACCGATTCCAGCGGCAACTTCAACGCTACTCTCTTGCCCGTCGGCAGCTATACCGTGCAGGTTAGCGCCGCCGGCTTCGCCACCACCAAGTTTGCGGGCATCTCGGTGAACATCACAGAGACCACGCGCATCACGGCAAGGTTGAAGGTGACGTCGGTGACGGAGGTGGTCGAAGTGCAGTCCCAGGTCGCGCAGGTCGACACTACCGACGCGACTACGGGTCAATCGCTCGGCAGCACGACGATTACAAACCTTCCCTTGGCGACCAGGAATTTTCAACAGCTGCTGACGCTTTCAGCCGGAGCGTCCTCTGACTTGAACAATGCCTCGCAGTTGGGTCGCGGGCAGGTTTACATCCACGTGAACGGCGGGCGTGAAGACAACAACAACTACCTGATCGAGGGAATTTCGGTTGCCGACTACTCCTTCGGCGAACTGACTTACACGCCCCTGCCCAATCCCGATGCCATTCAGGAATTCAAAGTGAGCACCAGCCTCTACGACGCCACCCAAGGTCGCAACGGAGGCGGCAACATCAATGCCACCCTGAAGAGCGGCACGGCCAGCTTCCACGGCGATGCCTGGGAATATTTCCGAAACACCGTGCTCGATGCCAACGATTTCTTCCTCAGTCGCGCCGGTCTCCCTAGGCCGGTAATCCAGCAAAACATTTTTGGCGGCGACTTCGGCGGACCGATCGGGTCTAAAGCAAAGCTCGGATACTTCTATGTGAACTATCAGGGCACGCGGCAGCGCAGCGGCGCTTCGCCGGGAACGTACATCAACACCAGCATTCCGGTGATTCCGCAAGACCGCTCCGCGGCCAACCTGCTCAGCACATTCTTCCCCAATGGAGGGCTCACCAGCATTGATCCCGTAGCGCTTGCGCTCTTGAACTTCAAGAGCAACCAGTTCGGCAGCAGCAATGGCGGCTACCTTCTGCCCTCGGTTCCGGGAACTCCGGGCTTCACCAATGGCGTGCTGAATTATGGCCCACTCATCATCAGCAGTACCGGCAAATTCACCGATGATCAGTTCATCACCAACTGGGACCGCGATTTCCGCAACGGCAAGGATCGCGTCGCGGTCCGCTTTTTCTGGGCTGATTCCGAAACCTATCAACCCTTCGGCGCCGACTCCTTCCAGATCCAGACGGGCGGCGCGCCCACGCCGAACAACCTGAATTTCCCTCTGGATATCCCGCTGCATAACCGCGTGGGCAGCGTCACCGAGACCCATTTGTTCTCGAACACGATCGTCAACGAGTTTCGCTTTGGCGTGAATATCATCAGCGACAAGCTGAACAACCAACCTCCGGTTACGAATGCCGATGTCGGGATCAATTTGCCCACCTCCAATGGCGATGCCAACATCTACCGCTTCACCTTTGGAAGCTGGGCATTCGGCCCATTTCCGCAGCAACTGCAGAGCGCGCTTTCAGACAGCTTCGTCCTGCTCGACACTCTGAGTTGGAGCCACGGTGCCCATCAGTTCCGCTTCGGCGGAGAGTGGGACCGCACCACCATCCGCCGGAACCTGCCGGTCGCCGACAACGGGCTCCTGTTCTTTGCCGGTCCTACCGGATTCAGCACGGACTGGCAGAGCTTCCTGGGTGGCGCGCCATTCTTTGGCGAGGCCGGCGGTGGCGTGGGCAATCACGACTATCGCATTCCCGCGTACTCCTGGTTCGTTCAGGACGACTATCGTGCGACCCGGAACCTGACGCTGAATCTCGGATTCCGCAACGAGTTTGTAGGCGCCCCGTACGACGAGCTTTGCCACCTCGGCAATGTGAATCCTCTGTTGGCCAATCAAACCGGGCAGCCCTTCGTCTACCCCACATGCGTGAGTCAGTTCAATCTTCCCGGCCTGAGTGGAACTCTCAACCGGGCTGCGCTGAACAATGAATTCGCCACGGTGTGGGAGCCTCGCATCGGCTTTGCCTACGATTTCCTGGGTCGCCACGATACCACCATCCGCGCCGGGTACGGCATTTACAGCGTGCGCGAGGATTTGGGCGCGGTCGATAACCTGTCATTTTCGGCGCCATTCTTTCCCATCGCAGTCAACTTCCTCCCAGGAGCGGGCAGCCTGACGAATCTCTTCCAGCCCAATCCCGCCACGGGATTCACAGGCATTCCACCCCTCGGCGTGCTGAGTCCCACTTTTGTACCCCAGGCTGCGCTCTTCAAGGGCTTTTCGCCGACCTGCACTCTCGGAAACGGGAACCCCTCGACCAACCCGGAGCAATGCAGTCCCGGTTTCACCGGCAACGTAAACAGCTTCATCGGCCTCGAGGTTCCGCTGCACTGGGTCGCAGCCACAACCCAGCAGTGGAACTTGACCATTCAACATGAGATTGGCAGAAACTGGTTCGTTGAGGTCGGCTATGTCGGAACCAAGGGTACGCGTCTCCGCTCGACCTTCGATCCCGATCAGGCCACCTTAGCCACGCCGCAGAGCCCGGTCACGATTCCCGGAGTCAGTTGCGCCGGGGTAAGAGCAACTGGGAATTCGTGCCGGATCGTGGATACGACCGCCGAGAACGCCAACGCCCGCGCGCCCTATCTTGGGCTTGCTCCCAGCGCATACGAATCGTTCGCGCCCAATTCCGATTCACACTACAATTCGCTGCAGGCAACCGTCTCGCACCGCTTTGCCCATGGGTTGTATTTTCAAGGCGCGTACACTTATTCCAAGTCGATCGACGATGTTTCGACGGCCACAGTCGCCTTCGATACCCGCTTTAACGATCAGACCAATCCCCGCGACTCTCGCGGTCTCTCCGATTTCAACCGCGGACAGCGCTTCGTGCTCAGCTCGGTTTATCAGTTGCCATTCTTCTCGCACGCGAGCGGCTTTACCGCCGGCGCGCTCGGCGGATGGGAGCTTAGTGGGGTGATCACGCTGCAATCCGGCCTGCCATTTACCCCGATTGATTCGGCGGGAGGAAGCGCCTATGCGCTCAGCAGTCCAAACCTCGCAACCCCGACTTTTGCTCCCGGTTTCAGTTGTGCGAATGCTCCTACATCCGGGGGCAACGAGGCCCGGCTCGGCCACTGGGCCAACCCCGCGGCCTACATGCCAGATGCGGTCATACCGCTGGCCAACGGCGCGAAGGGTGATGCCACCGGCTACGGCAACGCTCCCCGCAACTGCATCATCGGACCAGACCAGACCAACGTGGACTTTACCGTCGGCAAAACTTTCAAGCTCACCGAGCGTCAGAGTCTCCGCTTCCGCACCGACTTTTTCAACCTGTTCAATCATCCATCGTTCGCCAACCCGTCGGCGACCGACATCGAAAGCCCAAGCTCGTTTTCCCAAATCACCTCAGTCGTGGGCACGCCGCGCCTGATCCAGTTCTCGTTGAAATACTCGTTTTGAGGAAGGTGGGAGCCGGACGATTCTAGTCCGGCTCTTGCCTCGTCCAACTCTGACTAAGAGCCGCAAAGCGGCGAAAGAATGCAGCCCACGGCGAAGCCGTGGGTGGAGAAGCAGGAGACGACGAAGCCCCAGCGGGGCGAAAGATTACAACAAACGAGCGCCGGGAAGTCGCTCCGCCTGTTGTACACACGCTAAGTTCCCGTTCCAGCCAGCGGAACCGACTGTGGACTGCCTCCTCCATCGTCGGTGACGGAAACAGCACCCGACCTCTGCCCGGTCGCCGTGGGTGTAAATGTGACCGAGATGGTGCAGTGACCATGCGCCGGAACGCTCTGCCCGCAATTGTTCTTCTGTGCGAAATCGCTGGAGTTGTTTCCCGATATCGTGATCTGTGTGATCGATAGGGTGGTCCCACCTTTGTTGAACAGTGTGACCGGAGCTGGAGGACTTGAAGTCCCGACCTTTTGATCGCCGAACTTCACGCCCTCAGGCGAAAACGTAACCACCGTCCCAACCCCCGAGAGCGAGACTGTTTGCGGACTTCCCGTAGCGTCGTCGCTGACGGAAAGCGTACCCTTCGCCTTGCCTTCCGCGTGTGGAGCAAACCGCACCAGAATGTCGCAGTTCGCGCCTGCTGGTAAGCTCGAAGGACAATCGTTGGTCTGGATAAACGGGCCTTTGGTCGAGATCGAAGAAATGTTGACCGGCCCCGTACCCGTATTCGACAACGTCGCGGGCTGAGGTGAAGTCGCGGTGCCAACTAATTGCGTGGGAAAGCGCAATTTTATTGGTGCCAGTGAGACCGTCGCGGTCACGCCGGTTCCGTGCAGTGGCACAGTGAGCGGGCTACCCGTGCCTGCATAGGCCACGTTCAGAGAGGCGTATCGATCCCCGATAGCTTGTGGGGTAAACGTGACTTTTACTTGGCAGCTACCGTGCGCCGGCAGGCTCGTACCGCAGTTGTTGGTCTCCAAGAAGTCGCTAGAGTCCGTACCGCCAATACCGATGCCATCTATCTTTAGTGCGGCGGGTTTGAGGTTCGTAAAGGTGACGGCCTGCGCGGCGCTCGTGGTGCCGAGAATCTGGTCACCAAACTCAAGCGATGAAGGGGAGGCAGTGACTGGCATCTGCAAATGCAAAGTGCCATCATTTGTAACCAGGTCGAGTAATCCGTCTCCGTTGAAGTCGCCCATGCCGAATCCTAAACCCTCCGTCCCAGACTGCAGCAGGTTTGCGAAGGGCAGGGGGCCCTGCATCGTGCCGTCGCCGTTGCCCAGGAACAGCACAACTTCGTCGGCTGACGCTCCACTAGGCGAATAAAACACAGCCACATCGGGAAAACCGTCGCCGTTGAAGTCGCCCACTTTAATGTCGTTATACAGTTGTATGTACTCTGCGAATTCGACGTTCCCGGCTAACGTGAATGTCCCGTCACCTTTTCCCAGCAGTATCGCCACGCCGTTCTGGCTGTAGGTTACCAGGTCAAGCTTCCCGTCGCCGTTCATGTCCACAGCGGTAACGGACACCCCGCCATATCCTGCTTGATAGCTAACCGGCGGCTGGAAAGTACTATCCCCATTTCCCAGGAAGATGTTGATGGATCCTGCTCCATTTCCCAACGCTAGGTCGAGCAAGCCATCGCCGTTGAAGTCGCCGACCCCGGGAGCACCGATGTTGTTGCCCAGGTATGCTTACAGCCTGCGTGGCTTGGAACGTCCCGTCTCCGTTGCCCTGGTAGATCAGGAACTGCGTCGGGTTGTACTCGCTTGCGACGTAGAGATCTAACTTTCCGTCTCCATTGAAATCGGCGGCAGCCATAAACGCAGGTACGCTAAAGGGGGACACCAATGCACTGACCTCTGTGAACGTTCCATCCCCTTTTCCCAGGAAGATACCCGTATTGCCCTCGACGTCAGAAACTGCCAGGTCGAGTCGCCCGTCGCCATTAAAGTCCGCGGCCAGCATCGCGTTCTGATGATAGAAGGGCGATGAAGTGGCAATAAGGTTCCGAAAGGTCCCGTTCCCATTGCCCAACCAGACATAGATTTCCTGGTATGGGTAGTCAGATCCGGTAGCTATGTCAAGCTTGCCATCGTTGTTGAAATCGCCCACCGTGAGCGCGGTGCAACAGGTGGGCGAACTACTCGCCATGGCGACCGTGGAGAAAAGCTGCCGGATCGGCAGATAAACCACGTTGGACGTTCCCCCGCCAGGCGCTGGATTCGTCACCGTGATGGAAGCAGTGCCGGCCTTCCTGATTTGCGCAGCGGATATTTTTGCCGTTAGCCGGTTGCCGGAATCCACGTTCGTGAGAATCGGCGATCCGTTCCAGTTGATCACTGCCGTGAATGCGAAGCCCATCCCGTTCACCGTCAAGAGGAACTCTTTGCCGCCAGGCTGGACGCTGACCGGGTCCAGAACCTGATTCACAAACGGGACGGGATTGGACTGTGCAAACACCATGGTCTGGGCGAAGATCACCAATCCGCAGCAGAACGAAACGAGCTTCATGTAGTCCTCCAGTTGGCGCCCCTGGTATGGCTCATGTTGGTCGCGAAATTACTTTCCATCGTAAGGGACTTGCAAGTGGAGGATAAGTACCACTTCAGTGCCGAGCAGAAACGGCCGGAGTGAACTTTCGGGTGAACTGACCAAGACGAGGCGCAGTCCGCCCCTGACCGCGAAAGAAGTCACTACTTTGGGAGACTTGTGTAAGCGGGTATTCGGTTATAGCTTCGATCCCATTCATACACCTTCGAAGCAGACCAGGAGATTTATGT
>Ga0207048_10242_pt1 | contig 17792 bp, 14 predicted proteins | sample Alteio_BWMinCont_65_FD_153301 | JGI IMG/M metagenome (GOLD analysis project Ga0207048, IMG submission 153301) | Enriched cells from forest soil in Barre Woods Harvard Forest LTER site, Petersham, Massachusetts, United States -... | ecosystem: Environmental > Terrestrial > Soil > Temperate forest >...
GTAAATCATTACAGGTGTGGGAGCGGTAGGGATTGGACATGGGAGGGGGAATTTTTAGACGGAATTAACGGAATTAACAGGATTTTGGTGAAAGAGGAACGTGGTAAAGCAATCTAGTTAACGACTACATCGGGGCCATCGGTCTTGTCGTTGATTTCTTTGAAGACCTGAAGTTCCGTCAACACTTTAAAAAGTCTGTTATCAGCGATTCCTTCTTTTATCTGATCCCGAGTAATGAGATTTTTGATTTCAACGTAGCCGTCCTTGATTTGCTGATCGACGATGACTGCGGCATAACAACCTCGTTCTTCGGCGGTCTGGAATTGCTTGCCGATCCTGGTCGCCACAAAGGGATAATCAACCGCCCGGCCGCTGTTGCGGATAAGTTGGATTAAGTCCATAGCCTGCGGGCGGAAAGTCTCGTCGGCGATGACGATATAGACGCCACCGTTTCTCTCAGAAGCCTTGAATTGCTTCACTTTGAGGATCTCCCCGAGGACGACATCGCCCATGCCGAAGCCGAGCGCGGGCAGATCGACATCGCCGAGATTTTTGAGGAGGTTATCGTAGCGTCCGCCGCCAGCAATGGCGCGGAATTCGCCCGAGCGGTCGAAGACTTCAAAGACGATGCCGGTGTAGTAGGCGAGGCCGCGCACGACGGTGTAGTCGCGTTTCACGTAGTCCTGTAACCCGCGATGGCGGAGTCCCGTTTCGACGGTGTCGAGGCGTTCGCTGGCCGCACCTTTTTCAAGCACGGTGAAAACTTCGTCAGCGAGCGGGCCAAGTTTCTCGGACGTTTTGGTGCGGTCTCCGCGTTCGCTTTTGTCGATGGCCTGAATGAAAGCGTAGCGCTGATCTTCGGGCACCGACTTGGCATTCATGAAATCAGTCCAGAATTGGCGATCGCTCAGACGTACGACAAAATCTTTTTCCGTTAATCCGAAAGCACGCAACACATCGATGACCAACGCGATCAATTCGATGTCGGCTTCGAGCCCGGCTTCTCCGATGATGTCGCAATTAAGCTGATAATGTTCGCGCAACCGTCCACGCTGCTGGCGTTCGTAGCGGAAGACCTGTGGGATGGAGAACCACTTGAGTGGTTTTTTGAAATCCTTGTGCCGGGCGGTAACCAGCCGGGCGAGGGTGGGGGTCATTTCGGGACGCAGCGCAACTTCACGGTCACCCTTGTCCGTGAAATTGTAGAGTTGTGTGACGATTTCCTGGCCCGATTTTTTCGTGAAGAGGTCGAGCGGTTCCAGAGGAGGCCCATCATACTCGACGAATCCGTAGCGATGGGCTATGTCGCGCCATTTGGTGAAGATGGCATTGCGAAAAGCGCAATCGTCGGGATAAAAATCACGAAAACCGGGAAGGCTGGGCATAGTGAGGAAGTAGCTTAACTAAAAATTACAGCAGTCTGCAGGAAATACTGCTCCAGTAATACTGCCGTCTGCGGGACTAAGAATTGGAATTAGGCTGACCTTGTCCGGCGATGGTCTGGGAAAGTTTCATCACCTTCGACTTCATTTCCTTGCCAGCCTTGAACTTGACGACCGCGCGAGGAGGAATAGGCACATCATGTTCGGGACGGTTTGGGTTACGTCCGACACGCGCTTTGCGGAGTTTCACTTCAAAAACACCGAAGTTGCGTAACTCAACGGCCTGTCCACTGGCGAGGCTTTCCGTGAGATGATCGAGTGTACGCTGAATGACATTCAGCACATCCTGCTGAACCATTCCTGTCTCATTACTGATTCGAACAACCAGATCGCGTTTGGTTAAATTAGCCATAAACCAGTGCTATTGCGCCAGATGGAGCGAAGATTGCAAGATCAAAAAAAAGAAAGATTAATGTTTATTTTGATTTGGAACAGATTTCAAGCCGTCTTTAAACCCACTATGTAACAATTCGGTGTAACCATTAAGAGGCTAGGCGAGATGCTTTACGAGAACCTTGGAGTTACGTCCGCTGCTCTCGTATTTCTCCCGACGAGTGGGGGGCAGGTCGTCGGGGGAGCCTTCCTTATAACTACCCTTTTGCTGGAAGTAGTTGAAGGCGCGGGTTGAGAGCAGAAAAATTGTCTTAACGCCCCGTTCCCTGGCCGCATTTTCGGCAAAAAGCATTAATTTCTGACCGATGCCCATGTTTTCGTTAGCGCCGCTGACGGAAAGGCAGGCGAGCTCGGCCATTTCGCCCCCCGGCTGCACATGGAGAGCCACACAGCCGACAATATTGCCGTCGATCTGAAAAACATAGTAATCGGTGAGTTGAGAGAGGATGTCCTGCCGGGTCCGCTTGATCAGTTCTTCCTGCTCGACCGATTCCCGGATGAGGTTCCGGATGGCCCGAACATCCTTTTTGAGCGCACGCCGGACTGCCTGGTATTCATTGGCATAGATCATCGTGCCGATGCCTTCGTTCGAGAAAATTTCGGTGAGGAGCGCCTCGTCGACCCGGCCATCGAGGACGTGGACGCGACTGACACCGTTGCGGCAGGCAGTGATGCAGTGCTCGAACTTAGAGATGAGATTTTCGGGAATTTCAGCCTTGTTCTTCTTGAAAAATTCCTCAGCTTCGCTGACCGAAATCTGGCTGATCGGCTTGCCTCCCTTAGTAAATCCGTTGTGATTGGTGACGTAGATGAGCTTGGCCGCCTTGAGTGCCTCGGCGACTTCGACAGCCACGCCATCGGAGTTGACCCGAAAGGTCCGTCCGTCCCCGTCAAAGCCGAGTGGCGCAATGACTGGCGTTACGCCTTTTTCCAAAAGCTGATTCAAAAATTCGGTATCGACCCGCTCGACCCGACCGGTGAAGAGCCGGTCGACACCGCCCACGATTCCGTAAGGGTGCGCGATGACAGCATTCGTATAGCAGGCCCGGAGATCATTCGAGGCGAGGCCTTCGAGCACTTCGTGGGTGATTCGGTTGGCGGCGGTGAGGGCGAGCTTCAGCGTTTCCTCATCCGTGATGCCAGTTCCATCGGCATTGCTGATCGGTATACCGGTTTGTTCCGAAAGCTCCCGCAACTGGTGAGCGGCGCCATGCACAAGGACGAGCCGAATGCTTAGCGAGCGCAGGACCGCGAGATCAAGCAGGATGTTGGCAAAATTGTCGTCGGCGATAATGGCGCCATCGAGGGCAATGACAAAGGTCTTTTCCCGGAAACCGGGAATGTAGGTCAGAATGCCACGCAGATCGGAAACTTTCATGAAGAAGGTAGTAAGGGAACGCTAAGTGTCAGTATTTGGCAAACAAGAATAGCGGAATATAACGGTTACAGCCATATCAATAGTTCTCATTGATTAGGTAAAGATCACTAGACAGGGAATGCTTGCCATTTATCTTGCACCCAGATGGTTAACGATTCTATCTCTGTCTTGCGACTCTTCGGAAAGCCCGGGTCGATCTCTCAAAATAAAATTTTAGGCTTTGCTTGTGGCATGGCACTGCTGACTTTGTGCAGCTGTCATCCGGGGCAGTCACAAGCACCGCCACCGCCACCGCCGCTTCCAGTGACGGTTACTCATCCAGTGGCTAAGGAGATTGTCGATTATGACGAGTACACGGCGCGGTTGAGTGCCGTCAACAGCGTTGAAATCCGTGCGCGGGTCAACGGATACCTGCAGAACGTTAATTTCAAGGACGGCGCGCTGGTTAAGAAAGGCGATCTTCTTTTTGTTATCGATCCGCGTCCCTATCAGGCGGAATTGGATCGCAGCCAGGCGGAATTGGAGAGAGCCCAAAGTCAGTTCGATCTGGCGCAGAATGATTACAAGCGGGCGACGGAACTTTTTCAGAACAAGGCCATTTCGGCGGAGGAATTTGATACGCGCAGTAAAAACGAGGCGGGAGCTGATGCCGCAGTGAAGTCGGCGCAAGCCAATGTGGAAACGGCTCAGCTCAATTTGGATTACAGCAAGATTCTGGCGCCAATCGACGGGCGTTTAAGCCGGGCCATGGTTACCGAGGGAAATCTTGTCACAGGCGACGGGAAGGATTCTACGCTTTTGACCACGCTGGTTTCAGTCGATCCGATTTATGCTTACGTGGATGTGGACGAAAAAAGCGTCATGAAATATCAGGAGTTGGATCGAGAGGGTGTGCGCAAGAGTTCTCGCAATGGTCCTGTTCCGGCGGAACTGGGTTTGCTCAACGAGGGCGATTTCCCGCACAAAGGCACGATCGATTTTGTGGATAATCAGATCGATTCCACCACCGGCACATTACGCGCACGAGGTGTGTTCCCCAATCCGGATGGCAGTCTTATTCCAGGCCAGTTTGCGCGAATGCGGGTGACCGGCAGTGGTAAATATACCGGTATGCTTGTGCCTGATTACGCACTAGGTATTGATCAGGAAAAGAAGATCGTCTATGTGGTTCAGCCCGATAAAACAATCCAAAGTAAGGTAGTTATTCCAGGACAATTGGTCGATGGCCTGCGGGTCGTTCGTTCGGGGCTTGATCCAACGGACTTGGTCGTGCTCGATCACCTGCAAATGGTTCGTCCCGGCATGACGGTCAATCCAAAGGAGCAGCAGGTCAAATTGCCGGATGGGGCGACGTCCGAGGCCCTGGCTGATCCAGCCCATCCCTAACCGTGTCGTTGCCCAAATCGCTACCGATTGAACGATGAGCTTTCCGCACTTCTTTATCAGCCGCCCGGTTTTTGCCGCGGTGCTTTCGATCGTTATTGTCATTGTCGGATCGATTGCTCTCGTCACTCTGCCGATCTCGCAATATCCCGAGATTGTACCGCCCACGATTCAGGTAAGCGCCAGTTATCCGGGCGCCAATGCCAAGGTGGTGGCCGATACGGTGGCCTCGCCAATTGAGCAGGAAGTCAATGGAGTGGAAAACATGCTCTACATGTCTTCCCAATGCACCAACGACGGCCAGATGGTGCTGACTATTACTTTTAAACTCGGGACCAATCTCGATACGGCTCAGGTGCTGGTGCAGAACCGCGTGGCGATTGCCGAGCCGAAGTTACCGGAGGATGTCCGCCGTCTCGGAATCAACACGCGCAAGCAATCGCCCGACTTGACCATGGTTGTGCATTTGGTTTCGCCGGATGGAAGATACGATCAGCTCCACATCAGCAACTATGCTTATCTTCAGGTAAAGGATACTTTGGCGCGGCTCTACGGCGTAGGCGATGTGAAGATTTTCGGCGCACGCGATTACAGCATGCGCGTCTGGCTTGATCCCGAAAAAGTTTCCTCCCGCAATCTGACTGCTAGCGACGTGGTGAACGCAATTCGCGAACAGAATGTGCAAGTTGCCGCTGGTGTTCTTGGTCAGCCTCCGACGCCCAGCGGCACGCAATTTCAGCTCACGCTCAGTACAATGGGGCGGTTGGTCGATATTTCGCAATTTGAAGACATCGTGATCAAGACAGGCCTGGATGGTCAGGTGACCCGACTGAAAGATGTGGCGCGGGTCGAACTCGGTGCCCTCGACAGCACGATGGACAGCATGGTCGATGGCAAACCGGCGGTGGCCATGGTGATTTTTGAACTTCCCGGTTCCAACTCCCTGGCGACTTCCGACGAGGTACGCAAGACGATGGAAAAGCTTAAGGAACGATTCCCGCCTGGCATCGATTACCGGATCGTTTATGACACGACATTATTCGTGCGCGAATCGATTCAGTCGGTGGTGCAGACACTTTTTGAAGCTATTGGCCTGGTCGTGATTGTCGTCATCGTATTTCTGCAGACATGGCGTGCCAGTATTATTCCGCTCATTGCGGTGCCGGTTTCCCTGATCGGTACTTTTGCGGTCATGGCGGCGATGGGTTTTTCGCTCAACAATCTGTCGCTTTTCGGTCTCGTTTTGGCCATCGGTATTGTGGTCGATGACGCCATTGTCGTGGTCGAAAATGTAGAGCGGAATTTGGAGAGTGGTCTCTCTTCCGTCGATGCGACGCACAAGGCGATGAGCGAGGTGACCGGTCCGGTTGTCGCCACCGCTCTTGTCTTGAGCGCCGTCTTTATTCCCACGGCGTTCATTTCCGGTATTACGGGCCAATTTTATCGTCAGTTTGCGCTGACGATTGCGGTGTCGACGGTCATTTCCGCGTTTAATTCTCTTACATTGAGTCCGGCGTTGTGTGCATTAATTCTACAACGCCACGACGCCAAGCCCGATTTACTTCAGAGGCTTTTTAATCTTTTAGTGGGTTGGTTTTTCGCTGCCTTCAATTGGACGTTTGAGTTGGCAAGAAACATCTACGTGCGGGTTGTTGGTGTTTTAATCAGCGCTTCCCCCATTGTGTTGCTGGTTTACGTTGGTCTTTTGGGGCTGGCTTATATTGGATTTCAGGTTGTTCCGAGCGGCTTTATTCCGACGCAGGATATGGGCTATCTCATCAGCGTTGCGCAATTACCCGATGCGGCTTCATTGGAGCGCACCGAGGCGGTGGTGCATAAAATGTCCGAGATTGCGCGCAAGGCTCCGGGAGTGGCCCACACGGTTGAGTTTGCTGGGTTTTCGGCGTTGAGCGGGACCAGTTCTTCCAACTCTGCGGCCATTTTCCTTCCACTGAAGCCTTTCAGTGAAAGGATGGGCTCAGACCTTTCAGCAGGGGCCATTCTGGGAAAATTATTTCCTCAGTTGCTGGGTATCCCCGAGGGGGTCGCCCTCGTATTTCCTCCTCCGTCGGTTCGCGGTATGGGCAATGTGGGTGGTTTCAAGATGCAGGTCGAGGATCGTAACGGAGCCGATTACGATCAGTTGCAGGCTGTGGTGGAGAAGATGATCGCTGATGGAAATAAAACACCTGGCCTGACTGGACTCTTTACTTCGTTTCGGGCTAAAACGCCTCAGCTTTATATCGATATTGACCGGGCCAAGGCAAAGACGATGAATGTCGCCTTGAGCGATATTTTCAGCACCTTGCAAATTTATCTCGGCTCGCTCTACGTGAACGACTTCACGCTTTTCAGCCGCAACTACCAGGTCACCGCCCAGGCCGATGCTGCCTATCGTTTACGACCTGAGGACGTTGGCAATCTTAAGACGCGCAATGCACTGGGCCAGATGGTGCCACTTAGCACACTGGTGACGATCAACGATATCACCGGCCCTGATCGCGTGGTGCACTACAATATGTTTCCTTCCGCCGAAATTACCGGTTCGCCCGCGCCGGGTTTCAGTACCGGCCAAGCGATTGATGCAATGGAGAATCTGGCGAAGAATGACTTACCTTCGAATATGAGTTACGAGTGGACCGAATTGACCTATCAGCAAATTTTAGCGGGCAATACGGCTATTCTTATCTTCCCGCTTTGCGTGTTATTTGTCTTCCTGACACTGGCGGCGCAATATGAAAGCTGGTCACTGCCGTTGACCGTGATTCTCATCGTACCGATGTGTTTGTTCAGCGCGATCTGGGGGGTCTGGCTGCGTCACATGGACAATAATATCTTCACGCAGATCGGTTTCGTGGTGCTGGTGGGACTGGCCTGCAAAAATGCGATTCTGATCGTGGAGTTCGCCAAGACCCGGCAGGAGGTAGGTGGAGAGACACGCCGTCATGCCGCTGTCGAGGCTGCGCGATTGCGGATACGTCCGATCATGATGACTTCCTTCTCCTTTATTTTGGGCGTGATGCCTCTCTTATTGGCCACGGGGGGCTGGAGCGGAAATGCGGCAGGCATTGGGTACGGCAGTTTTCTTCGGTATGGTGGGTGTGACTTTCTTTGGCACGCTCTTCACGCCCGTTTTTTATGTTGTTGTCCGGTGGTTGACGGATAAACGGAAAACGCAACCGCCTGTATCCTCGGTTCCGCTGGTTCAGCATGATGTTCCGGCAGAAGTCATTGCTGAGCCGACTTCATTGTAAGGACTCGTTTCCGCTCGGGATGACAGTTTTTAAAATAAAAGAGGCAGGCTTGTGGCCTGCCTCTTGAAATCCTTCCTGTTGGAAAGTTTAATTAGTTATTTGTTGGTGTGGTAGGAGTTGGATTCGGCGTAAAGGTCTTCGTGTAGGTTTCGGTATTTCCAATCGGAGTCGTATTACCGTTGGGGCCAGTGACCGATCCGTCCATTGTACGGGTGATCGTGCCATTGCTGTTCTGGGTATAGGATACGTTCCGATTGTCGGTGCTAACGCCGCCGTTCGGTCCGGTTACGGTTCCGGTCTGCGTGTAGCCGTTACTATCCTTGGTAAAGGTTTGATCGGAAGTCACCGTTTTACCGTTAGGACCAGTTGCCGTGGTGTCGACTTGCTTGGAGCCATTGGCATTGGTGATGGTTTTGTCCACAGTTGATGTTTTACCAGTGGCCGTATTGGTGTAGGTGTTATCGACCGTCTTTACGCCATTGGCATTTGTCACCGATTTCGACACGTCGGTCACATTGCCATTCGTTCCAGTATGAGTGCCGGAGTAGCTGTAATCGCCAGTACCCGTTTTGGTCAAGTCGCCCTGACTCGAGGAAGTTTTTCCATTTGCATAGGTGGTAGAGGATTCATGAGTTCCTGTGCCGGTTGACTTGTTCCAGGTGTTATCGGAGGTATGACTGCCTTGACCGCCATTAGCATTGGTCCAGCTTGTTGATCCCGTGGTGCTTCCGGGTGAGCGGTTAATGCTTTGATTGAACGTACCGCTGCCAAAACGATTTTGGTAGGTTCCGGAGCGGTCGGTCGTTCCACCGGGGCGATCTCCACGAAGGCGAGCTTGAGCAGGCATGGTGCTGAGTATTGCGACGACGCAGATAAGAGAGCTGAAGAACAGGATGGAGTTGGGTTTCATACCACAGCAGACGAAACGATGTAAAAAAGGTTACAGAAATTTCTCCACGGCTTGTCATTCGGGAATGAAACCGCATGATCTGATTGAATCATTATGGCTGGTCCCAATCTTGTTTACTTCGATCTCGAAACCCAGAAGAGCGCGGCGGAAGTCGGTGGCTGGCACAATAAACGCGCCATGAAGATGTCGCTCGGCGTGACTTACAGCACGGCTCGCGAAACATATGAAATTTATCGCGAAGAGGAAGTGCCCCAGCTTTTGCAAGAACTCCAACGGGCCGATCGCGTTATCGGCTACAATGTAATCAATTTCGATTTTGAAGTGTTGGCGCCCTATTCTGTTTTTGATTTAAGCCAGGTGCCGGTACTCGATTTGATGCAGGATGTGGAAAAGGCCATCGGCGTTCGAGTCGGCCTCGATGCCATTGCCGAGCAGACTCTCGGTTGCGGCAAAACCGCCGATGGCCTGGAAGCGCTGAAGTGGTGGAAGGAAGGTAACCTAAAACCAATCGCTGAGTATTGCTGCTACGATGTGAAGGCGACACGGCTCGTCCATGAATTCGGACTTCAATACGGATGCGTTTTCTATTTCAGCAAGAAGACCCAACGTCGGGAAAAAGTGCCAGTGAACTGGTGAGCTTAATTCAGTGGCTTGTGAGTCGTAATTTTATCTCTCGGATCTGGTTTTGGCCTGAGCTTTTTGAGGAATGGGAGATATTTCTCCAGTGGAATTGTAATTGGATCAACGAATAGAGTGGGCCGCTTGCCGGTGATGTGTTCGAGTCCTTCTACGATGGCTTCGCGCAGTAACTTCAAACAGAAGCTGACCGCCTTGGGACGCCCGGGTAGATTGATGATAAGGCTTTCGCCGCGGATGCCCGCAGTGGCGCGGGACAAAACGGCGGTTCTCACTCTCTCATATGAGTAATAGCGCATCACCTCGCCAAAACCGGGCAACTCTTTGTCGAGGACCTCTCGTGTTGTTTCGGGGGTAATGTCGCGCTTGCTTGGGCCTGTTCCTCCCGTCGTAAGGACGAGGGGGCATTTTTCCTCGTCGCACAAGCGGATAAGTGCCGCACGCAGTTGATCACGATCATCGGGGATAAGCACGCGGATGAATTCCGACGGTTCCTCAAAAGTGGCCGTGATGATACGTTCGATTTCAGGGCCGCTTTTGTCCTCATAAATTCCCTGTGAGGCTCGGTCGCTGAGTGTGATGCGTCCTATTTTCATGCCGATTCTCCCAAGGTGCTTTTTGTTTTTGAAACTAGACGGATGGCTTCAATCACCATCGTTTTATCCATTGATTTGCACATATCGTAAATAGTCAAAGCGGATGCGCTTACAGCAGTGAGGGCTTCCATTTCAACACCTGTTTTGCCCGTAGTTTCAATCGTGACGTGAATTTGTATACCATCATTTTCCAAGGTGAACCGAATATCCACGCCTTGGAGGGGAAGGGGATGGCAAAGCGGAATTAATTCACTTGTCCGTTTGGCTGCCTGAATACCGGCGATCTTGGCCACGGTCAAAACGTCCCCTTTGGGGAGAGCTCGATCGCGCAAAGCTTGTACCGTAGCCGATTGGAGCTGAATGAATCCACTAGCTTCCGCGATGCGCCGTTGGTCCGGCTTTTGTCCAACATTTACCATCTGGGCGCGACCTTCGACATCGAGATGGGAAAAATTGGAATTAGTATCGCCACTCATAAAAAATCAAAATGGACTAAACCCGGAGAAACGTCACGACTTGTCCTTTGATTAAGGGTGGAGAGTTTGCCGGAATTTTGATTAAAGCATTGACACGAAGAAGACTGGTGAGATGGCCAGAGGATTGTAGATGAAAGGGGAGTAGTCCCCATTCATGGTCCGAACCGCCGAAGGAGGTTGGCCAATAGGTTTCGCGGGAGTTGGGAGGTTCGTTTAGGCCTGCATTTAAAATTCCAGAATGCCATTCGCAAAAAGGATTTAAGTTATGCAATTTCCGCATGGCAGTTTGAACAAAAAGATGAAACGTGACAAAATGAGAAACCGGATTGCCAGGTAATCCGAAAGCAATTTGCCGATCTTTCGTGGCGAAAATGAGTGGTTTACCCGGTCGGACATTTACCTGTCGGAAATGGATGGTGAAACCGAGTTGCTCAAGAGTAGTCGCGGCATAATCGAAATCGCCCACGCTTGCGCCACCTGAAAAAAGGAGAATATCGTAAGGTTGGGTGAAGCTTCGTGCTGCTTGGATAATTTCTTCCAGATGATCGCCCGCATGCAGATGGCCGACGATTTTGCTTCCGGCTTGCTCCACCAGCAACTTGATTAAAATCGAATTGGAATCGCGGATTTGTCCCGGTCCTGGTGCTAGATCCGGAGCTACCAGTTCGTTGCCGGAACTTAAATGGAGAATGCGGGGCTTCGAACTGACTTTGACTTGGGTATGACCTACGCCAGCCATTACGCTTAGATCAATGGGACGCAGAATTTGGCCCGGATTAATTAGAACCGCACCTGCTTTTACTTCCTCGCCTTGTTTGCGGATATGAGTTTTATCTGCTCTCGCTGTCACGTGCATGAGTTGATCGGTAACGTGAGTATCTTCCTGGCGAATCACAATTTCGCCATTTTTTGGAATTTGCGCTCCGGTGAAAATCCGCGCACATTCACCCGGTTGAAGGAAGATGGTGGGGACGTCGCCAGCTTGAATAATGGTGACAATTTTAAAATTTTCGGATGCGTCATCCGAACGAATCGCATAGCCATCCATGGCCGAGCGGTCGAAGGGTGGCTGGTCGGTGTCCGCTACGATTTGTTCGCATAAAACGCGGCCAAGCGATTCCTCCAGGCACACTTGTTCGGTACCGAGCGGGGATGTTTTCTCGGCAATAATCTTTTGTGCTTCGTCGACACTAATCATGAGTGGTCCTGGAACCTGGTTACTTTGCTTGTTGTTTTTGTTCCTGAATTTCAGGCCAAAGAACCTTGAGATCGGCATCTTTTAGCGCTTGAGACCGAAGATTCGAATCAAGTGCAAAAGCAGCGCGCAGAGACTCCCGCGCATCATCAAGATGGTTAAGCTGACAGGCATAGCAGGCCAGGTTAAAATGAATGAGCGCTTCCCCAGGGTGGAGCACTTTCGCGTCGCGGAGAATTTCCTGCGCTTGTTCGATGCAATCGGCGCGGCGGGTGGCGTAGGCCAGCGCAATGGTCCAACCGGGGTCGGTAGGTTCCAGCAGGGTCAACCGTGCCGCGGTGTCCTGCGCTTTCGACCAGTTCTCCGCCTTTTGCAATACGATGAGCCGGAGAGCTAATACATCGCGATGAGTAGCGGCCGCAGGTCTTATTCCATCCAGGGCTTCCAACGCATCGCTGATCATTTCCAATTCAAAATAGCCAAGTGCTGAGGCGAGTTGATGCTGGTCATCTCGGTTGAGAGAAGGGGTCATGAGCTCCTCCGATTTTTTACCAACCGACACGCTAATTGCACGGCAGCAAGCATGCTACGATGATCGGCGATTCCTTTACCCGCGATTTCCAAGGCCGTGCCGTGATCGGGTGAGGTGCGAATAATTGGCAATCCAAGGGTGACATTCACTCCGGTTTCAAACGCCACCAATTTGAAGGGAATAAGTCCCTGATCGTGGTAGGCGCAGATGACCGCATCGAAAGCTTCTTTTTGCACGGCGTGATAAAACATCGTGTCGGCGGGACCACCAATCAAGGCAATTCCTTCCTTGGTTAATTTTTCCCGCGCCGGATAAAAAAGGCGAAGGTCTTCGTCGCCGAACAGCCCCGCTTCGCCCATGTGAGGATTGATTCCCGCAAAGGCTATACGTGGTTTTGCAATGCCGCGTTGCTGTAAAAATTGTCGCGTAATTTTCGTCACGTAAACGATTCGCTCCAGAGTCAGACGGGTTAAGGCATCTTTCAGCGAACAATGATTCGTACAGAGCGCAACGGTAAGCTTGGGGTCGGTCAGTACCATAACTGCAGCGTCGTCCTGCAACTGACAAGCCCGCGCGAGAAATTCGGTTTGCCCGATGAAATCGGGCTGGAGACGCGTTAGGGCCAGCTTATGCACCGGTCCGGTAACCATGGCGGCAAAGCATCCGTTGCGACAGCCCCGCGCCGCTTCTTCGAGGGCCTTCAGGGCTGTATGCGCGGACGTCTTCGTTAATTTGCCGGGATGGATGCCTTTTCCATTTTTTACTCCGAGAATCTCGAAATGAAATCCCTTTGGCAGGCGTGGATCACGCAAAGTTTTAGCTACGATTTCAGGCCCGATACCCGCAGGATCGCCCAGCGTCAGGGCAATGGTCGGCACGATTTTCTTCACGGAATCAGGAGATCGCCTAGAGGAACATCTTGATGAAGGCCTTGGCGCGCAAACTGTCGAGCCACTGTTGCTGCCGGAGCTGGCTTTCTTCATTGATTACTTGCTGTTCAATTTGAGAACGAACGTCTTCCAATGGCGTGACGGATGCTTTTTTCCGATCTTCAACCTGCAGAATATAATAGAAACCATCGGCGGTTGTAATCACGTCAGTATGTTGACCAGGTTGCAGCTTGGCGATAAAGGGCCACAAATCGCTACGAATGGCCGTCTTGCCGTTTTGCGTCACCCAGCCAAGTTCACCGCCATCCTCTTTGTTACTGCCTTCCGAATAGGATTTGGCCAGTTCCGCAAAGTCAGAGCCGGTATCGAGTTTGTAGAGAATCTCCTTGGCGATTTCTTCTTGGGGATCGTAAGTGATCTGCTTGCCGTCCGGACCTGTTTTCTGGGAGGGAAAAAGCGATTTGCGCAGAACGATCGTGCTGACTTTGATCTGTTCGTCCTGTTGGAATAATCGCAGGTTTTGCTGATAATATTGTTCGATCTGGTAAGGCGAAACGAGGACGGTCTGGACAATATTTTTGTTGCGCATGTAGCCGACAACTGCCGTGTCCTGAATCTCCTGGCGAAATTTCTGCATGGTCACGCCACGCTCGTAGAGCGTTTTGATGAAGGCCACGCGATCTCCTCCGTATCGGTCGCGGATTTCATCATTGACCCGTTCATTAACGTAGGTGTCAGGAATAAAACCGCCTGCTTTTTTGAAATCCTGAAGGATCAGTTCGCGTTCGATCAAAGCTCGCAGGACGTTGAGCTTGGCTTCCTTGACCCGCTCGAAAAGCTCCTCACCCTGCAAATGTTCGCGCAAAAGCTTTTCGGTCTCACCCACCTGCTGATTGATTTGCACATAGGTGATGACTTTGTCGTTAACCACGGCGGCAATGCCATCCGCGAGCAGCTGGGCCCGGGCGGGCACCGTGACGAGAGATGTCAGGCCCATCCAGACAATAAGTTGGACGATAACGACTAAACAAAAGTGATAAGAGCAGCGGACTACGACACCCTTTTCAAGGAAACAACCCATGAAATTATTTCTTTCAGTTTAGAAATAGGGTCTCGAATGGTCAAGCGGGGAAACTTCCCGCTTACCATGATGTAATCCTGACCCTGTCGCAGCATCAATTTTTCTCCCTCGGTTGCAACAAGACCGATCCGTTCCTCGGCAGCGACGACCTTGATTTGGGTCGCGAGCAGGAGCCGCTCGACTGGCGTAGGCCATGGACCATGCTTATCGCGCCATTCAAGCCGTAATTTTTCCAGGTCATCGGCGCTATTGGCTTCCGCGATGCGCCGGTAACCATCCATGCGCCAACGACTTTCGGGTAAATAGGCGCGCGGTAAAAAAGCTCCATATTTTCCGGCTTTTTCATCTACATCACCTTCCTGCCAGACGAGAAAATCGAGCTGGAGTTTGGTTTCGATGAGTCGTCCCGTTTTTTGGCCTTTCATCCGGGCTACGGCGGTTTTCAGGAGCTGGCAATAGAGATCAAACCCGACTGCGGTGATGTGTCCGCTTTGCGCCGTGCCGAGCAGGTTGCCCGCGCCGCGAATTTCCAGATCGCGCATGGCGATCTTAAAACCGGCGCCGAGTTGTGAATATTGTTTGATGGCGGAGACTCGTTTTTTAGCGTCACCGACGGTCATCAAATGGTGTGGCAGGAAAAGATAAGCATAGGCCTTGTGTTGGGCACGGCCTACTCGTCCTCGTAATTGATAAAGATCGGCGAGGCCAAAACGGTCGGCGCGATCAATGATGATAGTGTTCGCGTTGGGGATATCGAGGCCGCTTTCGATGATCGTGGTCGAGAGCAGGACATCGGTTTCACCTGCCACGAATCGCGCCATCACATCTTCAAGATCGTCGGCGTCCATCTGGCCATGGCCGATGTCGATCCGCGCCTTGGGTACGAGTAGCTTGAGTTTTTGCGCCACTTCCTGGATGGAATGAACCCGGTTATGGAGAAAATAGACCTGGCCGTTACGGGCAAGTTCCCGTTGGATGGCGTCGCGGATGACGCGCTCGTCGTAGGGAGCCACGATGGTTTCCACCGGATGTCGATTAGGCGGCGCCGTCTCGATGGTGCTCATGTCGCGCGCGCCGGTCAGCGAAAGATAAAGAGTTCGCGGGATCGGCGTGGCGGAGAGAGTCAGCACGTCGACCAGCCGGAAAAGCTGCTTGAACTTCTCCTTTTGCTTTACGCCGAAACGTTGTTCCTCATCGACGATGACGAGTCCAAGATCCTTGAATTTCACATCCTTCGATAAAAGCCGGTGTGTGCCGATGGCGACGTCGACCGATCCGTCGAGTAATCCGGCGAGGGTCTTGCGTTGTTCCTTGAGTGGTCGCAACCGGCTCAGGCAATCGACCCGGATCGGGTAGGAAGCGAATCTTTCGCGGAGATTCTTCCAGTGTTGCTCGGCCAAGATTGTCGTTGGAACGAGAAAGGCCGCCTGCTTCCCGTCCTGCACCGCCTTGAATACCGCGCGGATGGCGACCTCCGTTTTTCCGAAGCCGACATCGCCGCAAATGAGACGATCCATGGGCCGCTTGCTTTCCATGTCGCGCTTGGTTTCGAGAATCGAGCGCGCTTGGTCCTCAGTTTCCTCGTAGACGAAGGCCTCTTCGAATTCCTGTTGCCAGGGGGTATCGGGCGGATAGACGTGGCCCGGTAGCGCATCTCGCTCTGCTTGAACGCCGAGAAGTTGAGCCGCGTAATCCATCACCGCTTTTTGGGCGGAAATCTTGGCCCGTTCCCAGCGCGAACCGCCCATGGTATCGAGGGGAGGATGGCGTCGTCCGACACCCACATATTTCGTTACGAGGTAGGCTTGTTCCACTGGGACGTAGAGTTTGCTTTGTTCGGCGAATTCGAGCACGAGCACTTCGGGGCCAGTGGAAGCGCCTTCCTGAGGGAGCAGGGTTGTCACTCCTTTATAAAGAGCGATGCCGTGATGCAAATGAACGACGTAATCTCCTTCCTGAATCTCCGTGAAGTCGAGCGCCTGATGTTGGCTACGCAGGCTGACCAAGCGTTCCTGTTGTCGTAGAGCCCGCAATGTCTGGTAGCGTCCGAAAATCTCGGCATCGCTGAGCACCACTAATTTTCCCACCGGCCAGACAAAGCCGCGCAGCAGGGGACGGATGAGGAAAGTCAGCGAATCGATGGGGATTTGTGCTTCGATCAAAATTTCTTCGAGCCGCTTATGCTCGCCTTCATTGTTGCAGAAAATGGCGACTTCCCACTTTTCCGCCAACCAGTCACGCAAGTGATCGAGAAAAAGATCGCGCCGATTTTCCTGGAGGATGAAGTCGCCGCGCGGTGCATGCAGAAAATCGTGGGCGAAGAAGGTCAGGCCATCTTCCGGTTTTAATTCTGATTGAGCTTCTTCGCTTTCTTCTTCTATTCCCAAGTTTACAGTTACGAAATCCTTCGGCAGATAATCATGCAAGGTCGCCTGCTCTTGATCGCCAGCACTTGATCCCGGTTCAATCAGGCTTAATTCCGCCGTTTTGACGTGTTGGATGGAACGTTGTGCATCGACATCAATTTCCCGCAGGGAAATCAGCTCCTCATCTTCCCATTCTGTGCGCAGGGGTCGATGCGTATCCCATGAGAAAATATCGACGACTGCGCCGCGCACACTGTATTGCCCTCGTTCCTGCACCTGAGCTTCACGGGTGTAGCCCGCTTCTTCCAATTGCCGGAGCAAGGCTTCCCGGTCCAAGCGAGTATTCTTTACCAGCTTCAATCGACGGCTACGGAGCATTTCGGGTTGAGGCAAGCTTTGCTCACTTGCTTGGGCTGTGGCTAAAATGATGCCGGAAAAGTTGGTAACAAGACGGTTTAGGACGGAAAGACGTTCCGCAGCAGCTTCCGGATCGGGTAATGTTTCGGGGGTTGGCGCTTCCACTTGGGGAAAGAAGAGATGGGGCGCGTTCCAAGCCTCGAGATCATTGGCGAGTTCTTCCTGGGCTTTCACTCCGTGGGCAAGCGCCAGAAAGACCTGATGTCGGGCTTGTTGCGCCAGACCAGCCAAAACAAATGCCTGGGCCGAGGCCGGTAGATGATCGAGTGAAAGAGATGCATCGCTTTTGCCCAGTACATGCAATTCACGTTGGTTCATCCAACGTTGGAAGATCTTCTCAATAGTCGACATAGGCAGAATAGAGGCAGTCTATCAACTTGCCTGTCTTCCTGTGCGAAGCAAGATACTAGAGTTCTGTCTTCAAAACTAAGATTGCTTACCAACAGCAATGAGAAAAGATGCCCATCTTGTAAAAAACGAAAGGCGGAAGATTAAACTTCCGCCTTGAAGCGATGGGGATTGTTGCCCCGTAGCGGAGCTGGAAGGGAATACTCCCTTCCAGCTTGCCGATTGGGTTTGCCTTACGGCGTGGTGACCTTGAGAGCGGAAAACTCCGGATTACCCGTGATGTAGACCTGGCCGACAGTCAGCGTGCCGTTGGTGACGGAGGCTGTATAAGCCTCATCCAACGGGGTGAGGGCGGCCACATGGGTCAGGATGTCGAAGGATGACGCCACTGTCGTGCCTTGAACCGTGACGCCGAAGACCCGCGAACCGATTCCCTTGGTAGGATCCATTTCGGCGTACTTGATGTGGACCACGTAGGTGCCGTTAGCCACCGGT
>Ga0207048_10243_pt1 | contig 17772 bp, 13 predicted proteins | sample Alteio_BWMinCont_65_FD_153301 | JGI IMG/M metagenome (GOLD analysis project Ga0207048, IMG submission 153301) | Enriched cells from forest soil in Barre Woods Harvard Forest LTER site, Petersham, Massachusetts, United States -... | ecosystem: Environmental > Terrestrial > Soil > Temperate forest >...
AAGTATTTGTTATAGAGCAAAACCGCGATGGTCAAATGCGGACTTTGCTGATCAATGAATTGAATGCAGATCCGCAAAAGTTGATCCCTGTTCTAAATTATGATGGTATGCCTATTACCGCTCATACGATTATGACACAGATCAATAAAAATTTAACCCCGGCAAAAACCCTTATATATCACCAATAAAATATTGACATGACTTATATACGTTCCCAATTCCGCCATCCTGGTTTACCGAAAAATGAGCTGGGATATACCACTCAAGAATATGAAGGTGCAATATCGACCTTGTGTGCAGGCTGCGGACATGATTCTATTAGCGGCTGCATTATACAGGCATGTTTCGAAATGTCTATCGCGCCGCACCGTATAGCGAAATTATCGGGGATAGGGTGCTCATCAAAAACGCCTACCTATTTTCTGGGGAATTCGCATGGCTTTAACTCCGTACATGGGAGGATGCCATCGGTAGCTACAGGCGCCAATATGGCAAACCGCGACTTGATCTATATGGGAGTGTCCGGCGATGGTGATACAGCATCGATTGGTATGGGGCAGTTTGTACATGTTATCCGTCGCAACCTCAACATGGTTTATATTGTGATGAACAATGGCTGTTATGGCCTTACCAAGGGACAGGATTCTGCCACTGCGGACGAGGGCTCAAAAAGCAAGAAAGGTGCAGCAAACCCTTTTCAGCCTATTGACCTTGCCGGGCTGGCCCTTGAACTTGGAGCTACCTTTGTAGCTCAAAGTTTTTCGGGCGATAAAGAGCAGTTGATCCCACTGATAAAAGCCGCAATCGACCACCCCGGTTTTGCATTTATAAATGTTATTTCTCCCTGCGTTACTTTCAATAATAACCCTGGCTCAACCAAATCATACGATTATGTGCGCCAGCATATGGAAGCCACAGCAACGATAGATTTTGTACCTGTGGCAAAGGAAATTACAACAAAGTATGAAAAAGGTACCGGCGCAGATATCCGTATGCACGACGGTTCCTATATCCACCTCGAAAAACTCGACGAGGCCCTGAACCCGTACGACAGGCTGGCGGCAATAACCGCCCTGCAAAACGCCAGGATGAAAAATGAAATACTCACAGGCTTACTTTATATTGACCCACAATCAACTGATCTGCACCATATTATTGAGACATCAGACAGGCCACTGAACAGTTTGGGGCAGGATGAATTGTGCCCGGGGGCGGCAGTGTTGGCGGGGGTTAATGGGGAGTTGAGGTGATCGACTCCCATAACGTGTTTCCGGGAATGGCGCCTTGTATATAAAGGCAATTTAATTTAACTTTGTTTTTAATCAGATTAACAGGAATATCTTAGTTGAGGATAAGGCTATGACACAGGTGGTTCTAAATATAAACAGCAAGAAAAAATGGAATGCACTAAAAACCATTTTAGAGGTAATGAATATAGATTATATGACCCAGGATTCAAAAATGAGTGAAAAAGAACTTGAGTTATTATCCCAGGCTGAAAATGACAAAGAAAATGGCAGCGTAAATACATATACCAGTCACCGCAACATTTTAGGCAGGTAGCGATCAGCGAAGTAGTCTACACCGACACCTATAAAATTACTTTAATCGCAATTGTCAATCATGTAGAAAAGTCTTATGGGGACTTGTCAGCAGAAAAGCTATTAGACAGGATTGATCGTATTGTCGAAAAAATTATTACAAACCCATATCTCTATCAAGCTATCCCTGTAGATACCCGGTTCCGAAGGGCTGTCATTTCCCGTCAGTCTTCACTAGTTTATGAAGTAACGGAAACAAAAATCATCCTTTTATATATTTTTGATAACAGGCAGGAACCTTTTTGGACATAATGTTTCTAAAAATGTGGATTTTGTCCCTATAGGAGTCGGTGACAAGCGACCTATGCTGCAGAACCTCTTAAAAATCATTTATTAATTTAAGCGCGTCGCTTAAATTGTTGGTATTCAAGCGACACGGGCGGGCGGAGATAAATGTACTTAATCCCAAACGTTGGGCCTTGGAATATTTAAGGTTCTTAAGTAGGATAACATCTGCCCGGTATGTGTCGCCTCGTGATAAGCAACTCTTAACAGGAAGTCGCCAAGCCCTCTTACCTGTCCAAGTTCGGTTCGAACAATCTGTATTTGTGACATATCCTCTTCCGAAAATGACCTTACAGTTTCCAGGAAACGTTCCCGGTATGGCTGCGCGAATGCTATTTCTTTGGAAATATTTATAAATGGCTCATTTTCCCAGGGGGATTTATAATCAAATTGACTACCCTTATGTAAAATGATTTCGTGGTAAGCATCTTCGCATTCGAGGACATGACGAACCATTTCGATGCCGCTCATTGCTAATTGGTCTGGTTGCCATGTGAAAAACTTTTCGGGCATTCCCTTCCATAATTTCATACTGCGCCTACGAATTTCTTCAAAGTTTAAAAGGATAAGTTCTGTGGATTTCATTTTGTATATGGTAATTTTTATATAAATTTTTGGATTACAGTTTTTTAGATAAATTCGCCGATGTTATAAGATGTTGTCAACCGGTATTTGCTGCGATTCATCATCCTTAAAAGACATGTCACTGGGAACTTGCCCCGCTAAATACGACGTTTCCTTAATCATTGGGCTTACAATAATAAACACCAGGAAAAAGAAAAGCATGATCCCCACAAATAAATAAAAGTATTTATCGCCGGTAAAATACGAAAATGCACCCTTATCAGCTATGTTGACATTGATCAGGGCAGTAAAAAAAGTACCTATTGAGTAGGCTATGTACCAAATAGCAGTCATCGTGCTTTTCATCGATGGAGGAGATTGCGTATAAGCATATTCAAGCCCTGTTATAGCTACTAATACTTCTCCGGCAGATAAAAAAAGATAGGCTAATATTTGCCACCAGACCGAAGGCATATCACCTTTTTGAATTTGGGTCTGTAATAATCCAATTACTACGAAGCTTAATGCGGTTATAAACAGTCCGGCACCAATTTTTCTTAAGGGCGTGATTCGGAAGCCCAATTTTTCAACCATGGGATATAAAATGTAATTAAATGCGGGAATCATAATCAATACGAATAAGGCATTTGCTACCTGGATTTGAGAGGCCAGCAGCTTTATTCCAAATAGCCCTAAACTGAGATTCAATTTGTCGGCTTGAATTGCCCATTCCGATTGATTCATATCCCACATACCCCAAAAAACCGGGATAAAAAGAAATACAGTCATTACTTGCCAAATTGCTTTCATGGCATTTATCTTTTCGCTACCATACTTGCGCCCGGCAATTGCCCATGCCGTTTCCGTTTTTTTCTTTTTGGTAAAATAGGTTTTTAAGACAAAGAAATTTATAGTAACAAAATTATCTTTCTTAATGCCTGTTGGAGGCGATTTTACATAACTTTTATTGCCAGCGTAAAATATAAAAGTGGCAAACGCCATTAATATTCCCGGTACACCAAACGCAACAGATGGCCCAAAATGAGTGTATAACACAGGGATTAATAGGATGCTTATAGACCCGCTCGCATTAAAACCAAAATAAAACCAGCCGTAAACCCTGCTCATTAGGTGTTGATTATATTGATTGAACTGGTTCCCTACATTTGCTGAAACGCATGATTTGATGGCGCCGGCAGCAAAGGCGATGATCATCATGCCGGCTGTAAATCCCGTCAGGCTAGTGGGAGAGATAGCCAACATAAAATGACCAAACGTGTAGATGATTGAACCTATTAATATCACCCGGTACTTCCCGACAAACCAATCCGCAAGCAATCCTCCTAAAAAGGGCGTAAAATATAACAGGCTGCTAAAAGCATGTGTGTAGGCATTTGATTTGGCCTCGGCTTCACTGTTGATATGAGCCAAACCATGCGGATTGAAAAATTGGTGCATTAAAAAAATAGCAAGGATACTACGCATGCCAAAAAAACTAAATCGTTCAGATAATTCACTGGTGATAATGAATGGGATGCTTCGTGGAATTTTTACTTTTTTCTGATCCTGCGCAGTAAGTGGTTTTCTTATTATAGCCAGCATAAATTTGATTTATTAAGTTTTACATACTATGGGCAGCGACAATTTAGCTTCACTCATAGCCATCAGCAACCTGATTCTTGCAATGTCAATTTGATATCGAAGGCTTTAAATGGTTTATACTTTACTTAGTCAATCCTTAAAAAGTCAATAAATAATAAGGCTTATAAAGTTTTTCCCATCGAAAGTCAATAGTTCTGGTACCGCTTTATTAATTATAAAACCAGTTCTACTAATATCCGGATACTTTTAAAAATGGTTACCGTTCTGATGTTTAATCCATCGATGAACGCCCTGCCTTTTTGCTCGCAAAAAGCATAACTAAAATGGCCACCAACGACAGAACCAGCGGTAGAAACCTTAGCGGATTAGCATTAGCCATTTTATAGAACCCTGCAATGCCTAATATCGATTATGTAGCGATCTATGTTATTGCCACAGATAAGAATATTTTTGAGTAATTGCTTGCCCGATAAAACATGCCGACTGCAAGCAACACAGTTACCTCAAAAGTTAAATAAACGTACATCGGTAAATTCTCCATTGCTTTAGATTATAAATTCGAATGCAAAGGAAGCGCAGGCCGGTTATAAAACACTTGCCAAATGGCAAGAAATTATAAAGAACGGTCCAATATCAATTCTAATTTCTGCAATGTCATAAATGCTAAAGTAATTTTCCGCTGTCAGTAGATTGCATCTACGGATTAGCTATACAAGTAGCTTGCGATGACAGGTTATAATTGAGCTTATCCAGTGCATAGTGCCCAATTATAAAAACAACGGTGAATTTCATAGGGCATCCGCATTGTGCTGGAAATAATTTTGTCGCAAAACACCCCTGATCATGTCTTCTTTTGGTGCCGCACGGCTTATTTAAATCCGTTAACTTTAGCTTGTTAATAATATTTAATTTCCTTCTATGAAAATAGTCCGTGTAAACTACACCACTTCAGCGGCGTTTGCGCCGCAAAACCAGGCCAATATTGCCGGCATTGTGCATGAGTTAAAAGCGCTTAACCATCCGGGTATCAAATACAGTACTTATTTACTGCCGGATTGCAAATCATTTATGCATTTCGACCAATTTGAAAATGAGGAAGCTCATAAGTTGCTTACTTCGCTTGAGTCCTTCAAAAAGTTCGAAAAGGAACTTTGGGCCAATGGCTTTGAGGTTGAGCCCGTGCTGGAATTATTGTCGCTGGTTGCTTCTACCGAAAGCTTTTTTTGTTGATCGATATATAAAAACGTATATTTTCTTCTGCGCCAGCGATTCCTGCAATAAAAAAGAGCCCTCAAAATTTATCTGACGGCCCTTATCTTTTATGTGGATCAAAGTCAGTTTTTATGCAAATCCAATTCGCTGATCAGGTTATTGGCATGTCCTAAAACATCAATACACCACAGCACATACCTGATATCCACGCAAATGGTCCGTTTATATTTTTTGTCAAAAGCGATATCCCCGCACATGGCATCCCAATTCCCGTCAAAAGCCAGGCCGATCAACTCGCCATCGCCATTGATGACCGGCGAACCCGAATTACCGCCTGTAATATCATCATTGGTGATAAAATCTACCGGGACTGTTCCATTTTCCCCGTATTGCCCAAAATGCTTGTGCTTATAGGCATTGATCAGTGACGGGGGCAGATCAAATTCGCTGTCACCAGGCTTATATTTTGCCATAACGCCATCCAGGTTTGTTTGTATTGGGTAGTGCACATTATCTTTTGATGTATAATCCTGCACGTTCCCATAACTTATACGCATGGTAGAGTTAGCATCGGGATACATTAGCTTATCCTGATTTTTCTCCAGCAGTGCCCGCTCATACAGCCTGTCCAGGTTGGCTTTCTGCGTCTCAAAATCACTGATCTTAGTGCCAAAAACATTTTTGGTATATATCCGCGGGTTAACATTAACGGAATAAGCTACAGCCGGGTCTCTATTCAATGCATCTAACGAAGGGTTTTGCATAAAAGCTGTCAATTTTTCGGGGGCAATCAAATTACTATTGGCCCACAAGTAATCGGCAAATTGTTTAAATGCTTCCGGCGCATTTCCGGGTGAATATTTATTTACAATTGTTTCAATAAATTCCGGGTGCTGATCTTTGGGTATATCCGCATAATAAGTTGCCATGATCTGCGCGAATATCTTTTTATCGGCAGTTTCATTATAAGTTTTTACGTATTCCTCATTTATTTTTTTTAACTGTTTTGTAATATCAGCCACCGCATCGGCATTATTCTTTTGTGCATCTAGTGCCCGTAAACCATAATATGTATTCAGGGTATTTATTACAAAGCCAGGGGCAAGCAAGCCTTCATTTATATAAGTACGGTGTATGGCATAAGGTTCGTAATCTGAATATAATTGCAGGTAATCTTTCATTAAATTTGCATACGCAGGTTTGTCCGCTGCCCATTTGGTAAAATCGTCTTCCTCCTGCTTCTTTTGACTATAAATATCCAGGCGTTTTAGCTGTTCAGTCTGACCTATAAAGTATTTCCAGTAGTTGGCAATTTCAGCATATTTTGATGACAGTTTGAGCCTTGTGTCTGCGCTTTTGGCCATTTCCTCCTTCCATGCTTTCAGCCGGATGTCCCTCAGTTTTACTATAACCGGGTTAGTTTCATCGGTTGCCAGTTTAACACCATTCGAGGTCAAAAACCTGTCGGTACGGCCAGGGTAACCGTATATCATGGCAAAATCTCCGTTTTTAACTCCTTTCAAAGAGATAGACAAGAATTTTTTAGGTGTATATGGAACATTGTTCTGTGAATAATCTGCCGGCAGTCCATCTTTACCCACATATATTCTGAAGATCGAAAAATCGCCGGTATGGCGCGGCCATTCCCAGTTGTCAGTTTCGCCGCCAAATTTACCAATGGATTGAGGCGGTGCACCCACCAGCCTTATATCGGTATATTTTTGGTATATGTACAAAAAATACTGGTTGCCGCCAAAAAAAACGCTTACGGCGCCATCATATCCGGTGCCCTTGGTGGCATTGGCGACAATTGCATTGCTAATATTCTGCAGTTTCTTTCCGCGATCTGCATCAGTTGCATCTTTTAATACGTCTGTTACCTGTGGGGTTACATCTTCTATCCTGATTAAGAATTGGACAAACAAACCTGGTATAGCTTTCTCCTCTCCGTAATTTTTAGCATAGAAGCCACTGTCAAGAATGTCATTTTGCAGGGTTGAATTTGCGGAAATCGACTCATAGCCACAATGGTGATTGGTAAAGATCAAGCCGTGGTTTGACACTACTTCGCCCGTGCAAAAGCCGCCACCCAGCGAAACTATTGCATCTTTAAGGCTGGCTTTATTGATACTGTACAGGTCTTCAGCTGTTAGCTTAAAACCTTGCTTCTTCATCTGGTCATAGTTTTTGCCGATTAGCATAGGTATCCACATGCCTTCGTCGGCACGGGCAGCGCTGGTAAAAATGAAGGTTACCAGAAGCAATACGATAGTGGTCTTGATCTTGTTCATTGATAAGGTTTTAATATTATAACCTGGTTGATAACTCGCACAAATTAATTATTTAAAAGGATTTATAATCATCATTAGTGTTTATTTTCTACAAAAACTCAAAATAAAAAAGCTCTCAGAAATTACCCGAAAGACTTTACGCCTTATTTTTTACCAAACTCCTCAGCCATCTCATTAAGATTCTCGGAATTGATAGTTTGATTGCCACTGCTAATAACAATCCGATACTGAAAAGTCACCTCTTCACCTTTTTTAAGACTTAGATTTTTTGCCGATTTGCCATTGGTGAAAATTTTCTCGCCAAGCGGATTGGCCGCGAATAAGCCATATCCCCGGGCATGCCAAAATGTGGGGTAATTAGGGTTTTTAGGATGATCTATTATGGCGATACTCACCGAGTCGGTTCCCATCTTACCATAAACCTTGCACCATACCCCACGTGTGCTCCAGGCATCATTGCCTGTTTTGCCGGCGCTGGTTATGTAGTTGCCATTGGCCACATGGTCGGTGCCACCCTTCACCACAGTTACGTTTCCTTTGTTATCGGTAAATTGCTGATCTTCGTTAGTTGGTATCTGCAGTTCATGTGCTAAACGCAGACCCAGCATCCCATCTTTTGCATCGTTAAAAGCAACGTCGGTATCGGCTTTTAGGGTTGTAAAACGGTCAATTATTCGCTGGTTTTCATTTCCGCTAAATTCAAAGCGGGTGGTTTCTTCCAGTATTACTTTTTTTTGTTGATTGATCCATTTAGCATGATAGACCAATATCCCGGTATTCCCCCCTTTTGTTTCAAGTAGCCGATCGGTGCGTATCCAACCGTAAAGGTTTTTTTTATTTTTTGGGATGGCGTCGGAATTGTTCCAGAAATCGAGCCCGTTCACATTTTCAAAATTAAACCACAGGCCAATGTGATGGGGATGGTCGGTTGGTTCGCCCGGTCTTGGATCAAGTGGAAAGCCGCGGGTAACAATTGTGCCGTTTGCAGCATGCAAAGGAAATAACACCGGCTTTTCAAGCGTATCAGGATACAGGAAACTGGTAAATAGCTTGCCACCAATAAAAACATCCACCTTATTTTCATTTGACGACCTCACAATTTTTACCACCTCTCTTTTTTGAGCTAGTACTGCCGAGGTTATAAAAGTCAGTGATACAATAACAACCAACATCGAGAACCTTTTTATCATGATTTTATATTAATACGTAATCTTCTTAAGAGAGGTATCTTCTGCCCTCTTTCCGGCAAGCCATAAAGAGGGTAAAAAAGGCTGCCAGCATTCTTAGCTATACTTAAATACCTTGCCGTTCGCCATTACTTCTTGTGCTTGCTCATCAAACGTAGCCTTATAACCGGTGTGCACCGCAGCGTTGGTCATGATATTGGCTATAGAATGGCTATACCCAGCTTCAACAGGTGCGTTTGGCTGCTTACGGCTGCGTACACATTCCATCCAGTTACGTACATGGTTTGACGTCAGTACATCACCACCCGTATTGGCTGAAGCTACCACCTGTTCAGTATTCGCCAGGTCGATCTCCGACAACAAATTAGGTTGCATGTCCATGGCAGCCGCCATTTTTTGTGTTAAGCCGCCTTCCGGCGAAACTTTGTTGGTTATCAGGTTTAGTTCGCCGCCATTTGAATAGTATATCTCCGCCGGGTGCTCGTCTCCATTATGCATACGTGAGCCAAAAGTTACCTGGAACCCTGTTGAGGGGTCATCAAGCGGACCATAATCAAAAACGGCAGTAATCGTATCCCAGTTTCTGCGGCCATCTTTCCACATATAAATACCGCCATTGGCAACAACACTGCGCGGATGTTTAAGCCCGCTGAACCAATGTACCGTATCTATCTGGTGGCTCATCCACTGCCCGGGCAAGCCGGATGAGTACGGCCAGAACAGGCGAAATTCCAGGTATTTGCGCGGGTCAAAAGCCTCATACGGACGATTCATGATCCAGCGTTTCCAGTCAGTATCCTCTTCTTTCAATACCCCCAACAATTCTGGTCTGCGCCAGCGGCCGGGCTGGTTAACGTTCCAGGTTAACTCAACCATAGTAATGGGCCCAAACTTCCCCGAGCGGATAAAGTCATTGGCTGCGTGGTAATTGGCTCCGCTCCTGCGCTGCGAACCTATCTGCACAATTTTACCCGATTCCTTAATGGCTTTAAGGGCGGCGCGGTTATCTTCCATAGTTTCGGCGAAAGGCTTTTCTACATAAGCATCGCATCCGGCTTTTACAGCTTCAATGGCATGGCGGGCATGCTGAAAATCGGCTGTGCTGATGAATACGGCATCAACGGTTTTGCTATCATATAATTCCTCGTTATTGCGGAATGCCTTTACATCATTTTGCATTTTCTCTTTCCAGATGGCAGCACCTTCTTCCCGGCGTTTTTTCCAGATATCTGACACAGCAACTACTTCAAAATTAAGCTCTTTGCAATGGTTCATAAAGCAGGGGATATGTGAGCTTCGATGCCTATCAGAAAAGCCGACAACACCAACCCGCACGCGGTCGTTAGCGCCGATAATACGTTTGTAGCTTTTAGCGCTCCAGGTTGTTTTAGATAGCAATACCCCGGCACCAGCCAGGGTGGCCTGTTTTATGAATGTACGGCGTGATTTTTCCATAGTATTAATTTTTATTCTGAAGAATTGGCAAATTGGTTTAAAATATCAGCATGGTTGACTGCGAAATCAAATATCGATGAAATAACCTAAAGTAATATTATTTTTTATGCCTGACTTTCACAAAAGGCCAAACATAGATTTCTACGGCATTAAATGTCATCCGCAAATATTCCATCGCAGCGATGTCGCATTTTTCACTTCAAATTCGTTATATAAATTATAAGTTTGTTTTTAAATATTCCGACCATGACGAAGTATCAAAAGATTTCAAAAAAAGTATTATTAATTATTTGCATAACGAGTTCGCTAACCCTATTGTTGTCGTCCTGTTCAAAGCCGGCAATTAACGGGAATTACACCCCGCCTGTAGCCGCAATAAACTTTACCCAGGCATCACCTGACCAGCCGCCATTAGATCTATTTTTCAACAACAAAAAGGCCAACATGGTCCCTGTTAATTACGGTCAAAATTCAGGGTATTTCAGTATCAACGCTGGTAGCAATGCAGCTTCCTTTTATAACGATGCTACAATGAAATCAATTCTGTCGGATACAATTAGTTTTAACCCAAACACCACGTACTCCATGTTCCTGGCCAATAAGCCAACCAAACCTGAAGTCTTTTTGCTCACAGACACGATCAGTCAGCCAACTGCCGGCAACGCCTCCATCCGTTTCATTGACTTAAGTCCTGATGCACCCGCAGTTGACCTGGTGATAAAAGGGGGCGCGGTGTTGGTTTCCAACAGATCATACAAAGGGTATTCCTCATTTTCGCCGATACCAGGGAACCTGTTCTATACACTCGAAGTTCATCAGGCAGGCACCGCAACAGTACTGGCAACTCTAAGCAATGTTAAACTAAATTCAGGCTTTGTTTATACTATATGGTTTCATGGTTTGGCAGCCGGCACAACGGCCACTGATCAATTAAGCGTCGACATTATCAATAATGCATATTACTTATAAATCAGGTTAGCCTGATAAATTAGGGTAACCTACATTCAAATAGGATCCCATCGCTGGGAGACAATGAGCCCATTTTCTTAACCTACATCAAGTATTCAAAACTCTTTCTCCTGTATCTTTGTTTAGAAGGATATATCGAAATGAAAAAGCTTATAGAAAAAATATACAGCCGTCCGGCCCGGCCAGGGATGGTGGGGGATGGCTTCAGGGTTTTTAATTACTTCCCTAATGACGAGCTTACGCAGCAGAGAGTAAGCCCGTTTTTGCTGATGGATTTTAATGCGGAATTTGATTTTGGCCCGTCCGATCATCTGCGCGGGGTCGATGTACATCCACATAAAGGATTTGAAACTGTTACCATCGCCTATAAAGGCAGCGTTGCCCATCATGACAGCACAGGGAACAGCGGCGTAATCAATCCCGGCGATGTACAATGGATGACGGCCGGCGCAGGTATATTACATAAAGAATACCACGAAAAAGAGTTTTCAAAAAAAGGCGGGCCATTTGAGATGATACAACTGTGGGTAAACCTGCCTGCCAAAAACAAGCTTACAAGCCCAAAATACCAGGCAATTACCGCCGATCAGATGGGAAAAGTTGCACTCGCCGACAATAATGGCACCGTAAACGTTATTGCTGGGTCTTTTAATGAATACAAGGGCCCTGCAGCGACTTTTACACCCGTAAACATGTTCGATATCCATTTAAATAAAGACGGTAAGTTAACTACTGCGATACCCATTAATCACAACACTGTTTTATTGGTAGTAAATGGAGAAGTAGAAGTTAATGGCGAAAAAGCAGGTCAGCATGATCTTGTCTTGTTTAAAAATGAAGGGGATGAAATTAATATGAGCGCTGACAAAGACAGCGTATTGTTATTGCTAAGCGGCGAACCTATTAATGAGCCAATAGCGCAATACGGGCCATTTGTAATGAATACCCATCGTGAGTTACAGGAGGCATTCCAGGAGTTTCAATCCGGTAAATTCGGGGTGCTCGATTAAGTATATAATTACAACATCAGTTTTTGGGGGATATTCCGGCATGGCTTATCCCCTTTTTGCTTTCTGCTTTTTGTAACGGCTCTCAAACCAGCGTTTCTTCGTTCAAAACAAAATAATATTTATTTATTAAAACTATGAAATTTATAATTTATTTAAAGGTTAATAACCCATTTGCCTCCCTGATAGTTAAACCGGCACAAAAAGCTAAAATTACTTTTTACTAAATATCAAAGGTTAATTAGTAAGAAATATTTTATCAGAAAATCACCTGCTTTTTTCTTAAATGTAACATCTTATTGTTATTAGCGTATAAACCAACAATTGTTTAAATCTTTCGCAGACGTTGAATGTAAAAACAACAAAGTGAAGGCAATAATTAACCCGATTTTATTAAAAAACTTTCTGATGCTTAAAAATTTAACTTTAATATGCTTTTTATTGTCGCTCTATAGCTTTAAAAGCGGAAAAATTATCTCCGGTTACGAGGATCCGAAAATTGATTCCTCAAAAGTTGCGGCGATTAAAATTACGCCGGCAAAGCCCCTTATAGAAAAAGACATTTATGGGTATTATTTAAACTTTGATATAAATATTAAGAATCAAACGACCCATGTAATCGAGTTAAATTCTGTAGAATTATCTGTAATGGATGCCACAGGTAAATTGGTACAGCGAAAATTCATAGATCATAACGGGCAATCGCCAGAAATTGATATCTTAGGCAAAACAGTAATAAAACCTGGTGAGTCGATCAGCATTTTCAATCCTTTTCATACTTTCACACCCAGCGTAACCATAGCAAGTTTGAAATACGGGTTCTTTTTTGATTACGAGGACAATCAACAACAAGCGGACAATAACAAACACAGGCTGCCAATGGATTACGATGCTTCAGTTATAAAAGTCATCAAGCCAGAAGTATATATTGCAAAAAATGAATATTACCTCCCGTTAAAGGGTAAAATTATTGTTTGGGACGGGCATGATTTTTACTCAGACAACCGTAGAGAGCCGATTGATGCCAAAGACGGAAAGACAAATGTTATCTCCAAAAACTCAAACCGTTATGCCTATGACCTGATGAGTATTGATGCAAGCGGTAGTATGTATCGCGGTTCGCCATATGATAAGCAAAACTGGTATGTTTTCGGGAAGCCGGTTTATGTTCCGTCGGACGGCAAGGTAATAGAGGTGAAAAACAATATTCCCGATAATGACTTTAACGGCAAAAGTATTCAATCGCCAAAATTAGCTCCGAATGCTGATCCGAAAGGAATGGGCAATTATATCGTAATTGACCATGGTAACGGCGAATACAGCGTGATGCAACATATGGAACAAGGCAGTATTAGGGCAAGGGTTGGCCAAAAGGTAAAAGCCGGTGATCAAATCGGAACCGTTGGTTTTTCGGGCAATGCCACCTATCCGCGCCTTCATTATACCGTGATTAACAGTTCCAGGCAATTAGCCGCAGAGGGGATCCCCTCGTATTTTAACGATTATAAATTGTATCGCGGAGCCATCATTCTTCCAATTAAAAGAAGCCGAATTGATAGTGGCGACATTGTTGAGTCGGATAAATAAATAGTTATAAAATCTACCTATATCTAGTGCCCGATAACTAAAAGTTGTCGGGCATTTTGCTTTGTGATAAAAATTAATCGAAGAACCCCGGTGCAATTCAAAACCGCACAGCCTCATGTTCGTTTTTATTACAATACATATTTCAAATATTGCATAATTTTATATCTATCAGCAAGTTAGCACTTTGGAACAGCGATTGAGGCTTTAATTTATGTGAGCCCATATACTTTCCATATCACCCCCTATGACCTGCTCTTCCAGGGAACGATATTTATCGGGCTGACCTTTACGCTGCTGTTGTGGTTTACCAAAAGGATCAACCAAACCGCAAACCGATTTCTTGCGCTGGCGCTTGGCATCGTCGTTTTGTGGGTGATTTGGGTATTGGGTATTGATGTCGGACTGGGGGCCTACTTTCCCCGATGGAGCTGGCTGCCGCTGCAATTTTCGCTGACATTTGGCCCCTTGATCTATTTTTATGTACTTAAAATGACACGGCCCGAATATAAATTCGGTTGGAAGGACTTGCTGCATTTCAGCCCTTTGCTACTGCAACAGGGCGTCCTGGTATTGGAGGTTAGGGAGAGTATAAGGACAGGCGCTGCTACTTATGATACGCTGACTTTTCAGCAACTGAGCCCGGCATTGCAGTTGCTGGCGTTTATTTCAGTCATCATATATTTATATTGGTCTTATCGGCGGATACAAGATTTTTATCAACGACGTAAATTTAATGGGAATGATCGGTACCGGAACGAATTGCGGTGGCTGCATCGCTTACTGACGGGTTTCGGCCTGCTATGGCTATTGTGGATACCGTTTACCGCTGTCGATTATTTTTATTACCATTATCAGTTAGGGCTACATGCTTACTATCCTTTATATCTCCTTTTAGCGATAACGACTATCCGGGTGACGGCCGTAGCTTTTTTAAGACCCGAGGCCGGCACGCTGTTCGCCCCGGCTCCATCTTTAAAACCGCCGCTTCCCGTGGAAATTAAGCAAAGGGGTATTTGGCTAAAGAGAGCCGTGCAAACCGGCCTGTATTACCAGGACCCGGAACTAAGCTTAAGTGCGCTGGCTGAAAAGCTGGAGCTGACTACCCACGAATTATCACGCATCATCAATACAGCGCTAAAAAAAAGCTTCAATGATTTCATTAATGAATATCGGGTTGCGGAGGTGGTTCTGAAAATGCAGGACCCTGCTTTTGATCATATCACCTTGCTGGGTATTGCTTATGAATCGGGATTTAACTCCCAAAGCACTTTTACCCGTACGTTTAAGCATATGACCGGGAAAAGCCCGCTGGAATATAAAAATGACCTGAAAAAAAATTGCCCATCTTATAATTTGGGCAGCCATCAACAATTTGCGCCGGTAGTTTTACATCGTGAAACCACTACAAAGTGGTCTGATGAGAAATTAAACCGCAACTATATGTTTAAAAATTATTTAAAAATCGCATGGCGCAACCTACTTAGTAATAAAGCGCATTCTTTGATTAATATCACCGGTCTTTCTGTCGGCATGGCAGTGGCAATACTGATAGGGCTTTGGGTTTGGGATGAACTATCATTCAATAAACGTATTAAAAATTATGATCACCTTGCCCAGGTCATGCAAAATCAAAATTTCAACGGCGAAATAGGAACCCAGTCTACCGTTCCCTATGTGTTGGGAAATGCGTTGAAGAACAGCTATGGCAGCGATTTCAAAAATGTTTCCATGGCTTCCTGGACAGATGGCCATATTCTTGCTATTGGCGACAGAAAAATTTCAAAGACCGGCAATTTTTTTGAGCCGCAGATCATTGATATGTTTTCAATAAATATGCTCAAAGGCACGCGCAAGGCCCTGTACGACAATCATTCAATAATACTTTCTTCATCGACAGTAAAAGCGTTGTTCGGCAATGAAAATCCGATGGATAAAACAATAAAGATTGATAACAGCTTTGATGTGAAAGTTACAGGTGTTTATGAAGATTTTCCTTATAATACTGATTTAAATGACCTTACATTTATTGCACCCTGGCAGCTTTTTATCGACAATAATAGCTGGCCGGAAAAAACCACCAATCCCTGGAGGAATAATTCTTTTCAAACCGTGGTGCAGCTGGCGGGTAATACTGATTTCGACAAGGTCTCGGCAAAAATCAAAGACGTCAGACTGAAAAATATTACCGTGACAGACACTATGTATAAGCCACAGGTTTTTCTTCACCCGATGAGCAAATGGCATTTATATTCCGAATTTAAGAACGGTCGAAATGTTGGCGGAAGAATTGAATTTGTATGGTTGTTTGGCATTATTGGTTTTTTTGTACTGTTGTTAGCCTGCATCAATTTTATGAATTTGAGTACAGCCCAGTCAGAAAAGCGTGCAAAAGAAGTGGGCATAAGAAAAACCATTGGTTCAACGCGCAGGCAATTGATTTTCCAGTTCTTTTCTGAATCATTTTTGATCGTGGCCGTTGCATCCATATCGTCATTGTTCATTATATGGGTTGCCTTACCAACTTTTAATGATTTATCGAATAAAAAAATAGACCTGCCATTAAGTAATCCTTTATTTTACTTAGCAGGTATCGTGTTCAGTATTATTACTGGATTCATTGCCGGAAGTTATCCTGCATTTTTCCTCTCATCTTTTAAACCCATTAAAGTTTTGAAAGGAACATTCAAGGCAGGCAGGCTTGCATCCCTTCCGCGGAAATCACTTGTAGTTATTCAATTTACAGTTTCAGTTATTCTTATTATAGGAACAATAGTGGTTTACCGGCAGATTGAATTTTCAAAAAACAGGCCTGTTGGCTACACACGAGCAGGTCTGATAATGGCATCTGCTAATACGGACGAGATTCACAAGCATTTTGACGTTGTTCGAAATGAATTAAAGAGCTCGGGAGCTATCGCTGAAATAGCGGAATCATCAAGCCCTGCCACTGGCTTATACGAATTTGACGGGTTTACATGGGGCGAAAATTCAGGGTCAAAAGGAACTTTTGCCTGGGTGGGTGTTTCCTATGATTTTGGAAAAACCGTAGGCTGGCATATTAAAGAAGGGCGTGATTTTTCAAGAGATTTCCCTTCAGATTCAACGGCATACGTTGTCAATGAGGCTGCCATTACATATACAGGGTTGAAAGACCCTATCGGCAAGATCATCAAAGATGATGGCAGGCCTCATCAAATTATAGGCGTGGTGGAAAATATGGTGATGGAATCACCTTATCAGCCGGTGAGCCAGACCATTTTTGCATTGAGAAAGCGTCGCCCAGGTATCATTACGGTTCGCATCAATCCTTCCGTTAGTACGCACAAAGCAATCGAAGCGATAAAACACGTTTTTGAAAAATATAACCCTTCGCAGCCGTTCGATTACAAATTTATTGACGAGGAATATGCCAAAAAATTCGGCGATGAAGAACGCGTCGGAAAGCTTGCAGGCGTTTTTGCAGCGGTTGCAATTTTTATTTCGTGCCTGGGATTATTCGGGTTGGCATCCTTTGTTGCGGAGCAGCGGACAAAAGAAATCGGTATTCGCAAAGTATTAGGTGCTTCGATAGTCACGTTATGGCAGTTGCTAACCAAAGAATTTGCCCTTCTGGTCGTTATTTCTTTGATCGTCGCAATCCCGGTATCTTATTATTTTATGCACAACTGGCTCCAAAATTATCAGTACCGTGCTGAATTATCATGGTGGATCTTTGTGGCAGCGGGTGCCGGCGCGTTGCTCATCACGCTGTTAACGGTAAGTTTTCAAAGCATCAAAGCGGCCCTGATGAACCCGGTCAAAAGTTTGAGGAGTGAATAAACTTGCAGCCTGCAGCTAACAAAGATCGTGGGTCGAATAACAGGAGACCTGGGAGGTCTAGTTGAAACGCAAAAGTGATGCGTTCCGGGTGAGATACGGAACGCATTTTTATATCGGGACAGGCAGGGCTTTTTTTGTCCAAATGCGCCACATCACCTTCGCCTATTTACAAAAGCGCTTTGGGCGCATTAAA
>Ga0207048_10244_pt1 | contig 17708 bp, 16 predicted proteins | sample Alteio_BWMinCont_65_FD_153301 | JGI IMG/M metagenome (GOLD analysis project Ga0207048, IMG submission 153301) | Enriched cells from forest soil in Barre Woods Harvard Forest LTER site, Petersham, Massachusetts, United States -... | ecosystem: Environmental > Terrestrial > Soil > Temperate forest >...
GCAGTATAGTGTTGATAGGCTCTATTTTATGGACAGTTATCAAAACAAAGGAATACCCACCGGAAGAGTATGCAAAGTTTCATGAGAAAGAAATTGAAACAAAGGAAAAAAGAAGCGGCATTAGCGAGATATTTTCTGATTTATTCAGTATGCCAAAAACCATGTGGCAATTAGGTATTGTACAATTTTTTTCGTGGTTCGCGCTTTTTTCTATGTGGGTATATACAACTCCTGCAATAGCTGAACACATTTATCATATTAAAGTAGGCGATACTTCTTCAAAGGCCTATAATACAGCCGGTAATTGGGTTGATGTTCTTTTTGGCGTTTATAATATAGTTTCTGCTGCGTATGCCCTGTTGCTTCCAAGGATCGTGAGTAAAACAAGCCGGAAAAAAACACATGCTTTTTCATTAACAATGGGGGGGCTGGGGTTAGTCTCCATATTTTTTATTCAAAATGATTACCTGCTTATTCTATCTATGGTTGGTATAGGTTTGGCCTGGGGTAGTATCCTTGCAATGCCTTATGCAATTTTATCAAGCGCTATCCCCGCAAAAAAAATAGGTGTGTACATGGGAATATTTAATCTTTTTATCACCATGCCTCAAATTGTAAGCGGAATAAGCGGAAGATTCCTTGTACCGTATGTTTTTCATTACCATGCCATTTATGGGCTGGTTATGGCAGGTATATTTATGTTTTTAGCAGCTATATCCATTTTGTTTGTCCGGGATGGCAAGAAAATTCAAATTATAGACAAACCCTAATTTTAAATTGTAAAATAAACAGTTTTAACTGGCATAATAATGGTTTTTAATAAACCGGAATATTGTATATTGCGTATAAGATACACAATGTACATATTTGAAGTTTAGACTTAGAGACTAATAATTTTAATGGAAGAAAATATATTAAATCAGGAGCTGATAGCTAGTAGATTAAGTGAAGAGGAAGAGGAGTTTCACCACCTTAATAACCCTGCTGACGGGATTAAGCCGATAATAAAAAAATACCTCGGCGTGCCGAATAATGTGGTGCAAACTGGTAATAAATTCTATTTTTCTGATGGGGATGCCAAAGTTGAGGTTGTTGTTGTTACTGATGAAATTATAAGGGTAAGGTTAGCACCGCATAGTGTTTTTTTGGATGAATTTTCTTATGCAGTACCAAAATTGGAGCAAAAAGCAATCGTTTTCGCTTTAACTGAAGATGATAATGAATTTTGTGTTTCCACTACTGTTATAAACTGTCATATCCAAAAAAAAGACTTTTTCATATCATTCTCTGATAGACAGAACCATGTTACCAGTTCTGATGCCGTTCCTATGCACTGGGAAGAAAATGTGAAATTCGGTGGTTATTATGTTTTTTGCACAAAAACCTGTCATTCTGAAGAAAGCTTTTTTGGCCTCGGTGACAAGCCAACTGAATTTAATCTGCGTGGTAAACGCTTGAAAAATTGGAACACAGATGCCTACTCCTTTGCCTGGAACCAGGATCCGCTTTATCGCAGTATTCCTTTTTATATCAGCCTGAACGAGGGGATTGCTCATGGTATATTCTTTGATAACACCTTTAAGGCACATTTTGACTTTGGCGCCGAAGATCCTACCAAAACAAGCTTTTGGGCGGATGGAGGCGAGCTTCAATACTACTATATCCACGGGCCGCATATGATGGACGTGGTAAAAAGCTACCACATCTTAACAGGCACACATCCCATGCCACCGCTTTGGGCACTGGGGTACCATCAATGCCGCTGGAGTTATTACCCCGAATCGAAAGTAAAAAAGATAGCCAATAGTTTCCGCGAAAATAAGATTCCCTGTGATGGAATTTACCTGGACATTGACTATATGGATGGCTATCGCTGCTTTACCTGGAACAGAAAATATTTCCCTGATCCTAAAAAGATGATTAGGGAATTAGCGGCGGATGGCTTTAAAACAGTGGTGATAATTGACCCGGGGATTAGAGTGGATGATAATTATTCGGTTTTTAAGGAAGGTAAACAGAACAAATATTTCTGTCGCCGTTGCGATGATTATTTTATGGAGGGTCATGTTTGGCCGGGCCGCTGCCAGTTCCCCGATTTTACCAATCCCGAGGTTCGTGAATGGTGGGCCGGTTTGTTTGACGAACTGGTTCAAATGGGCGTTGCCGGTGTCTGGAACGACATGAATGAACCAGCTGTATTTGGAGCCGGCACGTTTCCAGACGATGTGCGCCACCAGTATGATGGCCACCGCGGATCACACCGCAAAGCACACAATATTTACGGGATGCAAATGGTGCGTGCCACCTACGAAGGATTACGCAAAATAATGAAAAATAAACGCCCCTTTACCATTACAAGAGCAGGCTATTCGGGTGTGCAACGTTTTTCATCCGTTTGGACCGGCGACAATGTGGCCTCATGGGAGCATTTAAAGCTTGGCAATATCCAGTGCCAGCGCTTATCTGTATCCGGGATCTCGTTTTGTGGAACCGATATAGGAGGCTTCAGCGGCGAACCTGATGGTGAGTTGTTTACTCGTTGGGTACAGATGGGCACATTTTCGCCATTTATGCGGGCGCACTCGGCCGGGGATACCAAGGAGCGCGAACCCTGGAGCTTTGGCGAGCCGTACACTACAATCAACCGTAAATTTATTGAGTTACGGTACCGCTTGTTGCCTTATTTATACTCAGCATTTTGGGAACACCACCGTTATGGATTCCCTATATTAAGGCCGGTTGTTATGCATGAACAGGAAGAATTAAGCAATCACTTCCGCCAGGATGAATTTACTTATGGGGACAAGATACTGATTTGCCCGGTGCTTGGACCAGGGCAGGCAGCGAGGACTGTTTATCTGCCTAAAGGTAAATGGTATTATTTCTGGACGAACGAAATAATAGAGGGTGGTAAAGAAGTTACTGTACCAACCCCTCTTGATACGATGCCTATATTTATAAAAGCAGGCTCGGTGATTCCGGAGTATCCTGTAATGCAATATGTGGGCGAAAAGGAGATCGAAGAAGTAAAGTTGAATGTGTATTACAGCGATTATGAAGTAAACTCGTTCCTTTTCGAAGATTATGGCGAAACATTTGCTTATGAACAGGATATTTACCTTGAGAAAAAATTTGTTGTGAAAGGTAAGCCTAACAAGTTAACAATACAACAAAGTATGGAAGGCCTTTATACGCCAAGATATGAAAACTACGAGTTTAATATTATCGGCCTTCCTTTTAAGCCGATACGTGTTATGGCAGATAATAAGGAAGTTAAAGACTTTACTATTAATAAGGATAAATCATTGAAATTAAAGCTGAGAAAGAATTTTGCGCAGTTGGTGATAGATTGATACTGACAAAGCTTTTTTTATGAAGAACGTTTTTAATCTTTGGAATATTTCAAGCTCTAAATACCTTATATTTAAATACTGTTTTCAATTATAAACCGGACCGATAATTTTTTCTGACCCTATGACTGAACAAGGCTTGCAAAGAGTTATTGTTGAACATGTAACGCCCGAAATTGACGCCGGGCGGTTTTATATAAAAAAAACTATTGGCGACACGGTAAGGGTAGAAGCAGATATATTTACCGATGGTCATGACCATATTGGCGCCAGGCTGTTGCATAAGCACGAAGACGAAAAAAAATGGCATCATGTGCCCATGCACCTCATCGGTAACGACCAATGGCAGGCATCATTCGATATAACTAAAACAGGTTTCTATAATTATACCGTAACAGGATGGGTTGACCAGCCATTAACCTGGCATCATGGTTTTGAAAAAAAATACCAGGATGCGCAGCACATGGATGTGGAGTTATTAATTGGCGCCGGGTTTCTTGAAGCGATGCTGCCGGTAGCGAGTAAAACGGATCAAAAACTTATCAGTAAGGCAGTTGCTCTCATGCGTGATGAAAGCAAATATGACCTGGCCGTAAATATGGTATTGGGTAAAGAAGTTCATCACTTTATAGACCAGTATCCAAATCTCGAACATGCAACAGTTTATTCGCGTGAGCTAAAAATATACGTCGACCGCGGAAAAGCCGGTTTCAGCAGTTGGTATTGCTTTTTCCCGCGTTCAGCATCACAAATTGAAGGCAAGCACGGTACCTTTAAAGATTGCGAGGTGTTATTACCGCGAATTGCAGAAATGGGTTTTGATGTTCTATACTTTCCGCCCATTCATCCCATCGGCCATACTTTCAGGAAAGGGAAAAATAATTCAGTAAATGCTTTGCCGGGAGATGATGGTGTGCCTTATGCTATTGGCTCAAAGGATGGAGGACATAAAGATATTTTAAAAGACCTGGGTACTTTAAGCGATTTCAAACATTTAATAAAAGAAGCTGCTGCTCATGGCCTTGAAATTGCTTTGGATTTTGCAATTCAATGCTCGCCCGACCATCCTTATGTTAAACAGCACCCAAAATGGTTTAAATGGCGCCCTGACGGCACCGTGCAGTATGCTGAAAATCCCCCCAAAAAATACCAGGATATATTACCCATAAATTTTGAGAACGAAGATTGGGAAAACTTATGGAAGGAGTTAAAAAGCATACTTGATTATTGGTGTGATCAAGGTGTCCGTATATTCCGGGTGGATAACCCCCATACCAAATCATTTAATTTTTGGGAATGGTGCATTGCCGAAATTCAAAAGAAATATCCCGGAACAATTTTTCTTTCAGAAGCTTTTACCAAGCCTAAGGTAATGAAACAATTGGCCAAATTAGGGTATACGCAATCATATACCTATTATGTATGGCGAAATTCTAAACACGAGCTTATAGAATACATGACCGAGTTGACCCAGACTGAGATGAAGGATTATTTTCGCCCTAATTTTTGGCCAAACACGCATGATATCAATCCGTATTTACTGCAGGGAGGGAATGAGGCAAGCTTTATCACGCGGTATTTTATGGCTGCCACATTATCATCAAACTACGGCATATTTGGTCCGGTTTACGAAATGATGTACCATTACCCTTATCCTGGTAAGGAAGAATATCTCAACTCAGAAAAATACGAAGTTCGTTATTGGGATTGGGGTAAGCATAATAAACTTACAGATGTTATAACCAAAGTTAATGCCGCACGCAAGGTGAACCCGGCGCTGCAGAGCACAAATAATATCAGGTTTTGCGAAGTCCATAACGACATGCTGCTGGCTTATTATAAGAAAGCGGGTGACAATCATATTTTATGTGTAGTGAACTTAGACCCATATAATACGCAATGGGGACATGTGCAAGTCCCTTTATATGAAATGGGGATTTGGCTGGGACAAGATTTTACAGCATTTGATATTCTAACAGGACGGAGTTATATATGGAACCAGGAATGGAATTATGTGGAATTGCATCCCTGGGATATGCCCGTCCATTTATTTAAAATAGAAGTGTAAAAGGGTGCTGAAATGAAGACGATTGCTGTTATCGGGAAGACAAATTCGTTAGTGCTAAATAAGCCATGGGTGGAATTTGCGCATGATAAAAAGGCGATCGAATGGCTTGAAGGGAATGTATTTTACGAATATATGCGCAAATGTCGCTGGTTTGCAGGCAAAGCGCGCATGATAAAGTTTTTAAAAGTACAGCAATTATTAAATATCCCTATCGAGGAGAGTCTTGCGTACCTGGTGATACTGCATATAGGTTACACTTATGGCGATGAAGAAAAATATGCAATGCCCATTTCCTTCTTGCCTGATGATTACGACCTTTTAGGCCAGGTTAACCCAAAAGCATTTATTGTAAAAGTAACTGTTGAAGGAAAACCGGGCTGGCTTATTGATGCAATTTATGATTTTCGTTTCCAGACGACATTGTTTGAAAATATTTGGGATAATGCCGGTACAAAACAAGAAAACGGTTCAATAAATTATCATAGGGGCAAAGGTTTAGCATCAACCGATGAAAATATGTGCTACTTATGCACAATACCTGATCTTGAACAAAGTAACTCATCGCTTATTTACGGGAATAAATATTTCTTTAAACTTTACCGCAAGCTATTCCGCGAAATTAACCCCGAAGTTGAGATGTTGCAATTTTTGACCGAAACAGGCGGGTTCAAAAATATACCGGCATACTGCGGCAGCCTGGTTTATGAACGCCCGGGCATACCGCCGGTAACCCTGGGGCTAATGATGCAGAAGGTAGCGAGCAAGTCGGATAGTTGGGTATCAACCGGCGATGACCTGAATAATTTTCTTTTCATGTTTGTCGATAAGCTCTTCGGCATACAAGACGAGGTATTCGAAAAGGTTGAACTGCTGGGCAAACGCACTGCCGAAATGCACCTGGCTTTATTATCCGACAAAAAAAATAAGGACTTTAAGCCAGAAAGTTTTGATGCAAAATATGTTGAATTTTTACAAAATCACCTGAACAACCTGCTTAATAAACGCATTAATCTGCTAAAAGAAAATTATGCCCGGCTAGATAAAAATGCAAAAGACCTGGCCGATGATTTTATTAACAGTGAGGCCATCATCAGGCGTTTTTTTGAAAAAATAGCGAGTAGCGAATTAAAGTCCTCGCGTATCCGCATACATGGCGATTACCATTTAGGCCAGGTTCTTTTTACAGGCAGTGATTACCTGATCATTGATTTTGAGGGAGAGCCAGAAAGTTCAATTGCCGACCGTAAAGTAAAACACTCGCCGCTGAAAGATGTCGCCGGAATGATACGCTCGTTCCATTATGCTGTTTGCGCAAAACTATATTTTAGCAGTGAGACAAAAGGTGTTAACCCCTTACGCCTGCAAAAGGCAGCCGACCGATGGTACAAACTGATAACAGATGCCTATTTAGATGCGTATATGCAAACTATAGGTAATATAACGGCTATATTTGGCAACAGAACAGAGCTTAATTTTTTATTGCAGTTGCATCTGCTTGAAAAATCGGTATATGAACTTGGTTATGAACTAAACGGGCGCCCCGACTGGATACGGATCCCGTTAAAAGGAATACAGCAAGTATTGTTTGAAATAGAAAAATTTAACAGTTAATAAAGCCTGTAGGCACAATTATATGGCGAAAAAGAAAACTGATATCAGCATTGAAACACCTGGCGAAATAGCTGGTGTAAAAAAAGCGAAACCGGCCGCAAAAAAGACGGTTGCGGCAAATAAAGCGACAAAAAAGCCCGTAGTTTCAGCAGTAAAACAAAGAAAGCCGTCCTTAAAAAAACAAGACCCTATCGAAAATACTATGAAGAATGTTGAGGTTTACAGCCGTTTCACTGATTTTGACATTGCCTTATTTAAATCCGGAAAGCATTATAAGCTTTATGAAAAGTTGGGGTCGCACGTTGTTGAATTTAATGGTGTAATAGGCACCTACTTTGCAGTTTGGGCGCCAAATGCACAACACATTGCAATAGTTGGAAATTTCAATGGATGGAACCGAGGGTCGCACCCCCTTTACGTCCGCTGGGATGGATCGGGGATATGGGAAGGTTTTATACCTCATGTTGGCAACGACGAAACATATAAGTATTATATAAAATCGTCAACAGGTGAAGACCTGGAGAAGGCTGACCCATTTGCCCTTCGTTGGGAAGTTGCCCCTCATACGGCATCAATAGTTGCTGACACATATTACGAGTGGAAAGATGGCGACTGGATGGCTAACCGCTATGGGCATAATGTGTTGAACCGCCCATATTCTGTATATGAAATGCATATAGGTTCATGGGCACGAAATGTGGAGAGCCCCGATGAATTTTTAACATATAGCCAGTTAGCCGATAAACTGGTTCCTTATATAAAGGAAATGGGCTTTACCCACGTAGAGTTTATGCCGATAATGGAACACCCGTACTATCCAAGCTGGGGATACCAGGTAAGCGGGTATTTCGCGGCATCAAGCAGATATGGCACACCTCAACAACTGATGTACCTCATTGAGCAATTACACAAGGCAGGGATTGGAGTCATATTGGATTGGGTCCCATCACATTTTCCGGGCGATGCGCATGCATTGTTCAAATTTGACGGTACGCATCTTTATGAACATGCCGACCCTAGTAAAGGATTTCACCCCGACTGGAAATCATATATTTTTAATTACGGACGTAACGAAGTACGCGCATTTTTAATAAGCAACGCCTTATTTTGGCTCGACAGGTATCATGCCGATGGCTTGCGCGTTGACGCAGTGGCATCTATGCTTTACCTTGACTATTCACGGAACCATGGTGAATGGGAACCGAATATTTATGGCGGTAATGAAAATCTTGAAGCCATATCATTCTTAAAAGAATTTAATGAAGCGGTTTACAGCCATTTCCCCGATACCCAAACAATTGCAGAAGAATCGACCTCATTCACCGGGGTAAGTCGCCCCGTGTATACCGGCGGCCTAGGATTTGGAATGAAATGGATGATGGGTTGGATGCACGATTCGATAAAGTATTTTTCAACTGATCCCTTATATCGTAAATATCATCATAACCAGATCACATTTAGCCTGATATATGCGTTCACTGAAAACTTTATGCTGCCTTTCTCGCATGATGAGGTAGTATACGGAAAAGGTTCGATGCTTGGAAAAATGCCTGGTGATGAATGGCAAAAATTCGCAAATCTACGTCTTTTGTATACCTACATGTTTACTCACCCCGGCACGAAGCTGCTTTTTATGGGGGCTGAATTCGGGCAGGGAAGTGAATGGAACTACCAAAATTCTTTAGATTGGTATGTGCTTGAATACCAGAACCACCAGGGCATAAAGGAAGTTGTTAGAGCATTAAACCAGTTATATAAAGATGAACCTGCGCTATATGAGAAAAGCTTCGAGTGGAGCAGCTTTGAATGGGTTGATGGCGGGAATGCAAAAGATTCGATACTCATCTATAACCGTAAAGGGCATGACGATGCAAATGAACTGGTAGTTGTTTTAAACATGACGCCGATTCCTCATCATAACTACCGCGTTGGTGTTCATTCAAAAGGCAAATGGATTGAAATATTTAATTCGGACGCCAATAAATTCTGGGGAACCGGGCTTGAAAATCCTGAGCCAATCAACTCAGAAGTTGTTAACTGGCATGGACGGGAAAACTCTATTGTTATTACAATTCCGCCATTAGGGGCAACTATTTTTAAAAAGGGAAAAGCCGTGCCCCCAAAATATGAGTTGAAAAGATAATTTGATTTTACGTAGCGAGCAATTATTTAATTTTTAATAAACCTTTTTTTAGCGGTAACGTAAAAGAATCATTGATCTTTTAAACGATCACGTTTGTATATGAACCCTAAATACCGTTCTATTTATTTGCTTTTGGGTTTTGCTGGATTGGGATATTTGATATACCATATAATAGCTACCTTTACCTTATTTGGTGCCTACGCTATTAACCCAGGCACTGTTTTGCTAATCGCGATACCAGATATGGTGTTTTTTTTCCTGGCTTATAAAACTTATCCTATAGAAGGTGAAGTGAAAAGGTCGCGTTAACAGTAAATTTTATGTCACTTTTGATATAGAGCTGAATGCTTTGATCATTATTTTAAAATAGCGATCGAAATTTAGTTCCGTACCCTTTTAATAAAAACTTGTAGAAATATTTAGAACAATCTAAAGAATATAACGGAGATTGATTAGTTTTAGAGAAGCTAATATCTAAATATTATGAACCCCAAATTTCTTGTTCTTTATTTGATAGCCGGTACCCTCGCTTTAATATTAGTTATTTACCAGGTAATCAACAGTTATCCAACGCTTAACATCGACAGAATTATATTGAATTTAATAATTTCTTTATTTTTTTACTATCTCTCTTACAAAACTTATCATGAGAAAAAAGATAAAGAATTGATGTAGATAATGGGTTTTAACCCATAAAAAAGACCGGTTTTCATTTGAAAGACCGGTCTTTTTTATAGGTGCTTTGCCCTTATTTTATTCTTTCCCCAGCATTTTCCATACAATGGCGGCAATTATACCACCGGCAATAGGCCCGACAATAAATAGCCATACCTGGGATAACGCGTCTCCGCCAACAAATAGTGCGGGAGCTAAGCTACGCGCCGGATTAACTGATAAACCATCGATAGGAATACCGATCAAATGAATAGCCACCAGGCTCAAACCAATAGCTAAACCGGCGAAGCCTGCCGATGCTTTTTTTGAGGTGGCACCAAAGATCACTATCAGGAAAATAAAGGTGAGCACGATTTCCGAGATCAGGCCGGACTGCATGCTGAATTTACCTGGGGAGAGATCGCCATAGCCGTTTGTGCCGAGGCTGCCGTCATAACCGGGCATTCCTTTTGCAATGATCATTAATAAGGCTGAACCAAGAATAGCACCTATTGCCTGTGCTACGATATAGCCAACAGTATCTTTGGCGCTTAGCTTTCCGGCTACAAGCATGGCGATGCTAATCGCCGGGTTGATGTGACACCCGGAAATCGGACCGATGGCATAAACCATGACCAAAACAGAAAGTCCAAAGGCAAATGCTATGCCCAGGAAGCCGATCGCATGCCCCTCCAGAACTGCGCTCCCGGTACCGATAAATACCAGGACAAACGTGCCGATCAACTCCGCGAAATACTTAGTAAGAGGTTTTGTTTCCATAAAATTTAAGTTATTAGGTTTGAGAATAAGTGATTGCGCATTGAGTGAGAATTATAAAATTATAATTATTTCATATCTGCCAATAAATCATCAAGAAAGCTGGTTTGGTTGATCAATAGCTACTGTATTTTTAAAGGTAAATAATTAGCTAATATCTTGCAATAGGAATAGTTATAATTTTATTCCCTACTTATAATATTGAGAACAACCTTATTTCCGGATAGATTATGGTTAATATTAACGTAAATTGAGCAGAGGCCTATATTCGCCTTACCCCAGCCCTCTCCAAAGGAGAGGGAGCTTAAAGACAGGAAATAAGCTATCTTGCCATTCAAAGTCCTCTCCTTTGGAGAGGATTTAGGTGAGGCAATGAGCATCATAAAACAAAAAGCCCACCAGTTTAGTTTATCGGCGGGCTTGGTTGTGTTTACTAGTAAATTATAAATTTAAAGCTTTCCTAATTCCTGAACAAGGTCTATTAGTTTATTAGAGTACCCCCATTCATTGTCATACCATGAAACTACTTTTACAAAATTGTCATTTAATGCTATGCCGGCTTTGGCATCAAATATTGATGTGCGCGGGTCGCCTTTAAAATCTTCAGATACCACTTCGTCTTCAGTGTAGCCCAAAATACCTTTCAACTCACCTTCAGAGGCATCTTTCATTGCCTTTTTGATAGCTTCATAGGAAGTAGCTTTGCTTAAGCGCACCGTTAAATCAACAACTGAGACGTCAGGAACCGGTACTCTGAAAGACATGCCGGTTAATTTCCCTTTTAATTCAGGAATAACCAGAGTAACCGCCTTTGCAGCGCCAGTTGATGAAGGGATAATATTTTGATAAGCGCCGCGGCCACCCCTCCAATCCTTGTTTGACGGGCTGTCTACTGTTTTTTGGGTAGCTGTTACCGCGTGGATGGTGCTCATTAAGCCTTCTTCAATACCAAAATTATCATTCAATACCTTAGCGATAGGCGCAAGGCAATTGGTAGTACAAGATGCATTGGAAACGATGGTTTGCTTAGCAGTAAGCTTTTTATGATTTACGCCCATTACAAAAGTTGGAGTATCGTCTTTGGCAGGAGCGCTCATTACTACCTTTTTAGCGCCTGCATCAATATGCTTTTGAGCGGTTTCTAAGGTTAAGAATAATCCGGTTGATTCAATAATTATCTCAGCACCAACTTCACCCCATTTTAGGTTTGCCGGGTCTTTTTCGGCAGTAACGCGTATGGTTTTACCGTTTACAACCAAATGACCGCCTTCAACAGCAATAGTGCCTTTGAAAGGGCCGTGAGTCGAATCGTATTTTAACATGTAAGCCATATAATCAGGCTCAACCAGGTCATTAATACCAACAACTTCAATGTCGGGTCTTTCAATTGCGGCCCTGAATGCCAGGCGGCCAATACGGCCGAAACCGTTAATTCCTATTTTCATGATTTTCTAATTTTTACTTGAATAGTATGTTAATAAATTGTTTATGGGTTCTTTTATGATGTTCGCAATTTTAAGTTTTGCATCGGCGGCAGTTTCTAATAAATTGTTTTGAAAGGCTGCCGCAACAGAGCCCGCAAAATACAATAAAGCTTCGGGATGTTCATCATGCAAGGGTAATAAATAAGTATTTATCAGCTTTTCAAAGCCATTTCTTATAGTATTTATTATATAAGCATCTTCCTGGTTCTCAATAAAAAAATCAGTAAACGAGCTTAAAAATAAAGCCGGCTGCTTTTGCCTGTAAACTTTTTCGAGCAAGGTTTTACGGTCAAAATCATAGCGGTGAGCAAACTTGTTGAGGATATTTTCGGGAAGCGTTTCGTTCATAAAGGCTTTTATCAACTGCCGGCCAAGCCAGTTTCCCGATCCCTCATCAGCCAAAATATAACCCAGGCCATAATTATTAGGCTTTATTTTTTTACCATTGTACCAGGCAGCATTTGAACCGCTGTCGCAAATACATACAATACCGGATGAATTTTTGCAGCAGGCAATTGCCGCGGCATCAATGTCGTGCTCAACAGTCACCCTCCCGAACTTAAAAAATGTGGAAAAGGCATTAAATACAACTGATTTTAATTCGGCAGATGATGCGCCGGCCCCAAAAAAATAAATACGCTTTATTTCTTCGGCATGGTGTATTAGGTTAATGTTTTTACTGAGTAGTTGTATGATTCGTTTTTCGTCATCAAAATAGGGATTTATGCCACTGGTTTTAAAGGCGGCTACGATCCTGTCTTTATCAGCCAGTCTCCAGTCAGCATGATTTGACCCACTATATACAACTGCAATCATTTATTTAGATAGAAAGGATTTCAGCCATCTTCATCAAGTCTTCTTCCAGTTTAAATTCATGTTGATTAAGCGCTTCTTCAAGGCTTGTTATTTTGATATGATTTGCCTCTAAACCAACCATCACCTGTGTTTTGCCTTTTATTAATGCGTTTACAGCAGCAAAACCCAGGCGACTCCCCAACACCCTGTCAAATGCCGACGGACTGCCACCACGCTGCAAATGGCCAAGGATCGTAACCTTTACATCATAAAATTTTATTTCCTTCTGCACCATTTTTGCAATGTCGTAAGCACCACCATGTTTATCCCCCTCGGCTACAATTACAATGCTCGACGATTTTTTATTATGCTGCCCAGCTCTGAGGTTTTCGATCAGATCGGCAATTGCCGTTTCTTTTTCGGGCAATAATATGGCTTCGGCCCCGCATGAAATACCAGCCCGCAAGGCAATCGCTCCTGAATCGCGCCCCATTACTTCAACAAAAAATAAGCGGTCGTGCGCATCAGCGGTATCACGTATCTTGTCAATTGCTTCAATTACGGTATTGGTAGCAGTATCAAAGCCAAGCGTATAAGTTGATCCGTACAGATCATTGTCAATAGTTCCGGGCACTCCCAAAACGGCGATATCCGTATATTTTTGTGAAAAACGAAGTGCACCGGTAAAGGTACCATCGCCGCCGATCACTACAAGGGCATCGATATTACGCCTTTTTAAATTTTGGTACGACATTTCCATTCCTTCATCAGTACGAAATGGTAAACAGCGAGCAGTTTTTAGAATGGTACCTCCTAAATTTAAAATGTTGCTTACTGAGCGGGCCTCCATTTCAAACATATCATCCTCGATAAGCCCCTGGTAACCCCGCCTGATGCCTACTACTTCTAAGCCATTGTATATGGCAGTCCTAACAACGGCTCTTATGCACGGGTTCATTCCCGGTGCATCGCCCCCCGATGTAAGAACAGCAAGTTTTGAAATTTTATGCATCTTTACACTATTAAATTGCAGGCACGAATATAGTGTGTGAAAATTACACCATTAAATTTAATTTATTTTTTTTTACTTTAGCGGTTAACCAAATATATTTAATTTATTAACCTAAAATTTATCGTAGTTTGGAAGAAGTAAAGCTACCCACATTTAATTCAGTATTTTCGATCGACTGCGTAATATTCGGTTTTGAGGCCGGCGAGCTTAAAATATTACTTATCGAGCGAAATGAAGAGCCATTTAAAGACTGGCTCGCATTGCCTGGTTATATCGTTGAGCAGGACGAAAGTATTGACGACGCTGCCGAGCGCATTTTATATGAGCTTACCGGTTTGCGTGATTTGCATATGCAGCAATTTCACACATTTGGCGAGGTAAACCGGCACCCACAGGGCCGGGTGATCACCGTTGCATATTATGCGCTGATACGGATCAACGGACAAAAGGAATTGCGGCCTATTACCCAATATGCCCGTAAAGCATTCTGGCATCCCGTTAACGAATTGCCTAAACTGGCATTCGACCACTCCGAAATATTTAAAACGGGTTTTAATAAAATCCGCAGGCGTTTAAATTATCAACCCATCGCTTTTGAACTATTACCCGAAAAATTTACACTCACGCAATTGCAATCGCTTTATGAGGCAGTTTTAAATAAGAAACTGGATAAAAGGAATTTCAGGAAAAAAATGCTGAGTTACGGATTTTTAAAGGAGCTTGATGAAAAACAAAAAGGGGTATCATACCGTGCCGCCAAACTTTATAAATTTGACCGCCGTAAGTATGCAAAGATTTTTCACAATGATCTGAATCTTGATAAGTAAAGATTAGAGGGTAGAGATTAGTTCTTTTTAGTCCGAAAGTCTGAAAGAAAAAATGAAGCTTTTTAGGATGTTAACAATAAAAAAGCCGCTATGATCAATGGTCATAGCGGCTTTTAATTTAAGTCAAACCAAGAAACAAACCTCTAATCTCCTGCTTCTAATCTCTAAATCTGAGACGGTGCCAGTTCCAAATGATATTTTACTAAATTATCTATAGGTGAACGGATAATGTTGCCGATGACCATCCCGTTTTCGCTTACTACTTCTTCTAAAACATTCCTGAAATTGTAACCGACAGAGCCTATACAGTTAAAAGTATATTTTTGATAGTCGGGGTAATGGGTAACCAGGTTGCGGAAAAAATCTTCAAACGAAGTCCTCACCAGGTTTCTTGAGTATTCGATGTGAACATTATTGTTATAAACAAATTCACTGAAACTTGCGCAAAAACGATTGGCGCGGGGTTGGGTGTAAACTATTTCATTTATATCATCAGGGGTTAGATGAAAGGTATCCCAAAAGTTTTTACGGACAGCCTCGGGCATGTATCCCCTTAAATAATCAATCAATAATTTTTTGCCTATGTAACATCCGCTGCCTTCATCACCTAAAATATAGGCTCCTGAATCGATATTCATAATTACTTCTTTACCATCATAAATACAGGTATTTGTCCCAGTGCCTAATATGGCTGCAAAGCCTTCGCCGGTACCTAATAAGGCCCTGGCAGCAGCAAGCAGGTCGTGACCGATATACACTCTTGCTTTTGTGAAAATCACCTTCATGGCATCTTCAACAATTTTACGCACCTCGGGTGTTGAGCATCCGGCACCGTAATAGTTCACCTCGGTAATCTGGTCCTTTTCAAGATCGGTAGGAAGGCTTTCCCTTAATGATTGAATAATGTACTCTGTGCTTGAAAAATAAGGGTTGTAACCTTCGGTATTAAAGTATACTTTTTTACCTTCTTCGGTAACCAGGAACCAGTTTGTTTTGGTTGAGCCACCGTCAGCAATTATGATCATAAAATAAGTTTATTAAAAAAATCGGATAAAAGTATGATTAACTTATTGTAAAAAAAACACTTTGCATTTTTAAAAAGTAAAAATCAGCTTTTTAATCAATTATTGTAGTTTTTTTTCAATCAATCAGCATTTTAACACCCGAAAATTTGTATTAATTAAAATGTTAGGTTAATATTATTAACTGTGTAAATTACATGTAAATCTGCCAGCTTTATAAAGCAACCGGTTTATAATTGTATACAATTATAGGGATTATTTGGCAAATATTTGTTTGTAGAGGTTGTTTGTTGCTGATAAATGCGATTTAATTTGACAGGCACATTCAGGAAGCTTTTTTATCGGAGAAAAACCTCGCTTTAAGAAGATTTGTGAAAAATTTTGCATATTTGCAGCCGAAAAAGTCGAAAGTCTGAAGCCCGATTTCATGTTTTTTGACTTAGAACTAACGACTAAAGACTTAAGATTAAACAAGGTCCCATAGCTCAGCTGGATAGAGCAACAGATTTCTAATCTGTAGGTCTTAGGTTCGAATCCTAATGGGATCACTTAGAAAAAAGCTGTTGCTTAGTATAGGAAACGGCTTTTTCTTTACATAAAGGCACTTTTGAGTGCCTGCCATATCTTGAAACGACGACCGTCGTATGATCAAGTTTTACACAGTTTTTTTTTGAACTTAACGCAAAACCGGCACAAATACAATGCTTTCATAAGCATTAAATCAATTGATGAAGCTGAGCCGTTGTTAGAAAAGTATTGCAGGCTTGTCCTGGTTTATCATCAACATTATCTTTGACTCCATAATCCTCACCCAATAATGAAAACAACTATTGCAAATTATTTTACTTCAATCGGCTTAAAGTATGCGGCTATTCCTGCCATAAGTATGGCAATGGGATATTTGCTTGACAGAAAAGTAAAAAATTGATTATGGTTGAATCAGAAACAGAAAATATTCTTTCAATCCAAGTGAGGTTTAAGAATATCGGGAAATATTTTATTACACAATCGAAAAAGGGCAAACTGGAATTCGCTATTGTCGGGATATAATTATTCCGAAATAGAGAGTGGATCGGAAATATATGATTGCTCTTAGTTAACTGCCAACATTGGTATTCCCAATATTGCAGCTGAATATCCATCCACAAAGATGCTAATCATACTAATATGAAACTGCATTTTCATTTTTCCTGATCCAAATCGACCCATTTGGCATTAGTTCTAGTAAATCTATTGGTTCACTTACTGCAAGAGGTTGCATTTTTGCTTCTATTTTAACCAATGCTTCCACATATAATTCAGGATTTTGTTCCCTGGTTGCTGCTGTGGGTAAGTCCTCGCGTTTAGCATTTGTGATATCACGCGAAATTCCAATTACGGTAATTTCAAAGATTGGTCGTATCCTGTACGTTGTTGTAACCTTGCCATTTTTGTCAAGGCAGCACAGAAATTCAATATCAATTACATTAGGCACTCCATTTTGGAAACCAAAAAAACTTACACTTGCGAGGCCATCCTTTAAAAAGTGCTTGAATTTATCAGGATAAAATATTTTTGTATCGATCATCAGGCGCGTGTACCGTTCTAACATGGTGTTGCCGAAAGATTTTATGGCTGCATCAATATTAGAATTTTGTTTTAGTGCTTTGTTAGCCGCCTTTAACAAACAACCATCATCAATTCCGGAAATGGCAAAATAATTATTCCCGACATTGTGGATTTTACAAATAGACTCAAATTTCCGCTTGTCCTTACCATCGTTGAAGATAAATGTTCTCCTGCTGTCAGCAGCAACATAAATATTACCATTTTCCGCGATGTATATGACAATGCAAGTCGAAAAACAGTTAAGTGAGCAGAAAACAAAAAGACCGGTTATTAATAATTTGTTCATTTTAACTTTACATAAAGTTAATAAAATATTAACATATAAAAGAAAAAAAATCCATGAAAGACCTTCAATTA
>Ga0207048_10245_pt1 | contig 17670 bp, 12 predicted proteins | sample Alteio_BWMinCont_65_FD_153301 | JGI IMG/M metagenome (GOLD analysis project Ga0207048, IMG submission 153301) | Enriched cells from forest soil in Barre Woods Harvard Forest LTER site, Petersham, Massachusetts, United States -... | ecosystem: Environmental > Terrestrial > Soil > Temperate forest >...
TGCCAACTAAATGTTTGGCTTTATTATTGGGGTAACTAACGCTGCGGATATAATTAAAGACTTCATCCGGGTTTGATACCGCCAAAACCTGTGGCGTAGGGAAACGCTCAAACAAGGCCGGCGTCACCTGGTTGATCCGCTTATCCGTGCACTGCGCCGAAAGTATTACCGCTACCAGTAATTCATAAGGAGTGCTATAATGCAATTCAGTTACAGCATCAGGCTGATGTTTGGAGAAATATTCAACAAAATGTTTGTAGCGGTCGGGTTTAGTCATTATTTAGTTCATAGTTGATGGTTCATAGTTCATAGACAAGATCATCCGGCAAAACTACAAATAAGCTCCAAATACTATGAACTATCAACTATGAACCATGAACTAGCAAAAAATAGAAAGGTTCACAACTCATCTGTTGTTTATAATAAACAGCGATGAATCGTGAACCAGCTAGGTAGATAAACTACTAACGAAAACTCTTTGAATAATCCAGGATATAGTGGATTGTTTGAAGTTTTGGGTTTCTCTCCAAAAGATCCAGATCAGCACGAAGAGAGTGATAAAACATCAATTCGTCGCCTTCCAAATTCTCCTGCAATTCCTCGTTCACTTTGGCTTTGTTAGTAAGTAAATTTGAAGTAGTAGTAAAAGTTTCATCCATAAGCTTTATCTTATAATTTGGTTTACAGATACTAAACGAAAGCTTATTTATAATATTTTACGAAGATGAAATTTTAATGAAATTTTTTTGCGGGAATTGGTTGACTAGGTTGGATTAAGTTGATTAGGTGAGTAGTTCTTTAACTTTCACCGTTTGGGTAAGATTATTTTTTAACTTAATCAACCCGATCCAACTTATTCAACCACTCACCAACCCACTAATTCTTCAGGCTCATTTCCTTGCTCTGCATCATTTTACGAAGGTTATTAAGTGCATAGCGCATACGGCCGAGGGCGGTATTGATGCTAACTTCAGTGATATCGGCTATTTCTTTAAAGCTCATGTCACCAAAATGGCGCATGATAAGCACTTCTTTTTGTTCTGCAGGCAGCAAATGTATTAATGATTTAAGGTCTTTATACGTTTGTTCGCGCACCATGCGGTCTTCAGTGCTTTCATCGTAATTACCAAGGACCTCGAAAATATCAAAGTCGTCGCCATTACTGATCATAGGTGCGCGCTTTTCGCGGCGGAAATGATCGATCACCAAGTTATGGGCTATTCGGGTTACCCAGGGTAAAAACTTGCCTTCCTCGTTATACTTACCTGCCTTTAATGTGTTAATAACCTTAATAAAAGTATCCTGAAAGATATCCTCGGCAAGATATTCGTCTTTTACAAGCAAATAAATCGAAGTGTATATTTTTGATTGATAACGACGTATCAGTTCGACCAATCCTGCTTCATCACCTGAGATATAAAGATGGATTAGATCCTGATCACTTTTCAATTGAAAATCCATAGAAAAACTACTAAATTTAATTACTAAAAAACTTTAAAGTAGAGTTCTATCTATAGCGTCTTTGTTAGGGGTGAAGAAATTTGTTATCCAAATAAAGCAAATAATACATTAAGAACCAAATAATATTAATTTGGTTTAATCTAACCAAGTACGATTTAACATTTTTTAACAATATTTTTCACAATACCCGGACAATCTAATCGTTGGCAAACTCGACCACAGATTACATAATTAAAGGATTTCGTTGGATTTAATACAATCTTTTTAATCCACTTTAACTTTATAAATCGTGTCCTTTGTCAGCCCAATGCAACCTCTTTAACAAATTGCCGGTTAGTCAAATACAATTCTCAAACTCATTTGGATTCTGCTAAATATTTTAGGATTTTTGCGGTTTGGAAGAAAAGTTCAGGGTTGATAGTTCATGGTTCATAGCCGGAACGAAAACTGCCATGAACTATGATCCATGAACTATGAACTACATGGAAGCAGAAAAAGATCCGCAACATCATATTATTATTAAAGGGGCGCGTGTCCACAACCTGAAGAATATGGATGTGGCCATACCCAAAAACAAGCTGGTTGTAATTACCGGGATGTCGGGGTCGGGTAAATCTTCACTTGCTTTTGATACATTATATGCGGAAGGCCAGCGGCGATATGTGGAGAGCCTTTCATCTTATGCGCGCCAGTTTTTGGGGCGAATGAATAAGCCAGATGTTGATTATATAAAGGGCATCGCTCCTGCCATCGCCATAGAACAAAAAGTAATTACCTCGAACCCGCGCTCAACTGTAGGGACTTCAACCGAGATATACGATTATTTGAAACTGCTTTTTTCGCGGATTGGTAAAACTATTTCTCCTTTATCGGGTGGAATAGTGAAAAAAGATTCTGTTACCCATGTCATCAACTTTATTATGACGCTCCCTGCCGAAACGCAGGTTACTGTATTGTGCCCGCTATATCCTCACAATAACCGCAGCCTGAAAGAGGAGTTGGCAGTACTGATGCAAAAAGGTTTTGTACGAGTGGAATTTCGCAATAAGTTATCAAAAATTGAGGATTTACTTGAGGATATGAGCATTGTCGACGATGGATCGTGGCTTGTGGAAGAAGTTGAGGCGGAAAGCGGAAAGCAGAAAGCAGAAAGCAAAAAGAAGAAGGAAGAACCCGCCACTCACAACTCACCGCTCACAACTCACCACTCGGTAAGGATCGTCATCGACCGCATTTCAAAAAACGAAGAGGATGAAACCTTTAGCCGTTTAGGTGACTCCATACAAACGGCTTTTTTTGAGGGCAAAGGGGATTGTTATGTTCGATACCAGGAACCCGATTCTGATAAAGAGCAGGAACGTTTTTTTTGCGACAGGTTTGAGCTGGACGGCATCCGTTTTGAAGAACCTACACCCAACTTTTTTAGCTTCAACAACCCTTATGGAGCCTGTAAACGCTGCGAAGGTTATGGCAAGGTTATAGGTATTGACGAAGACCTGGTGATACCCGACAAAAGTAAAAGTATCTATGAAGGCGCAATTGCCCCCTGGCGTGGTGAAAAGATGCGCGAATGGAATGATTTACTGATAAAAAATGCTTTGAAGTTTGATTTTCCTATACACAGGCAATACAATTTCCTGACTGAAAAAGAGCAAAGGCTGCTTTGGACTGGGAATAAATATTTCCGTGGCCTTGATGAGTTTTTTAAGGAGATGGAAGAGCAAACTTATAAAATCCAGTATCGTGTGATGTTATCCCGCTACCGGGGTAAAACAACTTGTCCGGAATGTAAGGGTAGTCGTTTAAGGCAGGATGCATCCTACGTTAAAATAAATGAAAAATCAATAACCGATGTAGTTTTAATGCCGCTGGATAAGGCGCTGGAGTTTTTTAAAACTATCGAATTAAACGAAACCGATACCAAAGTAGGAAAACGCTTGCTGATGGAGATCACTAACCGGCTATCTTTTTTAAATGATGTTGGTTTAAGCTATTTAACCCTTAACCGTTTGTCAAATACACTGTCGGGTGGGGAATCGCAGCGTATTAATTTGGCGACCTCTTTGGGCAGCAGTTTGGTTGGTTCGATTTATGTCCTGGATGAACCAAGCATTGGCCTGCACCCCCGCGATACACAGCGATTGATCGGTGTATTAAAGTCACTGCGTGATGTAGGCAATACTGTTTTGGTGGTTGAGCATGAAGAAGAGATAATGAAAGCCGCTGATCATATTATTGATATAGGCCCTGAAGCAGGTACACATGGCGGCAATCTTATTTTTACAGGCACTTATAATGATATTATAAAGGATGAGAAAAGCCTTACTGGTCGTTATTTAAGCGGTAAAGAAGAAATATCCATTCCTAAAACCCGTCGAAAATGGAATGATTTTATTGAGATAAAGGGCGCCAGGGAAAACAACCTAAAACATGTTAGCGCCAAATTCCCTTTAGGCGTGCTCACCGTAGTTACCGGGGTATCAGGATCTGGTAAAACAAGTTTGGTAAAACGCATACTGGCACCGGCACTACAAAAGACATTGGGGAATTATAATGCTGAACAAACCGGATCGTATGATAGCATTGACGGCGATTATCAAAAAATTGAACAGGTTGAACTTGTCGACCAAAACCCGATAGGGCGCTCGTCGCGGTCAAATCCGGTTACTTATGTAAAGGCCTGGGATGAAATACGCAACCTTTATGCTTCACAAGCGGTATCAAAAGCAGCCGGATTAAAACCTTCGGCATTTTCTTTTAACGTAGAGGGTGGGCGCTGTGATGTTTGCCAGGGAGAAGGCGAAGTGAAGATAGAAATGCAGTTCATGGCTGATATTTTTCTTACCTGCGAAGCCTGCGGTGGCAAACGCTTTAAACAACATATTTTGGATGTTACCTATAAGGATAAAAATGTATCTGAGGTATTAAGCATGACCATTGAAGAAGCGCTGGAGTTTTTTGTCAAAGAGCCGAAGATCATCACTAAAATAAAACCTTTGATGGACGTTGGTTTGGGCTACGTGCAATTGGGGCAATCATCGAATACATTATCCGGTGGCGAGGCGCAGCGTATCAAGCTTGCTTCTTTCCTGGTTAAAGGAAATAATACTAATAAAACCCTATTCATTTTTGACGAACCGACTACAGGGTTGCATTTCGCGGATATTAAAAAACTGCTCAAATCATTTGATGCCTTGCTCGAACATGGTAATACCATTATTGTGATTGAGCATAACATGGATGTGATCAAATGCGCCGATTGGGTAATCGACATCGGCCCCGAGGGCGGTGATAATGGCGGGAAAGTAATATTTGAAGGCGTACCGGAAAATTTGATAAAGGAGAAGGATTCGTATACGGGTAAGTTCCTGAAAGAGCGGTTTGACAAACTCGTCATTGCTGAGCGGCATTAAGTCATTAGGTCAATGATAAGTGTAAACTGCTAACCGGATTATCCTGTATCGTGCTGTATCGTTGTATTGTGTGATACAGTGATACAGACGATACAAACGATACAGCATTTTCAATTATTAATGTTGTGTACGGGTATCATGCTCAGGTAATTGATAATTAATAAGTGTAAACTGCTAACCGGATTATCCTGTATCGTGCTGTATCGTTGTATTGTGTGATACGGTGATACAGGCGATACAGCATTTTCAATTATTAAATATAAATTGGAAAGGTTTGCCCTATTTATCGGGGATGACGTGTTGAAACGGCTTTGTATCGTGCTGTATCGTTGTATTGTGTGATACAGTGATACAGACGATACAGCATTTTCAATTATTAATGTTGTACAAGGGTATCATGCTCAAGTAATTGATAATTAATAAGTGTAAACCGCTAACCGGATTATCCAGTATCGTGCTGTATCGTTGTATTGTGTGATACAGTGATACAACATTTTCAATTAATAAATACAAATTAGAAAGGTTTCCCCATTTATTGGCGATCACGTAGTGGAACGGTCTTGTATCACTGTATCGTTGTATTGGGTAATACAGTGATACAGTAATACAACATTTAAATCAACAAAATAAATTATAAAGCTTCGCCCCATTTATTGGCAATCACGCAGTGGAACGGTCTTGTATCACTGTATCGCTGTATTGTGTGATACAACAATACAGCACGATACAGCATTTTTAATCAATAAAAATAAAAGAAGTTGATCCTCAATTGATTGGGGATAATGTATTGGAAGGGTGTTGTATCGCTGTATCATTGTATTGTGTGATACAGTGATACAGTACTAATCCGGCGATAGGTTTATACTTTTGGAATAATTGTTAAAAGTGATACCTCACAAAAGCCTCCATTGCCTCGTATTCTGCCATGCCGAGCTTGTCGTAGTGGCGGGCGGTTTCCCTTGTCCTGTCTTCTGCCCTTACCCAGAACTCCCTTGCATCATCGCCCGGGAATACAGGCCTGTCCTTCTGGCTCTGGTGCTTGAATATCGCATTCCGCTTTCTTACTACCTCCTGCGGCGAAAGCGGTACGGCCATCTCTATCTCCCAGGTCTCAAACTCCAGCCATGCACCCCGGTACATCCACAGCCAGCAGTCTTTTACCCAGTCCTCTGTCTTTTGAAGTTGTTTTAATGCTTTAAGGATAATATTGAAGCACACCAGGTGGGTGCCATGCGGGTCGGCAAAGTCCCCTGCCGCAAAGATCTGGTGCGGCTTTACCTTTTGCAATAACTCCATCGTTAACTGTACGTCTTGTTCTCCTACCGAGTTCTTTTTGAACTTCCCCGTTTCGTAAAACGGTAGCGCCATAAAATGGATATGGTCATCTTCCAGCCCTGCATACCTTGCCCCCGAGATGGCTTCTGTCTTCCTGATGAACCCTTTTACATCCCTGATCTCTTTCGTATCTACCTGGTTGGGCTTTTTCGTCGGCATGAAGGCCCGCATTTCTTCATAGCTCCTTTTCAGACGGCTGGCGTCTTCCCCGATGCTTTCGTTAAAGTCTATCGCAAATTCTACAAACCGCAATACGTCATCGTCCCAGACAGCCGTGTTGCCAGAGGTTTGATATGCCACATGCACATCGTGCCCCTGGTCAACTAATCGTATAAAGGTACCGCCCATCGAGATCACATCATCGTCCGGGTGAGGCGAAAAGATGATGGAGCGCTTTCGGGCCGGCTGTGCCCTCTCGGGCCTTTGCGAATCGTCGGCATCGGGTTTTCCCCCCGGCCAGCCGGTGATCGTATGCTGCAACTGGTTAAAGATGTCTATATTGATATTGTATACCGGCCCTTGCTCTACTGCCAGCTGGGCCATGCCATGGTTATTGTAATCTTCTTCGGTGAGTTTCAGTATGGGCTTGTTTACCCGGTCGGCCAGCCACAGTACGGCTTTCTTTTTCAGTCCGTTTTCCCAGTGGCAGTCTTTTACCAGCCAGGGGGTGTCAAACCGTGTCAGCTGCGAGGCGGCTGCTTCATCCAGTACAAACTCCACATGGTCGGATAGCTGCAGATAGGTGGCCGGCACCTCGCCCGACATTTCCCCTTCCACCGCCTTTTTGATGATCGGGGCTTTTTTCAGGCTCCAGGCCATCAGGATGATCTCCCGTGCCTTGAAGATCGTGCCGATGCCCATCGTGATCGCCTTCGTCGGTACGTTCTGCTTCCCGCCGAAGTCCCTCGATGCATCGTTCCTGGTCAAATCGTCAAGGGTCACCAATCTTGTTCCTGAATTGGGCGCTGAGCCCGGCTCGTTAAAACCGATGTGCCCTGTCCGTCCTATCCCCAGTATCTGTAAATCTAATCCGCCTATTCGCGTTATCTTGTGTTCATAGTCCAGGCAGTAGGCCACTACTTTGTCTTTTGCCAATGTCCCGTCAGGGATATGTACGTTATTCCGGTCTATATCCACATGGCTGAACAGGTTTTCATTCATGAACGTTACATAGCTCTGGGCAGCGGTGGGCTGCATCGGGTAGTATTCGTCCAGGTTGAAAGTGACCACGTTTTTAAAGCTCAGCCCCTCCTCTTTGTGCAGGCGTACCAGTTCAGCATAAACGCCAATAGGGGTTACCCCTGTGGCCAGCCCAAGTACGGTCTTTTCGCCTTTGGCATCCTTGCTGCGTATCAGGGCTGCTATCCGCCCCGCTACCGCCACCGATGCCTGCTGCTGGTTGCTGTATACCGTTACCGGCAGCTTCTCATATCGCGTCTCTTCCAGTAAATTTAATCGAGCCATTGTTTTTAAGTCGTAAGTCTTTAGTCCTAAGTCCTAAGTCAGTTTCAGGCTTAAGACTTTTGGCTCAAGACTTCAAACTTAGGATAAGATCATACACAGAAAATCCCCGCCAGGGCGGGGATCTTTTCAAACCAATTTAACTATTAAAATTACCCTTACCGACATAAGGCTAACGAAAGTTCTATTTAATGATATGCTGCGCATTATTCATCACAAACTTAATAAAATAATATTCACAATTGCAATACTTTTTAAATTATTTTAATAAGTTATTTTTTGGGGTCTTTTACCCCTTTTTTTTGCTGGCAAAGGGATGGAAAAAAGATATAATTAAATCTTTGTAACAGTCTTGACACTTATAGCATATTAATGATTAACTTATTACATTAGCTTTTTAATTAGCTATTAACTGACCGATTTATTATGAAAAAATTATTACTCTTTCTAGGGGTTGCGTTATGGTGTACCTATACCTACGCTCAAACGTCCCAGGACACGGCCTACGTTAGGGACCATTATACAAAAATGGAAAAGTACATTACCATGCGCGATGGTAAACGGCTTTTTACTTCGATTTACCTTCCAAAAGATGAATCAAAAAAATTCCCGATTATTATGACCCGGACACCTTACAATGTTGGCCCTTACGGTCCAAACGCTTATAGAAGGTCATTGGGACAAAATTCCCTGCTTGAAAAAGATGGTTTTATTTTTGTGTACCAGGATGTGCGCGGCCGCTGGATGAGTGAAGGCGATTTTGTGGATGTTCGTCCGGACATTGAAAATAAGAAAACTAATAATGATGTGGACGAAAGCTCGGATACTTATGATACAATAGACTGGCTTATAAAAAACCTGCCAAACAATAATGGTAAAGTGGGGATCGAGGGCATTTCTTATCCCGGCTTTTTTTCAACCGCGTCGCTTCCAAACGCTCACCCTGCACTTAAAGCAGTGTCACCTCAGGCCCCGGTTACTGAATGGTTCATTGGTGATGATTTTCACCACAATGGCGCGCTATTCGTGATGGATGCTTTTGCCTTTTTAACAAATTTTGGTGTGCCGCGTCCAAAACCAATTACACCCGCTGAGTATAAAAACCCAATAAAATATAAAGAATCTGACAATTATAAATTTTACCTCGACCTGGGCGCATTGCCAAATTATAAAAAACGTTATTTCGGCGATTCGGTAAAATTCTGGGATAATATGATGGCGCATCCCAACTACGATTCATTTTGGCAGGGAATGAACATTCGTCCGCATTTAAAAAATATTACCCCTGCAACAATGGTTGTAGGCGGCTTTTTCGATGCTGAAGATTGCTTTAGCGCTTTACATGTTTTTGAAGCATTACAGAAACAAAATCCGGCAACGCATCCAAATATGCTTGTTATGGGGCCCTGGTTCCATGGCGGATGGGAGCGCGGCGACGGGCAGCTATTTGGAGATCAAGATTTTGGAACGAAAACCAGCCAATGGTTCCGTGAAAATGTGGAACTTCCATTTTTTAAATACTACCTGAAAGATGAAGGCGATATGGCCCTGCCGAAAGCTACAATTTTCATTTCGGGCAGTAATGAATGGCATAAGTTTAATGAATGGCCACCGAAGAATACTATTGAAAAAACATTGTATTTCAATTCAAATGGTAAGTTATCATTCGAAGCTCCAAAAGCCGCGGGCGGTTTTGATGAATACGTAAGCGACCCTAACTCACCGGTTCCTTACCAGGATGGAATACAGTCTCGCCGTACACGCGAATACATGCTGGACGACCAACGCTTTGCAGGCCGCAGACCAGATGTAAAGGTTTATCAGACCGATACTTTAAAGGAAGACATTACCTTAACCGGCCCCGTGACAGCACAACTATTCACATCAACTACTGGTACCGATGCAGATTATGTGGTAAAACTGATCGACGTCTTTCCTGATAATTATCCTGATCCAAAACCCAACCCTAAAAACGTAATCATGGCCGGATATGAAATGCTGGTGCGCGGCGAAATATTCAGAGGTAAGTTCCGCAATTCGTTCGAAAAGCCTGAACCCTTTGTTCCGGGTAAAGTAACTGAAGTAAAATATCACCTGCCCGATGTTGCACACACCTTTAAAAAGGGCCACCGGATAATGATACAGGTTCAAAACTCCTGGTTCCCGCTTGCTGACAGAAATCCTCAGAAATTTGAAGATATTAACCAAGCTAAAGATTCGGATTTCCAGAAAGCGACGATCAGGATATATCACGATGCGCAAAATAAATCAGGCGTAAAGGTTACTGTGCTGCAATAATGATTTCAACAATTATATAAAAGATTATACCTATTAAATGAAATTACACCGACTGTTATTATGCGCCCTCGCACTGATTTCGTTTAGTGCCAGGGCGCAGTTAGGCACGCCTAAGGAGACTTTTACCAGGGCCGATTCCTTGCGAGGAAATTTAACACCGTTTCGAACTTGCTATGATATTGATTATTATCATCTTGATGTTAAGTTTGATATTGATAACAAATTCATCAGCGGCAGCAACCTTTTTAAATTCACCGCGACGCAGGATTTCACGAAACTTCAGTTTGACCTTTTTGCGAATCTGAAGGTCGAAAAAGTAGTGTACAAAGGGAAGGAATTGCCCTATACACGCGAGTATAACGCGGTGTTCATTACTTTCCCTGCTGCAATAAAAAAAGGCAGCAAGGATGAATTTATTGTTTATTACTCCGGTAACCCAACCATTGCCAAAAATGCTCCCTGGGATGGCGGGGTAGTTTATACAAAAGATTCCATCGGCAATCCGTGGGTAGCGACAGCCTGCCAGGGGGTGGGCGCCAGTATCTGGTGGCCCAATAAGGACCAACAGGCCGATGAAGTCGACAGCGTATTAATTAGCATCAGCGCGCCAACCGGCTTACAGGATGTTTCAAACGGCCGCCTGCGTAAAGTAACCGATCTTGGAAACGGTTATACAAGGTTCGATTGGTTTGTAGCAAATCCTATTAACAACTATGACATCGAAGCCAATATTGGCAAATACACTCATTTCAGCGATATTTTTGATGGCGAAAAAGGGAAATTAACGCTGGATTACTGGGTGCTTACCTATAATCTTGAAAAAGCCAAAAAAACAGTTCGGTGAAAACGTAAAGGATATGCTTAAGGCCTTTGAGTATTGGTTTGGGCCGTACCCTTTTTACGAAGATGGTTATAAACTTATAGAAACGCCGCATCTGGGTATGGAACATCAAAGCGGTACCGCTTATGGCAACCATTATATGAACGGCTACCTCGGGCGCGACCTTTCGTCTACCGGATGGGGCTTGAAGTGGGATTTTATTATTGTTCATGAAAGCGGCCATGAATGGTTTGGCAACAACATCACCTCCAAAGACCTGGCCGATATGTGGGTACACGAAAGCTTTGCCAATTATTCTGAATCATTATTTGTGGAACAACGGTATGGCAAACAGGCAGGACAAGAATATGTACACGGAACACGTCTGTCCATCTTGAATGACAGACCTATTGTTGGCCCTTACAATGTGAACAAAGAGGGGTCGGGCGATATGTACTATAAAGGCGGCAACCTGTTGAACATGGTTCGGACCATAATTAATGATGATGAAAAGTGGCGCAGTATATTACGGGGCTTAAACAAAACTTTCTATCACAAAACCGTAACTTATAATGACATTGTTGATTATATAAGTGACAAAGCCGGTAAAAACCTGAACCCGGTATTTGACCAGTACCTGAAATATAAGAATATCCCTATCCTTAATTTTATGTTCACGAGAGGCCAATTATATTGCCGTTGGATCGCTGATGCAAAGGGCTTTAACATGCCGGTTAAGGTAAAGATTAAGGGCGGCGAGTACCAGTTTATCACACCAACAACCCGCTTCAGACCCATTGAAATAAAGGGCGCGACTAAAGAAAACATTGAAGTTGATACATTTAATTATTATATAGGCGTGCTGGTGGATTAGCTCAATGGATCGCCTCTCTCCATCACGCCATTGCTGAGGAACCCCTCCAGCACGTCATTGCAATGACGGAGGGCGGACCGAATTAAACTTTTTAAAATCCGGTGTAACCTATTTGTTTTTTATAGCGTCTTGTCTGAAAAACAACTAATCCATGAAACCTGTAATCAAAATTTTCGTGGCAGCCGTACTTATTGCAAGTGCCGGCTATGCGTCTGCAAACCCACGCCCAACAGTAAAATCAGATACTTTTCAAACTGTCGACCGCCACCTTTCGGGCTTTAACAGTATTAAAATTGGAGGCACTTTTGAGGTACATATTACGCAAGGTCCGGTTGAATCAGTGAAATTTGAAGCCTCTGCGGATATTGTTGACCGTATTGTTACTGAAGTAGATCGCGGTGTATTAAAAATACACAATAAATACGATAACTGGGGCTGGGGCTTCAACAGTTGGTACAGTGATAGAAGTATATGGCATAACCATAAAAAGATAGTTGTTTATGTTACAGCTAAAGACCTGGGTGCTATAACTGTTTCTGGTTCAGGCGATGTGATTTTTAGTGATAGAATTGCTACCAACTCTTTAAAATTATTGGTCAGGGGTTCGGGAAGCGTACAAGGGAAAGTAGAAGTGAAAAGATTAGAAAGTCATATTTCAGGATCAGGTAATATTAAGCTATCCGGCAATGCCGAAAACTCCTCGGTTAGGGTAATAGGTTCGGGGAAGTTTACAGGCCGCGACCTTATTACATTAAACTCTGCCGTACATGTGTCGGGTTCAGGCAATGCTGAAATAAATGCGAACGACAAAGTTGATGCTTCTGTAAACGGATCTGGTGATGTAAGTTATACAGGTGCTGCTAAAATTGTCAACAGTAAAACAAGCGGAAGCGGTGGGATAAACAGGTTTTAATTGGGGTGGCGAATGGTGAGTTAGTGAGTGGTGAGTAGTGAATTGTGAGTAATTTGAAATTAATCAAACTCGCCATTCACTACTCACCTCTTTTTTTCTATCTTGGTGCAACCTAATTGATTTAAGTGTCGTCTTATTTCTTAAACAAGTAAACCATGAGATCATTAACAAAAATTTTACTGGCGGCTATACTTATAGCAGGTGCTGGCTATGCCATTGCAAAACCTCATCCAACTGTAAAAGTAAATACTTCCGACATCGTAGATCGCCATCTTTCAGGCTTTAACGCTGTAAACGTCGCAGGACCGTTTGATGTAGATATTATACAAGGCGCCACAGAATCGGTAAAAGTGGAAGCGCCTGCTGATGTAATGGATCGTATTTTAACTGAGGTAAACAACGGGACTTTAAAAATCTACAGCAAACACGACACCTGGAACTGGGGCTTTTTTTGGGGCCATCACAAAAAGATATTGGTGCATGTGGTTGCGAAAGATCTGAACAACATTAACATTTCCGGTTCTGGTGATGTTTCATTTAAAGAGGGGATCACCACCAACAGTCTGAAATTGAGGATTAGCGGTTCAGGAGATATGACAGGCAAGGTGTCTGTAAAAACGCTGGAAAGCAGTATTTCAGGATCTGGAGACATGAGGTTATCCGGAAATGCCGAAAGCTCAACGGTAAGTGTGGTAGGCTCCGGCGATTTTACGGCGCGTAACCTTGTTACAGTAACAACCGCAGTACGCGTCTCCGGCTCGGGTGATGCAGATGTAAATGCCAGTGAAAAAGTCGATGCGGCCGTAAATGGTTCGGGCGATGTACGCTACACAGGCGGAGCAAAAAACATCAACAAAAGAAAATCAGGCAGTGGGGATATTTCAAGGTTTTGACGAGATAAAAGCTTAAAACAAAAAGCCAGAGGGATCTTAACTTTCTGGCTTTTTGTTTTAGGTTTTCTGTTATTTTCACTTAACAGTGAAATTAATGATCCGACTGTTTTTACTCCCGGGAAATGGCTCCGTGCGCAAAGAAAAAAGTAAATCAAAATTTCCCTTTTCCATTGGGGCGGTCAAAGCGAATGTGTAATGTGCACTTTCACCTGGCTTTAAATTTATTTGATTAAAGGATTTGCCCGCCCCTTGCGTATTTACTACGACATCCCCCTTAAAGAAACAAGCCTCCAATACCACCGGATGCAGATATCCTTTATCACTAAAATTGACGGGGTATGAATACGAATTGGTTACTGTAAGATAAAATTTAATTTTCTGCCCCTGCGATGCTGTTATTTTATATGATGGGGTTTCAAAATTTACTTTCTGGTAAGTTCGTACATCATCAACCCAAGCGGTGTACCATGTCCCGGCGGCAACTTTCAGCGAATCAGTAGTAACGCCTTTTATTGGGTAATAAGTCAAATAATAAACCTTTTTATGCTGAATACTGTCCTCCATGGGCCAGATGTCAAATTGAGTGCGCCGATAATAGCGTGGATCATAGGCAAAACACTTTAAGCTATTGGTGTAATAATCATATTTCGAAGGATTTTGAAAACCTTCGCTCATTACAACATAATTATTTCCGGCTCTTTGTTTTACTTCGCGGGCCCAGTCTTTAAAGCCGTAATAGCTTTTCAAATGGCCATAGGTTTTTGCAAACCCGAAGCCAAAAATGATGATTACCCGTACTGCTAAAATCAAACTTAAATTAATGAGCGCCAGTGGCAGCAGCCATTTTGGCCTGCCCCTTTGTTGTTTAAAACAGATGAGCGCCAGCATAACCAGCGGGGCAAACAAAATAAATGTCCAATGGGGCTGTACTTCGCCTTTACTGCTGCTGATGAAAAAGAAAACAAAAGTACCAACACAGTTTACCATCAAGGTCCTGATAAATGCATCCTTTATTTTTGTCGTAAAGGCTTTATAAAACAAGAACCAGCCAATCAGCGGGCCCGCCATAAATAACTGGCCGGGTATGTAAGAGAAGGTATTGGTAAAATCGTACGTATGAGCCGAACGCTCAAATAAATGATAATTGACGGATGGATAGCCATGATGCACCTGCCATAAGATATGAGGCAGATAAAGGATGCCTGCAAATAAAACAATCATCCAAAATGACCATCGCTTAACTAACTTTATGTTGGCAAGGAGTGTAAACCCTATTAACAAAACAGCATTGTATTTACTGTACAGCAGGCAGGCAATTATTAATGCCAATATAAATGCGAGGCCCCATTTATCTTTTTCAATATATTGCTGATAAATGAAATAAAATAATGCTGTAAAAAAGAAAAGCGGTACATCGGGCGTAATGGTGAACCCGTAAATATGGAAAATAAAAATACCCGAGATCACCAATACGAATGCCACTGCGTCAACAGCATATCTTTTTAGTGTAAGCCATAGCATGTAAATGGAAGCCGAACTGGCAAACACGGTAAGCATTCGCACGCCAAACTCATTGTGCATAATGCTATCGCCGAGCCGGATGAACAGAGCTACCATTGGCGGGTGGTCAAAATACCCCCAGTCTAAATATCGTGAATAGAGCCAATAGTAAGCTTCATCTCCCTGCAGCTCTAAGGTACAAGCCTGTGTGGCGTTCAATATCGTCCAAAGCAACAAAAAGTAGAATACGATTTTGTTGGGGTGCGAGGATTTATTTCGAGCGCTATCGGGCATTAACGAATTGAAAAATTTATGCTGTAAAGTTAGAATAAAACTAAAAGGCTGTAAGTTGTGAAGTAGATTAAATAGTTTTAATTTTATGGTACAGATCAAATCACATTTAACGCGCAACCAAAAAGGAGTAACTAGCCCATGAAAGCTGCAGTTAGGATTCCCAGAAATGCCATTTTTATCGCTTTGATGGTATTTACTTGCACTGCCTTAGGGATCATCTCCTCATGCAATAATGGGCAGGTATCGGTAAATCCATCAAAAACAGCCGAAAGTATGTCTGTCAAAATATCCTCGAGAAAAATACCGGCAGACGCCTGGAAAGCGCCTGATACCTCTACCATCCCAGCTGGTAAAGCCGGCGATATCATCCGGTATGGTAAAGAACTCCTTGAGCACACTGCCAACTATTTTGGTCCCAATGGAAGTATTGCCAAAATTACAAACGGGATGAACTGCCAGAATTGTCATTTGAATGGCGGCGCCAGGCTTTTTGCGAATAATTATGCAAGTTTCCTTTCCGCTTATCCAAAAATGAATAATCGTAGCGGAAAATTTGAACCACCAACCGGCCGTATATCAGATTGTTTTAAACGCAGTCTGGCTGGAAAAGTGCCGGACACAAATGGCAGGGAGGTCCAGGCTATGCTGGCTTATATGAAATGGCTTAGCCAGGGGGTAAAAAAAGGACAAAAATTATTTGGTTCTGCGTCGGAAAAGTTGATTTTCTTGAATCATCCGGCTGATCCATTAAAAGGCAGGGCTGTGTATGTTTCAAAATGTAAGGTGTGTCATGGCGGTTATGGCGAGGGTTTGCTTGCCGCTGATAAAAAATCGTATACTTATCCTCCCCTATGGGGTGAGCATAGCTATAATGATGGCGCAGGGATGTACCGAATCGGTAACTTTGCCGGCTTTGTTAAAAACAACATGCCCTTCGGCGCGACGTATCAAAGCCCGCAGCTGACCGATGAAGAAGCCTGGAACGTGGCGGCATTTGTTAACTCGCAGCCCCGCCCGCACAGGGACCAGCATAATGACTGGCCAGACCTAAAAACCAAACCAACGGATTTCCCATTCGGCCCCTACATTGATACTTTTAGTGAAAAACAGCATAAATACGGGCCATATAAACCTATAAAAGATGTACGAAACGTAGTAACCAATAAGATTTCAAAAAAATAAAGCCATGAAAAAGCACATCATTCTTTTAGCTGCAATAGCATTATTTGCTTTTGTAAAACCTGCTCGCGCACAGGTAGACACTACAGCCTTTAACGGGGCAGTAGCAAAATTAGACCGCTACAATGCGCTTTATATAATAAACTTTACTGATGAGAAAAGGATCAGAGCCACGTTCCGCAATATCGACGTTGCGATGGATGACACACGTTTAAAAGGAAAACTCCATATAGAACTGATGTGCTGTGGCGACGGGGTAGTTGTTTACATGAAAAACGGAATATTTGAACCGCTTTTAAAAGAACTGCGGAGTAAGGGCGTTATTTTAGCTCAGTGCACAAATACATTGGACGAGCGGAAGATCGACAAAAGCAGCCTGTTTCCTTATATATCTTTTGTTCCAAGCGGCCCAGGTGAAGTCATATTACGGGAGTATGATGGTTGGGCAATAATGCATCAGTAGGTGGGATAACTCAGGAGCTTTTAGATTGATATTTTTGGACTGGTCGATTTTTTCAAAATCGACCAAAAAAATTCATTGCCGTTGGCTTAAGCCAACGGAATAATTATATTTAACGCAAAAAGGCTTTAGCCAAAAAAAGCACCATGTCATTTGTCAAAATTTGGGTCCATTTAGTTTTTGCAACTAAAGACCGAGAACCTTTGCTCAAAAAAGAATTCAGAAACGATGTCTACAAACACATCATAGAAAATTGCCGGGAAAAGGAAATATTCCTGCAAGCTATTGACGGCTATACAGAGCAGTTGCATGGCCTGATTTCTTTAGGAAAAGATCAAACCATTGCTAAAGTTAGTCAGCTTATAAAAGGCGAATCTTCGTTCTGGATCAATAAAAATAATTTGACTCCTGAAAAATTCGCCTGGCAAGATGATTACTTTGCCGTTTCAATAAGTGAATCGCAAGTGCCAGCAGTTGTAAATTACATAAAAAATCAGGAAAAGCATCATTCAAAAAAGTCATTTAATGAGGAAGTAAATGAATTTGTGACAAGATATGGCTGGAAAATAATCAAGGATGGATAGGGTTATTAGCTAAACAAATTATATATGGCATTGCCCAATAATTTGGCTAAAGCCAATTTTTCTTTTTATTTAGTACCGTTGGCTAAAGCCAACGGCAATGAGTTTATTCTTATTTCTTTTTTTGAAATTTGTCAAATCTATGCCTTTCAAAAGTCTCCCCAACTGGGAGGGAGATTTAGATGGGC